>TARA_B100000963_G_scaffold223659_1_pt1 | contig 27701 bp, 25 predicted proteins | sample TARA_B100000963 | Tara Oceans TARA_B100000963 (sample SAMEA2622097) | marine metagenome | biome: marine biome (ENVO:00000447); feature: surface water layer (ENVO:00002042); material: "saline water (ENVO:00002010), including plankton (ENVO:xxxxxxxx)" | depth 5 m | reverse complement strand
AAAATCGCACAATCAATAACCCACAATGTGTCGATATTATTTGTAACAATATCTATTATTTCACCTGATGACATATTATTGTGAAACTAATTATCTATAAATACTCATTGGATCATTAAAACAATCCATGTGCTCTAATGTTTCAAAAAAGATTTTATTTAGCTCTGATGAATGAACTACTGGACACGTATCATTATTAATTTCGTCAACTATACTTTGCTTTGCATTGTTCATTGCTAAAGATCTTGATAAAGAACTTGTAGCTTGTAAAACACTGCCTGTTTCAACTAAAGTATAGCTTGGTCCAATCATAGCAGAATATTGACTGCAGTTGCTTAAAACTGGTATGATTAAAATCAACAATAAAAATTTTTTCATAATATTTAAGATATTTTATTTATAAGATTTTATGAAATAATAAAGGATTCATTTTGGGTTTTATCTAACAATTCTCGTCTCTTATCACTGCACCATTTCTTGCTAAGCTAATTGTGCAGTTATCATATTTTGTAGATAAAGCCTTAATCGTAAAAGTTGCACCAGACCCATCGACACAAATTTCAAAATCAATATCATCTGGAATGATATTATCGCCACTAAATAATTCTGTTTCAATATCTGCTGATGTTGTAGAAGTTGCCGGACAACCGGTAACATAATAAGATCCAGAATTCGCATAGGCCTCTGTCTGAGCTAAAGCAATTTGTTGTACTATATTTTCAGCTGAATTTTTCTTAGCACCTTCAATATAGCCTGTGTAAGTAACAATTCCGATTGATGAAAGAATGCCTATTATCGCTATTGCGACTAAAAGTTCTACCAGTGAAAAACCAGTAGAACTTTTAGAAATCATTAGAATAGATTACTCGATAACAACTGTATTAGTTAGAGTAAATTTAGTCTCTGTAGAGTCTTTTACTTTAGTTTTAATCGAAACTGTTGTTCCGTCATCGTCTACATAAGTCTTACCCACAACCGTACCAGTGGTAGCGGCTGCTTCAACTGCAGATGAAGTTGACTCGTAAGGATTTTTAAAATCTGCTAAAGCAGATGCAGCTGCCTTAGCCACATCATCAGCACTATAGCTTGATGCACAAGTTAAGTTTGTGCCCATAGCTTTACTTTCACCAATAGAACATTTCTGCAATTCCGCAGCAATAAATTTAACTGTAGACGCATGATTACTTTCAGCGGAACTTTTTTTAGCTCCTCCAACATAACCTTGGTATGCAACTGTTCCTACCGCAGCTAGAATACCAATAATAGCTACAACAACTAATAATTCGATAAGTGTAAAACCTTTATTATTTTTCATTATTCCTCTTTTTTTTAAATTTATTTAAAAATTAGTTAATTTTTATTGTTTTTTTTTTATTTGTAAACACATTTAGAAGACCAATAAACGCAACTTTTTTTGTGGAAAATAAACAATATCTGCTCATAATGAGCTTTTTACAATTATAGTATGACATATAAAGTCGATGAAATTGATAATAAAAGAGTAGTGCACCTAAATGGTGAAATAGATATGGACGTTACTGAAAAAGCAAGAAATACAATATTGCCATTAATTGAGGCAGGGCATGAGGTTCAAATTAACTTAAGTAAAGTCGATTACATGGACTCATCAGGTATTTCTGTTTTAATTGAAAGTAAAAAACTATCAGAACAAAAAAAAACAAAGTTTGAATTGATTGAAGTAAGTAAACCTGTGGAAAAAGTTTTAGCAATGGCGAGGAAATTTTTATGAGTTACAAAGTTACAGAGGAGGGGAATATAGCAACTATTCATCTTGACGGTGAAATAGATATGGATGTTACTGAAAAAGCTAAAGAGGTAATTTTTCCTCATATTGAAGCTGGAAAAGAAGTTCACCTAAATTTAAGCAATGTTCAATATATGGACTCATCAGGTATTTCTGTTTTAATTGAAAGTCATCAAAAAGCATTAGAAAAAAATAATAAAGTAATCATTAAAGATGTAAGTAAATCAGTTCTTAAAGTCATCATGATGGCTAAGTTAGAACAAATATTAAATTTGGAATAATTTTTCATGAGTGAAACAGCTCAAACTAACCATACAGAAAAAAAGGATTTTTTAGTCAGATCATCAAGTTTAAAAGATGTGAGAACTTTTTGCCGAGAAGTATTTGAAAAACTTCAAATTAATCAAAATTTAAAAGATGAATTAGTATTAGCTATTGCTGAAGCGGCACAAAATATTGTTAAGCACGCATACAAAAATAATCCTCAAAGTGATGACAAAATGGTTGTTCAAATAAGTTGTAAAAATAACAAGCTGCAAATTGGTTTTTACGATATGGGAACACCTGTCGATCCAAATAAAGTGAAACATAGAGAAATTGATAATGTTAAGCCTGGAGGATTAGGAACTTTTTTTATTCAAGAAATAATGGATGCTGTAGAATTTAAAGATGGAAAGAAGCCTTGGATTAATCATTTGGTTTTAACCAAACAGCTTTAAAAAAATTAACCTATCAAAGCTCCAACGTTGAAAATTGGAGAATACATCGCAATCATAAGTCCTCCAATCATAACACCCATGAAAACGATCATAATCGGTTCAATTAAGCTTGATAAATTTTCTACAACAGTATCAAATTCTGACTCATAATATTTAGCAACTGATCCAAACATTTCATCTAATTGACCTGTTTGCTCTCCAACAGAAATAAGCTGACTAAATGTTGGTGGAAACAATTTGTCTTTTAAAAAAAGCTTTGTCAAAGTATCACCAGAGAAAACTCCTTTTTTAACATTTTCCAAAGACTCCAACACCACAACATTATTACTAACAGATTTTGCAATCTCTAAACTTTCTAATAAATTAACACCGGCTGCACTCAAATTACCCATGATCAGAGAAATTCTCGCTAACATTGATTTTAAAATCATATCACCAAAAATTGGAAGTTTTAAAACTTGCTTATGCCATAAATATTTAATTTTTTCGTTCTTAGTTGTTAAATATCTAAATGCAATAAAGAATATTATTAAAAATAACAACATTAATTGACCACCAGTACCTCTTAAAAAATCACTCATTCCCATAATTGCTGCGGTTGAACCAGGTAATTCAATCCCCATACCATCATACATTTTAGCAAAAACTGGAACGACTTTAATAAGCATGAATACACTCACAGTTATAGCAACTGTAAACATAATACTTGGATACATTAAAGCTGACTTGATTTTCTTCTTAATACCCTCTTTTTTTTCTAAAGACTCAACAATCTTTAATAAAAATACATCTAATTTACCACTGGCTTCTCCGGCCTTTATTAAGTTGACGTACACATTGTCAAAAAGTTCTGGAAATTTATTAAAACAAGTTGAAAGAGTGACTCCACCCTCTAAACTTTTTCTAATGTCCTCAACTACATCTCTCATAGCTGGACTTTCTAATTGATCTCTTAACATTGCTAAAACCTGTAAAATCGGTAATCCGGCCTTAACCATGGTAGCAAATTGCTTTGAAAATATAAGGACATCCTCTACTTTGGCTTTTTTCTTACCAAATAAAGAGGATTTTTTTTTCTCTTTTTTCTCCTTAGTTTCCTTCTTTTTTTTTGAAGTTCTAACTAAATTGGTAATGATTATTTTTTGTTCTTTAAGTTTATGAGACGCTTCATCTAAGTTTAAGGCTTCAATATCGCCTTCAACATATTTGCCATCTGAAATACCTTTGTAAGCAAAAGCTTCCATAACAAAGTTCTATCTATTCATTAGAGAGCACTCTTTCATACTCTCTAAAATTTAACTCACCTGCTGCAATTAAACGTCTGCCCATATCTTGCATAGTTTGGAAACCTTCTTTGATCGCAATCTCTCTTAATTCTGGTGTAGTTGCTTTTCTTAAAATTGCTTCCTTTAGTGGTTTTGAAACCACCAATATTTCATAAATACCTTGTCTTCCTTTATAACCAGTGTCACTACACTTAGCACAACCTTTACCTTTGATAGCTTTAGTTCTCGTTGCTTGTTCAGCTGAAAAACCTAAATCTTGTAAAACTTTTGGATTTACATCATCGTCTGGAACTTTGCACTCTTTGCAATTTTTTCTTGCAAGTCGCTGAGCGACAACTAATTGACATGCAGCACTAATTAAATAATCGGGTGTTCCCATATTTTGCAACCTAGTAATAGTACTTGGTGCATCATTTGTGTGCAATGTGCTAAAAACTAAGTGACCTGTTAGTGCAGCTTTAAGACCTATATCAACAGTCTCTTTATCCCGCATCTCTCCAACTAGAATTATTTCTGGGTCTTGTCTTAAAAAAGATCTCAGCGCTGAAGCAAATGTTAAACCAATATCATCTTTGATTTGAACTTGGCCAACTCCGTCTAGTTCATATTCGACAGGATCTTCTGCAGTTAAAATATTCAAATGTGGTTTACTTACTTCTTTTAAAATACTGTAAAGAGTTGTTGATTTACCAGATCCAGTTGGACCAGTAACAAGAATAAGACCTTGAGTTGAGTGAATAGATTTTCTTAAACTTTTTAAATCTTGATCTTCAAAATTTAATTGTTCAAGTGTAATATCACCTGCGTCTTTGTTTAATACCCGCATAACTATTCTTTCATTATTTGCTGTTGGTAATATTGAAAGACGAAGATCAACTACTTTACCCTCAATTTTAAAATTAATAGCTCCGTCCTGAGGCAATCTTCTTTCTGCGATATCGAGTTTACCCATAATTTTAAAACGAGTAACTACAGCTCCATAATTATCATGCAAAAATTGTCTATATTGTTCTTGTTCTTGAAGCATTCCATCGAGTCTGTATCTTACTCTTGAAGAGAATCTATATGGCTCGATGTGAATATCACTCACTCCATTTTTAATAGCGTCTGCCACAACTGCAGTACTAAATTTGATAACCTCAGACTCATTTTCTATTGCTTCTATATCTTCCTCTGGTGGTTTATCTAAAACTTCACCAGCTTCTCCAAGATCAGAATCAAAAGTTTTTTGTTTCTCTTTATTTTCTTTTCTTATAGTTGCGGTTGTAACCTCACCACTTTCATTTGAAATTCTTTCAATGAATTCGGAAATCTGCGTTAATGGTGCTGCATGTAATTCAATATTTTTTTTTGTAATAGCTTTTAGATTTCTCATTAATGTTAGTTTTGAACTATCAGGGATAGCTATGTGAAGAGTCTTGCCGTCAATTTTAAATGGTGCAACGAAATTTACTTTTATATAATTAGATGGAAGAACAGTTTTTATATCCTCAGAAATTTCAACTTTGGCTAAATCAACAATTTCTAAATTTTGCTCTTTAACTAAAATATCAAGAATTCTTTTTTCATCGGTTAGCTTCAGATCAAAGACTGCTTCGATTTGAGACTTATTTCCTTCTGTACTAGTTTTTTTAATATTGATTAAATCTTTTCCAGAAATAACATCATTATCAATTAATACATTGATTAAATTGATTTCACTTTCTCTACTTATCTTAAGCATAATTTTACAAAATTCTTGGTGCTATAAATACCAATAATTCATTCAGTGTATCTGATTTACTTGTTCCTTTAAACATTTTTCCTATAACTGGAACATTTGAAACCCCTGGAATTCCCGATTTACTGTTTCCGACTGTGTTTTTCTTAATCCCACCAATAACAACAATATCTCCATCTGCTACCAATAATTTAGTGTTTATTTCCATAGTATTAATCGCAACACTACCAGCGTTTTGTCTATTAGGAGAGTCATTATTTACTTTAACATCTAGTAAAACATTTCCGTCCCCAATTATACTAGGTGTTACAGTCATCACTAATGCTGCATCTTTATAAGTATCTGCACCTTCTCCACCTGATACAGGAATTTGTTCACCTTGTTTAATTGTTGCTGTCTGATTATCTAAAGAAAATAGCTTAGGATTTGAAATTGTTTTAGATAAACCTTGAGATTCAAGAGCCTCAAGCTCTACTTTTAAGACTGCTGATCCAGTTTTTCTAAGAACTCCAATTCCACTTGTTGCTGCTGCTGCAGGAAAATTAAATAAAGTATCATTTCCAACTGTTGTATCGTCACCTATTCTAGAATTAGCACCCGATGGCGCTAGAACAGTACTTCCATCTTGTTGACCTCCAGCTCTAACTCCTTTTCTTGAATAAGCTGCACCTAATCTATTTCCAAGTTCACGTTCAAAACTTGACGTTGCCTCAACAATAAATACCTCCATTAAAACTTGCTTAGTTCTAACATCTATCTCTCTAATGACTTTATCTACAACATCTAAATCTTTTTCTTTCCCTCTAACTATTATTGATCTTGTGGTTTTTTCTTCTGTGACTTGAATAGGAATAAAGGCTCCAGCTGCACCCGTTGCAGTGAACAATTCAGTTATTGTCGCTTTAGCTTCAGCTGGGGAAATATAATAAAGTCTAAATATTTCTGAAATTATCGGTTCAACTGAGTCTTCAAGCTCTACCTTTTTTTTAACAGCTTGTGCTCTAGCAGATTTGTAACTTTCTTGAGAAGTTAAAGTAGCAGGTGTAGCGACTCTAATTATGTTACTTGCTACGTCAATGTCAGCTGCATAATTTTTCATATCTAATAATGCATTAAAGGCTTTATCCCATGGAACATTATCTAACTCTGCTGAAATAGCTCCTGCAACATCATCTCCAACTAAAATATTAACGCCACCAATCTTAGCCATCAACGTCATGACTTCAGCATAATCCATATTTTGGAACCTGAAACTTACATTTTGTTTAAGGGTTGGATATTCATCAGGGATTAGTAAATAATTTTTTTCCTTTACAGAAGATATTTTTTTTCTTTTTTTGAGTTTTACAACATCAGCCTCTACTGGTACTGGACCCATCTCAGCCATTTTTTCTAATTCAGCTTTACCCATTTTTTTTACATCAGTTTTTATTAATGGGGTATCGTGTTTAAATCCTTTAGACCCTTTTTTACCTGTTGTGGTACAACCTGAAACAAGCAAGACCAAAATAATTAAGCCAACAATTGTTTTTAAATAATTTTTAATCATTAATTGTTTCTCTCAATAATTTGATTTTTAAAATTAATGACCACTTGAGATCCCCCTTCTCTATCAAAAACGATCTCTTTTGAATTTATTCCAACAAGTGAAACACCTGGTGCTATTTCCTCATAAGCAGCTAGTGTTATAATCTCACCACTCTCATCGATTATAGATGCATAACTTTCATCAGTTCCTTCAATTATTCCTACTAATTTAAAATTAAATACGCTTAAATTTCTTTTTTCCTCTTCAGTTTCTGCAATTACTTTAACTCCTCCACTAGATCCACCTAATGATCCATCACCAACGAAAGGATCATTCAAAGGTAACGGCTCTTCACCAACTTCTGATTTTATACCTGCTTCTTTTAAGGCTTGTTGTTTTTTAACTTTTTGATTTATCTCTTTAGCTTTATCAACAATGTTTTGCTGTTGATCATGATTGTCCGCTTGAACGCTATAAGCTGAAAAAATCAGAAAAATAGTAATTAGTATAATTTTAAAAAAATTCATCTGCTAATCCTACTATTGTTAATGTGCCATTTACTTTTATCGCTCCGGTTGTATTTCCTCCTTTTAACACTTGTATTGACTCTTTGTCAAAATTTAACATTTTTTGAGATAGAGATACCTCCCTTTTGAACTTAATATAGCCTAAAAAGTTGCCTGTTATCTCAAAATCCACGGGTATCTTGTAATATGCAACATTTTCCTTTTTCTTTACATCACTCCCTTTTTTACCCTTCTTCTTTTTACCGGTTGCCTTTGCGATTGCCTCTGCTTTAGAAGTGGCTTTGATATCCTTCTTTTCAATCTTAGAAATTATTAGATTGTTTTTTCCTGCAAAAACACTCAAAGTTTGATAAAGGCCTTCAACCTCTGCTTTTGAATGAAATAATGTAGAGTACTGTTCGTATTGGGGTCTAATTTTTTTAATTTTCTTTTTTGCAATTATAATATTATTATTAATTTCTTCCGTTTCTTTCATCTTTAAATTCATGTCATCGAGTTGAACTTTCTTTTTTTCTACAATTGGATTTAAAACACCGTAGAAAATAATTAAAAATAAAACTACAGCTCCAACAATAGAACCAATTTTAATCCAAGTTTTCTTTTCAACATTTTTAAGTTTAGCTTGTATGTCTTCTAAAGAAATGTTTTTTAAATCAATACTTTTTAAATCAATATTAAAATTCATATTTATGTCCTCTTAATTTTTACAAAAACTCTAAATCCTTTCATCGTCACACCACTTTGAGATCTACCAGGCATTCTCATTGAAGATAACGAAGCTTGCTCAACGAGAGACTGTTTTCCTAAATTTTCTATAAATTTTAAAATATCTTGGTCACTGGCAGCTACACCTTGAATGGTTAAAAGATTTGATCCATTATAATCTACTTTATCAAATCTTAGTCTTGTTGGAACGCTGGTAGCAACTTGAGCTAATATTCTATAAGTTAAAACTTTGTTGGATTTTAAAGAGTTACTTAATTTTAAAGTAGTCTCCATCATTCTTAATTCTTTAGATACTTTTTTAAGTTCTCCAGACTTTACCTGGTGAGTTTTTTTAACTTCGACATAATTTTCTAATTTTTTGTTATAAGAATAAATATTCCAAAAAGACAAAGCAAATAATAGTAAATAGACTGCAGCTATACCTCCGGCTAAACCCTTAAATGCAAAACTTGAGATCGCTTTCATTTTCTTTTGTTGGAACATACTTTTTCTGTTTGGAAGCAAATTGATATTTTTGGCAGCAGTTACAAATTTGTAGTATCCAAATACGTCAAGCTTTCTGAAAGCTAAACCAATAGATGTTGTAAAGTAAGACTTATTTTCTAAATTCACTCTCTCATTAATTTGTTGTGGGATCTGTAAACCTTCAATTGGATCAAATAAATTAAATCCAACATTCATTAAAGATTGTCGGAAGAAAGATAAATATTCTTCAACATTTTCTAAATCTGAAACAACTTTGATGTTTCTTATTCTTTTTTCATATTTTGTTTCAAAATCTTGAACAGCTTGTTTTACTTGTGTAACATATCTTCTAACTAATGCTTCTTTTTCTTGAGCATCTTGAGATTCTAATAAAATTTTTCTATCTTGGCCTCTTAAAAAAATATCAGTAATTATTGGGTTATTATCATATAAAATCATTAAATAGTTTTCGTCCAAACCAAATTCTAAAACCGCAGTCAAATTTGCATCCTCAGTTTTGTTAGATATTTGATTAATTTGATCAACCGCAGATTTTAAAGCAAAACACTTTACATCAATTATTACTGGATTTAGACCACTACTTTTTACAATCGCAACATAACTATTTATATCTGCCAGCTTAGATGCAACAAATAAAATATCCATTGTATTATCTTTTTCATTTCTATTTATTACTTGATGAAAGATAGAATAATCATCTAAATTATCTGTTAATTGCACTAAATTTTCCCATAAAGAATTTGTTTCGATTGCTTTTTGCAACTCTTCCTCTTTCATTAAAGGTGCAGTGACTACTCTAATAATCGCACTGGTCACAGGAATTGAAATGGCAACGTTTTTGACATCTATTTTTGATTTTTGTATTGCTAAATTCAATTCTGTAGTTACCTTTTCAGCATTATCTAAGACGCTAGTTTCATCAGGTAGATCAATTGGATGTGTATAAAATTTTTCTAATACCCATTGATTTGACTTATTGGAATTTATTTGAGCTAACCTTATTTCTTTGTTAGTTAGTTCAACACCAATAACTTCTTCACCTTGAATTGAAGATTTTCCTATTTTAGATTTAAAAAAATCAACAACTTTACTAAATGGATTATCTTTATTTTTAATTGGAGACTTTGGAAGTTTAATACCTTTTAATGATGGTTTTTTTATTTTTAAATTTTTAAATTTTCCAAATATATTTGAAATTTTATTTTTTGGAGCCACATCGACGCTTTCTTCATTTTTTTCAACTGCATTATTATCTAATGTTGTATCATTAACATTTGTTGTTGTTTGAGGACTAATATTTTCTGTCTTCTCTTGTGGCTTTTGTTCTGTTGAAACAGTTTGATTTATTTTTTCTTCAACACTTGTTGTTGCTGCGGGTTGTTCTTGAGTTGATTCCAGGTTTTTTTGTGCTTCTTCAGTAAGTTTTTTTAGTTTTTCACTTTCAGCCTGTACATCATCGAACCATTTTTCTAAAATTGGTATAGCCTCATCTAAATTTTGTGTTCCAGATGATGAAATTTTTTGTTTTCCATCAATATAAAGTCTTCCTACCCAATTTTTAGATTTTAATTCTCCCTTATACTTATCTTGTCTTACGTATATATGTAGTCTGCCTTCCTTTTTATGTATAACTTGATGCTCAGTAGTTTGATTTTGATTATTATCGGATGTTATGCCTGTTTCTTCTGGAGAATTTTGCGTTTCCGATACATTTTCATTTAAATTTTCATCAACTGTTGATTGATTCTCGATTTTTTCATTATTTTTATCATTTTGTGATTGATTTTGATTTTCTTCTAACTTTTGATCATTAGAAGTTGTAATATTTTCATCAACCGAAGGTTGATTTTCAGTTTTTTTTAAATTTTCTTCATTTTCGTTTGAAGAATTTATATTTTCATCTTTTTTATCTTCAGTCATAACTTTTTAGCGCTATAAATTTTTTTTTTATAACGAATCTCTAACACAAATTATTAAATCTCTAACACAAAAATATGAAAATGTCTAACACAAAACTTAAAGTTGCATGATCATTTTGGGTCAAAATACAATAAAGCTAATAAAATCAACATTTTTAGACAGTTAATTAATTATTTTTATTTTTAAAAAAATAATTTATTTTTTATCTAGTCTAACACAATTTTAAAAAACTCTAACACAACAAAAAAATTAATGTCAATAAAAAATAAAAAAATCAATAAAATCAACATTAATTTGACTTCAGCAAATATTTATCTTTTTTGTGTTAGAGTAAATAATTTTTGTGTTAGAGTTAAAAGTTTCATTAATCTTAAAAAATTTATCTTAGGTTTTTGTGAAATTTATATCAAAAATTGATCAGAAAAGATCAAAATTTTTCAAATTTTCCTAAATTTTTTCTAAATTTCAAAAATAAATCAAAAGTTGTACTAATTTTATCAACTTTAAAGTGAAAAATAAAAAAATTTTGATTAAAAAAGTTTTTTTTAATTTTTATTAATATTTTTACAAAAAAAATAAATAAAACTAATTTATTTTATTAATTTGGATCTCCACGTATGTCTGTATTAAGTTCTTGGTAGACTATAACTGAAAAAATTTTTAAATTATTAAGAACTCTTTGATAATCCCAAGATAAATTTACTTTATTGCAATTTAATTCTTTAAAATAAAAAACTCTAGCCATAGGAATAGATGGATCAATTTCTGCTGCAAGAATATTTAATTGATTTGTTCTTTTTTCTATTACGAAATTATACCTGCAAACATTCGAGGTGGTCCAAAACATAATTGTGCTTAATATAATAAAAAAAAAAATCATAACTTTTGGAATTCCAATCACAATTAATTTCCATCTACAGCAACTATTGTTAAATCATCTCGTTGAACCCTTCCCGATTTAATTAAATCAGAAATAATTTTGGAAAGTCTTTGTGAACCAGGAAGGCTTTGATATTTTTTTATAAAATTTTGAAAGCCTTCTTGTCCAAGCATCGTACCACTCGTATCTTTCATCTCAGTTATACCATCAGTAAAAATATACATTGAACTTTCTTTAAAAGAAATTAATTTTTCTGTGAACTTAAACTTAGGAGCAATACCTAATGGTGGACCTGCATCTTCAAAGTTTGAAAAATTTTCTTTGTTAGAAAAAATTAACGGAGGTTCATGACCTGCATTCGATAATAATAATTCTTTTTTTATACTATCATAAATTCCTACTACCATTGTTACGAACATTCCCCGTGATGCTGTTTCACATATTTCATCGTTTAGAATTTTTAAAAGTTCAGCAGCAGAAAAAATTGTTTTGCTTAAGCATCGATAAAGACTTGAAGCTTTAGACATTAGTAAAGATGATTTGATACCTTTACCAGAAACATCTGCAACACCAAAACCAAATTTGCCATCTCCTAAGTCAGAAAAATTATAAAAATCACCTGAAACAACTTTCGCAGGAATGTTTATACCCGCTATAGGAAATGCTTCATCTTTATTTTGTGATAATAAAGTTTTTTGAATGTCGCCTACAATTTCAATTTCTTTTTGCATTCTATTTTTATCTATTAACTCTTTTGCTGTTTTTGCATTTTTAATTGCAAGCGCTGCTGGACCCGATAAAGTTTCAAGAAGTTTTCTATCGTTCTCTTCAAATAGTTTTGAATTTGTTTTTTTATTTAAACAATGTATTACACCAATACATTCACCAGAAACAAGTAAAGGTGAACATAAAACAGAATAAGTTGTAAAATTTGTTTTATTATCTAAATCAAAATAAAATTCTGCAATTTCTCTTACGTCCTTTCTTACATCTCCAACTCTAATACATTTTTTACTTAACGCTGCCTTTCCCATTACTCCTTGAGTAATTGGTATTTCAAAATCTTCTAAGTAAGCTTGATACTTTGATGCAATGCATTGAAAAACTTGTTTTTTATCTTCAATTAAAAAAACATTGGCAGCTTGAGCATTTATTCTTTTAATAATTGCTTCTAAGGAATTTTGTAATGTTTCCTTCAAATCTAAAGAACCCGCAAGTTCATTATTCATTTGAGTAATAAGAGCTAAATCTTTGGTAGAGGTATCTTCCTCTTTATTTATTACAGGTTTTTTAGATCCGAAAAACATAATATTATATTGGCAATTTATCTCTTTTTTGGTAATTTTACAAAGCATGGAAGTTTTAATCTATTCGCCTAATTTTTACCTTCATATTCAGGATGCTATAATATTTGTTCAATATTGTATAGACGGCGTTATAGAAATCGCCTCAAGAATTAGATTATAATCAGTGTTAATAACTTATATTGCTGTATTTATCCTAGGAAGTTTATGGGGCAGCTTTAGTAACGTGTGTATCTATAGATTACCTGAAGGAGGTAACATAGTTTCTGCGAGATCAGCATGCAGAAGTTGTCAGTCAAAGATTAGTTGGTTTGATAACATTCCCTTCATCTCATTTATAATTTTGAGAGGTAAATGTAGAAATTGTGATTTTAAAATACCTTATCAATATTTTTTAGTAGAACTAATAGTCGGTTTAGGATTTCTTGTTTCTTATTATTTTTATGGAATTACTGTTACCACTTTACTACTTTTTATATTAATTATTTTTTTTGTAATTATATTTTTTATAGATTTAAAACACTTCATAATTCCAAATGAGTTAACTTTTCCACTAATGGCAATAGGATTTATAAAATCATTTGATCCAAATTTAAATCAATTCTTATTTCCAAACTATGTCAATTCGCTAATCGGTGGACTGGTTGGATATTTTATTATTTGGATAATAATTTTTGGATATAAAAAATTAAAAAATAAAGAGGGCATGGGATTAGGTGATGCAAAATTATTATCTGCGATTGGTTTTTGGTTTGGGTGGATATCTATTCCTTTTATTTTATTTTTTTCATCTTTTATAGCATTGGTGTTTGCCATTCCAGATTTATTAAAAAAATCGAAAACAATGTCTTCAAAGATTCCTTTTGGTCCTTATCTTGTGCTTGGGTGCGTATTATATTTTTTTTTGATTGACCAAATCATAAAGTTTTTAAATTAATGAAGAAATTTTTATACACAATAATAATCTTTACTATTTCGTTTTATTTATCAATTGAATTTATTGGAGATAGATTAATTAAAAATAAATTAGAAAAAAATATTTCGAACGCTTTGAATAGAGAAGTATCAATCGATAAACTTAATATTAAATACTTAAGTGGTGAAGCAGATATTTTTGGGATAAGTTTATTAAATAAAAAATTTGAAGGAGAGTTAGCTCAAATCGATACAGTGAAATTAAATTTGGATACGTTATCATTGTACTCTAATAATATAATTATTAATAATGTTTTAATTGAAAATATAAAATTGAATTACTATTTTAATTTTACTGATCAAATAGTTTCCGATAATGTTAGATCGTTAGAAAGAGATCTTAAAAATAAAAATTATAGTTCTCAATCCGATAAATATTTTAATATAACGAACCTTGATGCAAAAAATATATCTCTATCTGTGATATCTCCGAATTTAGATATTTCAAAAACTTTGAAATTAAATGATTTAAATCTTAATAACATTGGAAATACTAGTGAAAGTAAAAATTATAAAGATGTGTTAAGGGATATATTTAATGATACGGTTGAATTAGTAAAAGAAAAAGCTTTGAGTGAAGATTTTTTAAACAAAATTGAAAATTTTGACCCTAAACAAATTGAAAATAAAATAAAAGACAAACTTAAAAATAAACTTAAAAAACTAGTCAAGTGAATATCTTCTTATTTATAAATATTATCATTTTTGCTTTAAATATCTTTATCTTAACTTATGCTTATTCACTTAAATTTTTTCCAAAAAAATGGAGAAAGAAAGTTAATCAAGACACGTTAGTAGGTTTAGCAATTATTTTTTTTACGATGCTAACAATGTTTGTTTGGATAATTTATTTCTATATAAGACTATTTTAAAAACTACTATCTCTCCATCCACCTTTATTAGTTATTATATCTCCAGGTATGGAAAGTATTGAAAATAGTGTGTCCTCATCATCAGATGGCCCTGCAACATTGGCAAATAGTTTATCGCTGAAAACAACAAGTTCTGACAATATACCCTCTCTAACATATGCGCAGGCATTCGCATTTGGATTTTGCACATCTCCTGGTGTTTGTAACTGTAATTCAGTAGCATTATTAGTTCCACATTCATCATCAGCAGCACATATAAATGCATGTCCTTGGTTACAGATATCTTGGATAGGTGGTTGATAAACAGGATAATAAACAATGCCTTTAAACAAAGTAGGAGATGCTGATGCTTTTCTGTATGTTCTTATAGGGTAAAAACTTCCACCACTATCTTTTTCGAGATGTATAACCCAGGCTTGCTTAGCTTCAGGTATAGGACAATTTACATCGCCAGTATTTCCGGTAACATTTAAACAACTGTCTGTAGCTCCTCTATTATCTATACTGCCTGCATCATTAGCACCTTTATGTGCTTTTTTTATAAATTCAGGATTTATTTGTATATTCTCTCCACCAGTACCTGCTGTACCGGTAGTTACAGTCGATGATGTTGAAACAGGTTTTGGAATAGTTACATCATTGAGATGTTTCCAATATGGATAATGTTTATCTTGTATACCATATAGAATATTATCAATATCATCAGAACGATTTCCAAGATCTATAAAGTTACCCGTTGAACCAAACAACCAAAAACCTCCATCACTCACCCCTAAACCTGCATCCATTGAAAAATACGAATATCTAGCATTTGCTTCAGTAGCGTCCAATCTAAACAGCGTTGTTTGATCATAAAGCTCTGTTTGGTCTGCTACTAATTTACCATCTTCGAACCCAAGGGTGTTGCTAGATAAATTAATCTTTGTAATTTTACCCTCTAGATCATTTATATAAACAAGTGCGCCCCTCCACGGTATATTCGGTGCAGTGTCAGGAGTAATAACCACAGGGCTTGATGGAACAGCATTTCTGATATCACTTCCATTTGGAGTTTCTTCTTTGTTTGCACCAAAATATAAACCTCGAGGTGTTGTATCTACAATATGTATAGGTCCTGCATTATCATTTGCTCCGTGCAACAATCCTGGTAAACCATCACCATGCGACTCAAGATCAACTAAGAAAAGTGCAGACCCTCCACACTTATCGCCCTTGCTCATACCAGCACCAAGTATCGCTACGTATTTATCTTTATCAAGAGTACTATCTGTACTTGAGGGTATTCTAGCTATTTTCGGAGTTGACCATGTTTCTCCAAGCTTAGAATAATCGTAACCAATTGGATCTGTGCCTGAAGCACCTAGACAGGCAGTTATAGTAATTTGATTTGATATTGAACTTTCTATCTCTGAAGGACTGACGTTGAAAGTTTTTGCACTACCAAAAGTTATTTTTAATAAACCCCCTCCTGCACCATCATCAACTATTTCAGAAGTTATAGGAATAGGATTGTTTCCTTCAAATGCACTCAATAAGCCATCAGGAATAGTTCCCCCAACATCAATCCCCAAATCAATTTCAGGGAAATGAAAACTAGAACCTCTGTAACAAGAATTAGTACCATTTTCCCTAAAATCAGTAGTACTTTGACATGGCGCAATTCTATTTTGTTCAGTAAAACTATCATCACCATCTTCATCTCTAGCATCATTATAATTGCTTTGAGCCATGTCTCCCTCTGCTGACTCAAGTAATGATGATGTTGTAGAATTATAATCATATTGTCTTATATCTCCAAGGTGGTCAGAAACTAAAACTCTTGAGCTTATTCTATCATTATAAATTGAAAACATATGAACTGGTTGATAAGGATCAGTGATTTGAAGCACAGAAAATCCAGGACCTCCTCTTCCATACGGGACAAACAAGACGGTTTGCCAACTTTTAGACTCATCTGGTTCAGGTTTACCATTGGCTCCTACTGAAAAACCAAAAGTAAATATATCATGTACTACTGGGGAACCATCAACACCAAAAATAGGATTAGTTCCACCAGTATCATTTTCTCCAACTTTCCCATCATAATCCGCATTTACAATTTGTGGTAATTGCATTGCAATAAATGGAGGTATGAAACCCCAAATTTCCTTACCGTCCTTTGCATTAATAGCATGAAGTATTCCACTATTAGAACCGGCATATATAATATTATCTCTGTTTGAATTAGCTGCCATGAAACTTTGATACCCGTTTTTAGCTCTCCAGTAAGCCTCCTCATTAGTTCCTGAAAAATTAGTAGTCATCTCTGGAGGTCCTACTTCTATTAATTGAGAATGATAAATATCACCCATAACATGCTCTCTTACCTCTTCAACTAATCCGCAATCACCTGAATAATTAAAATAATCATTACCTTTCATAAATAAAATTATTCCATTAGTTTCATCACCAAGAAAGGCGTCTTGACCAACTGTTGTACAATCCGAGGTTCCATCGGCTTTGTGATAATCTGGAATTGTATAACCTAAGTAATCAAATAAAACTTTTATTTGATCTGCGTTATCAGTATTAAAATTATCAGGTGTACCCGATCCATAATTAGTACTCGGAATGGCTGACCAAAGGTTTCTTGAATCTGCTTCAGTTCCCTTTTTAGACAGTGTTTTAAGTTCAACTGCCGCACTCCAATTATCAGCTTCAGTAAGCGTGTGTGTAACCTCTCCTTTAGAGTCAATAGATTTTCTTAAAATTGTTCCTTGCCACTCTCCAAACTGTTCATAAGAAAATTGTGCTTGATATAACGATCCACCCTCTTCAATTGTTGCCGTAATAGATGGAGCAGTAAATGCTAATCTGTCGGCAATGATTTGTCTTATTTTTGCGGTCAAAGTCGTTTTTAAATCCTCAGGGGTAAGTGCTACGATGGCTCTTTCGCAATCATCATCTGCAGCACAAGCTGCTGCATCAGCTGCATTACTTGTTCCAATTCTTGAAAGTTCATGAAACCTATCAAGGTTATCACCTGTAATTCCACCTCCATAAGCCACATAAAGTGATTTAACTCCTTTTTTTCTTAATCTTTCCATCATTCCAGCTGCACTACCTGCCTGACCTAAAACACCAGTATTTCTCATAGCTCCATCACCAATAACTATGACATAATTTAACTGACACTCAGCCTCATTATTTACTAATTGCCCTCCAGCATTTTCATCAAGAAAATAATCGTGAGCAAGTTGCGCAAATGCATTAGCGTCTGTTCCCCATGCCATTCCCAATGGTCTAAAAACGTCCATTATCTGATTTGCACCAGCTGAACTGACTGCAACATTTAAACATCCATCTACATGACATGTTGTGCTTGTTCCATTTGGATGCTGATTAGCTGATGAACCTGTATTTTCTTGAGTAACATTTATAACCTCAAATGTTGATGTTTCTCCAGCCTCGTTTGTTTCAGTTTGTTCACCTACTGCAGATGATATTGCAGAGCCAATACCTCCCCAACCTCCGTAATAATTACAATCATTGTTACGATGGCAATAAGCACCTCCTCTTCTTCCATTTCTTCCCTGGTTTTCTCCTGCATTCCAGTGACCAAAACCAAAATGAGCTCCCGTTGTAAGAGTGGTGTCACTTACAATTGCTTGTATTGCTTGCTTTACACCATCCCATCTTCTTACTCTTGGACCTCCCATATTTTGAAGCCAAGCCCTATCTCTATCTGCATCTGTAAAAAGATCTTCATCAAATACATCCACATAACCACGCCCTGATGCAGTTAAAATTCTTGTGTTACCTGGATTTGCAATACTCTCAACAAAATTAATTCCCCAAGGTCGATCAAATTTAACATCATCGGCATCTAAAGTAGCAGGGTCGCCTGTGCCAATATTTTTAGAAATATCTCTAAAACCTCTTCCTATACCTGTAACGACTGTGCAAGTTGTGTCTGTTAAAGTTAATTTTTGTATGGCGTGTTGTATGCTGCTTGAAATATATATAGTGTTACTATTATCAAGGGAAACCTCAACTCCCGTAGCATGCATTCGCTGTGTGCGTGGTGTTGGACTATTTTCATCCTCGCATCTTCTAACTTCAGCTCCAATATTATAAGCGTTACCTGATTGTGTTAGACTGAGCCCAACTAAATGACCATTTCTCATGTCAGAAATATAAATTATAGTTCCCTCATTATTAACACTTATTCTACTTCCAAACTTCGTGATATCTTGACCACCAAATGTTTGTAATTCACATTGTAAGGTATTTAAATTACATGCTTTAAAAAAACCGCTTCTATTTCTAAATCCACTTCCAGAAAAAAAGAGATAAGGAGTGCCGCCTATGACCTTAATATCAAAATCATTCACCCTTGATCCTCGTGGCCCAGCTATAGCATATCTGCAAGTACGGCCATTTTCAGTAAAGCCAAAAATATAATTCCTTGTTCTATTTATCCTGCTATTCACAAAAATTGTGTTTGCACCATTTAAATTTTGTATAAATTTTACTGTAGAAACTTTCCTTAAATTTTGTCTCGCAATGCCTCTAGTACTATCCACTTCAGTGCCACATCCTGCATTTGGAATACGTCTAATATTAAAAGTTCTATCTCTGGTGCCATCGGTATTATATCTTAATAAACCACCGATTGCTCTTCTTGCATTTTGTCCAATCAAAATTCTATCTTGTGAGTCAAGTGCAACTCCTGTTGATTGCCCAAGTCCGTCTGTTCCTATCCAGTTACCCATACTGGCAGAACTATCAACTAAAAATAAAATATTTGCAGGCACATCACCTTCTCCTGCGCCGGGTGGAACAGGTTTTGCATTAGCATTATTATTTAAAATTAATGCAATGAAAAATATAAATATTTTTAATGTCTTTAACATAATCTATTGAATGAAATCTATAACCTGCTCTCCAATTGTATTATTTAACATTTTTACATTTGTAATTTTTAGAACTTCCGCTATTTCACCCCTTTGTTCCATTTTAGTATAATATACTAATAAATTACCAATACTTAAATCTTTAAAACCTTTCCAACTTTCCCCCTTAGCATCTTCACCTGGATCTTTAATATTAAATTTTGTAAATTCATAAATTTCATTATTAAATTCCTCATCTACTGAAATTAATATTATTCCAGCAACTTTGTTGTCATAAATGATAACTTCAAGATCAGCATTTTCAAGTTGAGATCCTTCACAATAATCTATAGCTGCTGCCAAATATTTTACAGATGCCTCTTTTTCATAAAGATCGGCTTTGTGCGCATCTAGAAATTCAAACTTAGTTTGTGCAGTGTTTATTGAAGTTCCGATCGGTACCTGAAGCAAATCACAAGCAAATACAGGGCTTGAAAAAAGTAGGAATAATAAAATTTTTATAAAGATTTTTTTCACAACAAAATTATAAATAGATTAGATTATTATTTCAACAGATGAAGATGATCATTTTAAGTATTATTTAATTAACTAATGGGCTAAAATAACGATCTTTTCTAGTGGAACTAATATTTGAGGATTGTTTGCATCTCCCATCATGCCACAGCCATAAACTTTATATGCAGTTCCTTTTTTTTGGGAAGTCGTAGAGGTTTTCTTTAGGCTCATTCCTGATCCTTTGAAGACAGAGGAGCCAGAGTTAACAGAAAAGAACTCATATTTAAATTTTTTGATAAATTCTTCCTCTTTATCGAATGCATCCTCTTTTTTGTCTTCAGCATCAATAGAGGTTAAAGAAGCTTTTTTTTCTTCTGAAAAAATTGGCGCAATTAAGTCATAAAAGCTTTGATCTTGAAGCTGTTCCACCACTTTAAAAGATGTTTCTCTAGACAAATTTCTAAAGCTTTTATAACAAGGTGTCTTTTCTGGTGGATCATCATCTGCAACTCCATCGTTATTTGTATCTCCATTTCTTGGAATATACCTTTGAGCCCTTTGCCTTACTCCTGATGAGTCAACTGGACCCATCATCTTATCAATTAAACTCTTTTCTGCCTGCATTAAGGCAGTTTCAGCAACATAAAATGTTTGTTGATAATGGTCGCTACTATTATTACCCTCATGATCTGAAGATGCTATTACAACCAAGCCACCACCCATTAGAGACATCACAAGTAAAAGCACCAAGGATAACACTAAAGCAAAACCTTTTTGTTTACTCTTAATCATTGAAGACCTTGCCCTCCAATATTTCTAGTATGAACCGAAACAATAACCGTATCCCTGAGAAATCTATCAACAGTGTTTTTATTTCGATTGGTTAATCCTGATAATTGTCTATTGGCAGCTTCTTTAAAAAAATTATCTTTCGATCTAAATATAATTTTTATATCAACTCCTCTAATATCATACATCCTATCATTTAATGATGCATATTCTGGGGCTGGATAAAAAAAAGAATCTCCAGAACTTTTTATTATTCGACCATTCTGATCAAATGGTATGAACTCCATGTCCTCTATGTGATCTCTTATCAAAGCTGGCTGAGCAGTGCACTCATCGCAAGTGGTGACCCAACTTCCACTTGTTACTGGAGGAAATAAGCAGGATGATTCTATTTTTTGTTCCCAGCCCTGAACAAGTTTAAAGACACCATATCTATTTATTTTTTTTATACCACTTGGAGTGACTACATCGTCAGTACCTGTTTTTTTTGCAAAATACGTGACTCTGTATTTTTTATACGGCTGTAAAAGATCATCATTGCTAGCCATATTAAAGTCCTCATAAACAATCTGAATTTGGTCACAACAAAGATCTTGTTCACCTGTAACTGCAGATGACCCTCTCGTATCACTAGATCTATTCGGTCCTAACGTATTTCTTCTTATTACCAATGGGTTATGACTTTTATCAGTAACATACGTTGCGGTGGGACCATCATCAAAACCATCATCAAAACCTAAATAACTTAATTTCGGTAGCGCCATTCCAGGTGAACAACCATATTTAGCATTTGTCTTAGTCGCATATTGAGCAATTTCATGACTTCCAGCATAATATTTAAATCCAGCCATACGAACATCTCTCATCAACATTGATACTAAATCTCTGCTCGCTCTACTTATTTTAGCTTTTTCACTTACTTGATTGTAAGATTTATTAACTACATCATACGAGGTGTACATTGCAGCCATCATGATAGAAGTGATCATTATTCCAATTAATATTTCAATTAGTGACAAACCAATTATAGATTGTGAAAATTTTTTGTTCATTAATTTTTTAAGAAGTAATCGGTTTGAAAATATAAAAATTTTCTTTTTTTACCATCGTTCAAATTCATTTGAACTCTCCCGATGTACATTAAATCATCTTTCACATAAGGATCTTCCACACCATTAACCAAACGAGTATTACTGTTTGGCATTCCCTCCTCTAAAAATGTTCCTGGATTATCTGGATCTTCTATTTTCATATTAGAAAACGTGCTTGAAATCTTAAAAACTTCTATATTTTTTCTCTCATTGGTTCCTTTACAATTCAAATAGCTTTTGCTGTTAAGTAATGCTTCCCATTTTCTGGTTTTCATTAAGTGACCGTCCGTTTTGGCATCACCATAAACATTTCCAGTATTCGTTGAATTTGTTCCAGCACTTGCATTATTACAAAATTCAAGCGCTGAGTTAAGCTCTGCTTTCCCATCATCAGACGCTAGAAAATCTGAAAAATTTATTGATTCACCTGCCCTATTTTCATAGCCCATTAAATCCTCAGCAATTAAATTAGTTAGGTAATTTGCCTTTGTTCTTTCTCCAGATGAGTAAATAGATTGAACTGAATAGTTCGTCATTTGTAATATAGCAACAAATCCGATACCGATTATTGCAGTTGAAACCAAAGCCTCAAGTATTGATAAACCTAAAATTTTTTTTATATCTTTTTTCATATCAATCGTCTTTATCTTCATCCTCACTGAGATCACTATATGGAATATCTATCCAGGTTCCCCCTGTGAACAGTTTGTTGCCTTTATCATCTGTTCCATATTCATTTTTCATTTTACTAATAGTTACATTTCCAAATCTAGTCCAATTAACAGTTTTATAATAATCGTCGTTTGCATTTCCAGCTGGAGGTGGTAGCCTAGTATTACTATCACCAACTTCTACATTACAAAGATCACCATCAAAATCCCTTCTACAAACATATATAAAATCTCTTACTCCACCATCTTTTAAGTCTTCACCTGTATGATAAAACTTACCGTGCCTTGAGAAACAGACTGAACCCTCTGATATATCAGTCGTGACATCTTCTAGGGTTAATTTATAAACATAATTTTCTAACTCGCCAGGATCAGAGGCGTCTGTATCCCAATAAGGTCCATCACCTGTTGCTGCGGGTGGTGTAACATCACATCGTTCATCGGGAGACGTGACCCAGCTATTTGTTCCATCATTCATTCTTGTAGAAAGATTTTGCATTGTCATGCCTTTTGACTCAATCTCAAGCGCTGTGCCACTTGTATTTGTTATAAGAACTTGAACGAAAGCAAACGTTCCTCTTTCAATTTGCGCATTAATATTTTTTATTAAAGATTGTATTTTCACAGCTCCTTGTCTAACTTCTCTTTCTTTTTTCCATTTAGAAAAATTAGGATAAGCAGTTGCTGAAACTATCCCAACGATAACAATAACAACAATTAGTTCTAAAAGACTGAAACCCTTAATGTTCTTTTCCTGCACTAGCATCGATTTTCCCTGCTTTAACTAAATCTTCTAAAGATTTTGCCATTGTAACCATTCCATCTTTAACGGCAGTTTGCATGATGCTGGGTATCTGATGAATTTTTGCTTCTCTGATTAAGTTTTGAATTGGGGCTGTACACTTCATCACTTCAAAAGCACCACAACGACCCTGACCGTCTTTAGTTTTTAAAAGTCTTTGAGTAACTACCATTTTTAATGATGTTGAAATTTGCGCTCTAATTTGTGCTTGTTGCTCTGGAGGGAACACATCAATAATTCTATTAATTGTATTAGGTGCACCACTCGTATGTAGTGTTCCAAACACAAGGTGACCAGTTTCTGCAGCTGTAAGTGCAAGTGAAACTGTTTCTAAATCTCTCATCTCACCGACAAGAATTACATCTGGATCTTCTCGAAGCGCTGCTTTTAATGCACTTGAAAAAGTTTCTGTTTGTTTACCGACTTCTCTATGTGAAACTATACTTTTTAAATCCTTATGAATAAATTCAACGGGATCCTCAACAGTTATAATATTTGAAGTTCTTGTTTTATTAATTTCATTTATGATTGCTGCAAGAGTAGTTGACTTTCCTGATCCTGTTGGACCAGTAACGAGAACAAGACCTTTATGCATATCGACTATATCATATAACGATTGCGGTAAATCAAACTGTCCCATTTCAGGAATAACACTTTCTACCCTTCTTAACACTGCAGCGGGACCATTAATTGTTTTATAAAAATTTGCTCTAAATCTCAAACCACTTAATGTAACTGACGAGTCTAATTCATGAGTGTCATTAAATCTTTTCATTTCCACCTCATTACAATTAGTGGATATCAAGTCTTGCAAATCTTGAGGTTTGACAAGCACATCTGGAACTTTATGAATTTCCCCTGTTTGACGAAAGGCAAGTGGCCATCCACTCCTGATATGAAAATCTGAAATTTTTTTGTTGTTTTTTGCTAATTCTTCTAATTTTTCAAACATTCTGTTATTTATGCATAATTATAATAAAAAACAATATTTTACTTTGATTAAAATAACCAAAATAGGTCATTAATTGAAATTAAATTTTTGCTCACGATTTACCTTCTCATCTAATTGAATACAATATTCGAATCCAATTTCATAAAATTTCTTGGCATAAACTTTTATCCATCTATCTGAGTCCTGAACAAGCTTTATATATGACTGATTGTTATAATTTTCTTCGTAATTTTCTGAATTTTTCCACTTATCTAGTCCACAAAAGCTATAAACACTTGGTTCCCTGCTAAATACATTTTTATACATGCCAGATAAAAAAAAATTTTCTGATAAAAAAACGATTACAAATATCAGTGAAAATATTGATAAATACCTTTTGCTTAACTTATTTAAAAGGATCGAAAAAATAAAGATATATAAGGGAAAAATAAAAATGTTATATCCTATGGTCTCTCTTAATAAAAAAATTAGGTTATAAATTATTATTCCACATAGAAAAGCTAGTGTTAAATTTAAAAGATTTTTATTTTTAATTCGGATTAAACTTAACAATATTAACAAGAATAATGACAGTAAATGCAAGGTTCTAAAAAAAATTTTAGTATCAATGTTGAAAACTGTTGGATTAAATTTTTCATTAAATTCTGCAGATAAATCGTAATGACCTATAGCAGCTTGAAGAAGAGCTTTAAAAGTCATAATAATACTTACTTCTTTTTGCATTTCAAAAGTGTGAAGACCCATAAATTTAATTGGGTTTAAAAGTCTTAAAAAATTTAATTTATTAAAAGAGATAATATTTAAAACATCCAAAAATAAGACAATAACTATACATAAAATAAATCCTGAAATAATCATTCCAAGGGACACAATTATTTGATTTCCACTGACTAATCTATAGTTCGCCAATAATTTTATAAACAGAAAATAAAATAAACCAAAAAATATAAATACGAATAGATCTTCGTTATGCAAAAACGAAAAGGCAGGGTCATTAAGTTCCAATAAAAAATTTCTAGATAGTAAATATTGAGACAATAAGTAAAAAACCCCGAAGAGGATTAAAACTAATTTACATAGTAGAAGTAGCTTGCTTGTTTTTATCAAATTATTAAATCTATTTGTTGCTGACAAGTAAGTAATTAAAAACGGTAAAGCTAGAAAAAGAGAAAAAAATAAAAAAATTGCTTGAATCTTAGCCAACATCGAAAGTGCAAAAAAAACGCCTGTTAAAAGAATATATAAAATATTACTTTTATTAAGAAATCTTATTAAAAAATATAATGAGACTAAAAACATTAAAACAGAAACTATTTCTGAGCGAAGAACAAATAATAGTTCATAAAATGAAATAAAAAATATAGATAAAGAAACGGATATAAAGCTAATAAGTTTAGAAATTTTTAATTCATTTAAAATTTTAAAAATCAATAAAGTTATTGAAAAAATATAGATAGTATTAATTATTCTTCCGATATAAAAAAGTTTTTGAAATTCTTTATCTATATTATCTGATTTAAAAACCTCTTGAATTGTAAAATTATCAAAAAAAATTGAACAAAATTTAAAAACTCCACCAAGAATTAGAAAGGTTGTGTATGCTGGATGATCTCTATATTCTTGTTCGAAACCGGATGAAATTAATAAAGAATTATAAATAATTTTTATATCTTGATCCAACATTGCAGTCCAATGTTGGTTATGCATTTGATAAATATTAAGGCTAAAAAAATAAACAAATAAAATTGAAAAAAAAATTTTTACAGAATTTTCCTTGGATAGATTTACTATAAACGTATTGTTTTTCATTATATTTGAATTTGTCTACTTTTTAGTGTCTTCAATAAAATAACTGTTAGAGAAGCTAACAACATTGATATTACAAGATTGTCTATAATTGATTTAATTATATTTAAGGTTTCATTGTTGAAAGACATACTATAATAGAATGTAGCAGGAAATAATAAAAACTTCAAAATGAGCGTTGATAACATAAGTTTCGCAAAAAGACTTTGATTGGTTGCCTTAAATACAAATGGTAATATAAAAAAAATAAATATCTCTCTGTAGATAAAGTTATTTTGTAAAAGATATGTAGCAACGCATACAATTGCCCCAATAAAAAACATTCTTTCATTATAGTTTTCAAAACTAAATCTACTTAAAAAGTTGTCGTTCCTTAATATCAGAAAAGATAACAAAAATAACACTGTCATTAAAAATAAACTAAACATCAGTAAATGGACAAAAAAAAATTTTATATTGAGACTTGGAAAGTTAGCAAAATGTTGAATTCCAAAAGCTAGTTTATAGCTTGGGGTATACTGACTGGCATTTAAAAAAACTTTCTCTAAATTGTTTCTATCTAAAAAAAAAATGAATAAGATCATTGAGACAAAAATTGCAAAAAATAATAGATTTTTTTTATTAATCCCCCCAAAGAAAAAAGTCACTGAAGTTATCAGAGGGTAAAACTTTGCTAACGAAATTAAAGATATTAAAATAAATTTAATAGATTTCGACTTTAAATAACATACATATATTAATACTAAAAAGATCAATATATCGTTATTAAATCTTTCCATTGCAAGCAACGTTGCAGGACTAAAAACAAATAAAACATAAAATAATATCTGTCCAAATTTTTTAAAATTAATGTGAGAAATGATGACAAATAAAAATATTAAATTAACAAAGACTGGCAGGTACAGATTGTAAAAATTATTTAAATTTTCATGAAATGGTAAAAATAAAAAAATACTACCATAAACATGAGCTCTGTTCCAATAATCACAAGGGTTGCTTAAAAAAACGTCATTACCAAGTAATTTACATTTTATAGCAGAAATAATAACAGTCCAATCAGCAAAATAGGATTGTGGTGCCTGATCGCTGAAAGGCATTTGAAAGACCAAATATTCATAGAGTATTTTTGGATAGATTAAGAAGAGAATAGTTATTGTAAAAAATAAGACTAAAATATTTGTTTTTAAATTTCTTATCATTGCAAAATATAAATAAAATAGGACTAATTTATCAAAAAAACATGCTAAATTTTCTATAAATTTAAGTGTATAGATGGACTAATTTTACATAAAATTGATAGAATCTGATGAGTTTGTTCAAAAAAATTCTTGTTGTTTTTTTCCTTTTATTTCAAATCTCTAGCTCATTTGCAGAGATGGTAACTTTCAATCAAAGGGTAACTGTCAACACTAAAGGTGTCGGTGGTTCGGGAACTGGTTCAGATAATGATGACTATGGACTAGCGGCAGGTATAGAGTTTAACAAGGATGGA
>TARA_B100000963_G_scaffold107577_2_pt1 | contig 27944 bp, 21 predicted proteins | sample TARA_B100000963 | Tara Oceans TARA_B100000963 (sample SAMEA2622097) | marine metagenome | biome: marine biome (ENVO:00000447); feature: surface water layer (ENVO:00002042); material: "saline water (ENVO:00002010), including plankton (ENVO:xxxxxxxx)" | depth 5 m | reverse complement strand
AATGACGTGAGGATTGAGCAAGCCTTGCCGTCCGAACAGGAGGAACCCCTCCACAAAGAGCAATTTGCTTACCAACCCTTCGCACCATACACACCTGACAAAAATAAAATCAGAAAAAGCGGATTCATGATATTTTTCGCAGTTTTCTTCGCCCTTCCAATCCTTTTGGAATTCGTTGATAATCGTGTGAAATCCCCTTGGGACGTGGAAGTGTTTGTCGGTCACGACTTAATTGGTGGAATCCCAAAGATTTCGGAGGTTGAAGAGAGGCAAAGACCATTGATTGTGGGAAATGACTTGGATGACGGACTGACTGAATCCTTTAGGAGTATGTACAGTCGAATCCAAATGAATTCCAATTCCGATTATCCCAAGGTACTTTTGGTCACCTCTGCCATCCCAAGTGAAGGTAAGAGTCTCATTTCAGCCAATCTTGCATACAGTTGCGCCAACCATGGCAGAAAAACCATTCTTATTGATTTCGACCTGAGAAGGCCTGGTCTTCACAATTTCTGTAACATTACCAATGAGAAGGGCATCGTCTCGCTGGTGAACGAGGTCGTCAAAGGAAGTTCCGATATTGATGAGCAAATCAAAAGCTGCCTGCATGAAATTCATCCGAATTTGCATGTTTTGCCATCTGGTGGTAAAACCCGGGCTGCCACCGAAATGCTGGAAAGATCTGAGTTTGACTATGTGATGAACAAACTTCGGCAAATTGCCGAAGTGATTATTGTTGATAGCCCGCCAATTGGCTTGTTTCCCGATTCTCTTGCAATTGCTCGAAAAGTTGAGGAAGTCCTCTTTGTAACGAGATACGGAAAGGTTTCGAGAAAAGTTGCCAAAAGTCTTCTTGAAAACATCGAGGAGACTGGAGCCAATGTTTTGGGAGTGGTTTTGAACGATCTGCCCCAGAAAAAAACACCTGGATATTATTATTCGGGCTATTACGGATATGGATATTTCCGTTACAAATATTACAATAAGTATTACGGCAAGGATAAGGATGAAAAGCCTCCGGTGGAAAAATTAACCACTTAAATTTCCCTCCTTGATTTGCGGCAGCTTATAAAATATCGCTTTCTTCAAATAAGGTTTTGAGATTATGTCCCTCGAATATAAAACGATTGTAGTATCTCCTAGTGGTCTAAGGGTAAAAGGGGATGATCACTCGAACGAGTTAGCTGAAATACTGACCAAGAACATGAGCGAATTAGCAAAGGAAGGTTGGAGGGTCATTTCACTTATTCCATCCATGACTAGCCAAGGTGCAGTGGTCAAAATGCTCATTACCGCGGAGAGGAACTTGGAAGAAACTTCTTAGATCAAAAGGTTTCTACGGTTACGAGAAATCGTGAATTTGAGGTAATTACGATTTGCTCGCTTGGCTTTCCACGAACAAGACTGTATTCAAGAGAGCTAGCTCCATATCGATTTTTGATTAGAGTGTTAAAATCATAGGACCTGCGTTCCCACAAAAGTTCCTCACCCAAAGTTCTTGCCAACAAGTCATAAGAATTACCCAATAAGTCGACGAGTTCGTTTTCGGAAGTGCCTGGAACCAACTTCTCTCTTAACATCATTTCAAACTGGGAAATATTCTTATGGGCCTCGACCAAATTTTGTCGTGCGCTCATCTCACGCTGAAAGGAAATCTGATCGACTTGATTTTGAAATTGCTCGTCAGGATTCCAGGTTCTTCCGCAACCACTCATACACAGGAGAAAGGTAGCGAATAATGAAACTCTAAGATAGCCTAGCATAAGAATTCTCTTTGCTTAACGAATGGCATTGAATTTGCTCAATTTTCATACCCTCTGTATGGATTTATCATTTCCACTTAAACTCGAGCGTCAAGCTTCCAGTCTTGCGGCAAGCCTTTTTCTTCCAGTCCCAAACTCTGGAAATTTGTCCTTTAGAATTGCTCGTTTTCCTTCTGAAGGCACAGAGGTCATCACTGACATATACAAACATGGCTCAAGGTTTCATGTGCAAGTAACGCGTTTTTTGGTCTCGTTGAGAGACCGTATTGCAAACGGTCATGCTGGTAAGCATACCGGTCTCGACGTAGCTATGGAGATTTCTTGCAGTACTTGTGAAAGAGACAACCCTTTGGTTGCTGAACTTCGAAACAGACCTCCTTTTGATCTTAGGAATGATTTGTCCGGTTCCGAATCCGAAAATCACTATTTCATTTTTTTCACGGATTCAAAAAATTGCGTTGCAAAGGCCGTTTCGCAACCCTACGCCAAACCTTGGACTGAGGATTGGCAAAGACTCATTAACCGATCTTACGGAGCCGAACATCTTCCTCCCAGGAGGAACAAGGCATTGGTTTGAAGCTGATTTATGACAAATGAACGCAAAGTGAAAGGGGAGGGTGGGAAGACCCTGTCTTTTCCAAAGCTTCTACCAAATATTTTTACGACCATTGGACTTTGTTCAGGATTAACCGGCATTCGTTTTGCAATCGAGGAAGAATGGCAGCAAGCGGTGTTGTCCATTCTCATTGCGGCATGTTTTGATATGATTGATGGACTTTCCGCAAGATTACTTAAAGCCTTTTCTCGTTTCGGTGCGGAGCTGGATAGCTTAGCGGACACAATAAGCTTTGGTGTTGCCCCTTCCATTGTTACTTATCTGTGGCTGAGGGAATCTGTTAGCGGTCAGTCCGAAGAGTACCTAATGGGTTGGTACTGGATTCCCTTTCTTTTTTATTCCGCATGTAACGCTTTCCGCTTAGCCCGTTTTAACGTGATGCACATGGAAGAAACGGAAAGAAAGATTAAGAAAAGTTATTTTTTAGGAGTACCTGCCCCGGCGGGTGCAGGACTGATGCTTATTCCTATGGGAATGGACTTTATTTTCACAAGGTTCGGTTTCGCCTTTAACCTTTCTTCGCACCCTCAATGGCTTGTCCTATGGGTGGTTCTGATTGCCCTGATGATGATCTCCCGAATCCCCACTTTTTCATTCAGAAACATGAGATTCAGCGTTTCGAAAAGCAAAGCTATCTTCGTGTTGATCATTGTTTCTTTGGCCGTTGGTGTTTTGATAAAGGAAACGTGGATCTTTCTGGTTGCCCTTGGAATACTTTATTTTATGAGCGTTCCTTTCTCATATTGGGCTTATCAAAAGGACCTAATGGTCAGGTGATTCAATTACTGATTTCTTAGCTCGGCCAGCAATTTTTTAATGTCCTTCTGTTTGGGATCGATATCAAGAGCCACCGAGAGGTGTAAGATAGCCTTTTGCCTTTCGTTGGCTTCGATTTCAAGCAATCCAAGTTGCTTGTGCGTTTTGCCCGAATGCCAATCAGCGTCCAAAGCCCCCATGAAATGCCTTTTGGCTTCCATTTGATTGCCAGCCTCTAAAGCGAGCATCCCGAGTTCATGAAGAATCCCCACATCCCGAGGATTCATTTCCAATGCCTCGGAAAGGAGGGATGAGTGTTTTAAGTTAGGCTTTCCTTTTCCAAGGCTATGGTAGAGGGTGAGATGGGCTTTCGACAAGGACTTCCTTTTTCCCTCAATGGATTCTGCTGTTGTGCGGGCTTGGAAGAACTCGGATTTCTCCAACAAGGATTTGGTGGACTCGGAGTCGATGATAATATCCTCTTTGAAAAAACGGATGCTTTTCTCGCAATAGCTTTTAGCTCTTGGGAAATCCTTACGAGTCAAAAAGATTTCGCCCAGAAGTAAGTTTGCTTCTGCGCGTTTTGGTTTTGAGTCCGCAGCTTTCTTCAAGTGGACAATCGCGCTTTCCTGCTGGTCTGCCATAAGGTTCGCCTTGGCGCATAAGAAATGGGCTTCCGCCTGTGTGGAAGGATCTTTGAAGCAAAGGCTCAAATGAGACTGGGCCTCCTCTGGGCTCTTTTGATCAAGTGCTATTTTGGCAAGTTGAATGAGAGCTTTGAGGCAACTCGAATCTAACTCGATTGCTTTTGCCAAATAATGTCTACAAGCAGAGAAGTCTGGTTTGCTTATGACTGGACCGTCGGGTGAGGATTGCAGGCCTTTGTATAGAAGCTTGGCCAAGGAAACGAGGGGTTCGGTCTGGTTCGGAAGCAGTTCGATGGAAATCTCAAACAGTAATTTTGCTCTGTGAAAGTCATCAGGGTGACTCAGTAATTTTGCTAGTTTGAGGTGGACTTCTCCATTGAGCGGACACAGGTCGATTAATTTCTCCAAACTTTCCTTTGCTTTTCCATTATTTCCGGTCTGCGCATGGATATCCAATGAAAGGAAGTGGTAACCGGGATCATTGCATTCTATGGCAATCGCCTGATCAATGGCAATTGATGCTTCAATTGATTTTCCCTGAGAATGCTTAATTTTCGCATCCCAAAAACATAGGGTGGCGTTTGCATCGAACTGTTGGAGCGCCGAGTCGATGATCGATCTAACTTTCGAAAAATTCTTTTGTTTAAAGTTAACTTCGCAAAGCGCTACGACGGAGGGCAAATGATCTGGTTGGGATTTTAATGCCGATTCAAGGTGGCGAATTGCCTTTATTGAGAAATCATTCAACTTTTGATCTAAGCTTTTACTTTCCTTTTGTGATCGTTATCCGCTTAGAGCTTCTATTGGCGGAGCTTTTGGCTTTAGCTGTAGAAGCAGTTTTGCGTTTTTCTTTAGTGATGGCTTTTTGCGCGTTTGCATCCATAAGCAAAACCGCAAGATGGTAATGTCCTTCGGCTAATTTAGGATTAATCGAGATGGCTTTCTCCAAGTTCTGATATGCTTCATAATATCTTTTAAGATCTTTCAAGAGTAGACCCAACTTGAAGTATGCATTGGAATATTTGGGGTTTATTTTGATGGCTTTCCTAAAATGTTCTTCGGCTCTCATGGGGTCGGGTTCCCAAACGAGCGTGCCATCGTTCTTAAGCTTTTCGCCAGTAGTCAGCAACTTTCCGAACCAATAGTGGCACTCCGCCATTTGGGGATCTATTTCGAGAGCGGTTTCGTAGTTGCGAAAAGCTTGATCATACTCGGATGGGTTGGTGGAGATCCTCGCTAAATGGAAGTAAGCTTCGACGAAGTTTTGCTCGATGTCGGTCGCTTTCTGAAAATGAATCTTAGCTTCATTCAAATCACCATTCTTTTCCGAGTGATGAGCAAGTTCATAGTAAGCGAGAGCAAACTCTGGGTTGATTTCCAAGGCCCTGAAGAAATGTTTTTTAGCCAAGCTTGGATCATCGTCCGTTCTCAAAATCATAGCCAAATAATAATGGGCTTCCGAATTTTGTGACTCCAAGGATATCGATTGTCTCAGGTGTTCTTCAGCCTCAGTCGCAGAACCCTCCTCAAAAAGCCTTACCCCAAGCCGAAAATGGGCGAGAGCAAAATCGGGATGAGATTCAATCGCATGCCCATAGTGCGCCTTTGCCTCCACATGGGATTCGAAGGTCTCGTATGCTCGAGCGAGCAAAAAATGGGCCTTAGGATATTTGGGGTCTATCTTCAACGCATGGATAAGGTATTTCTTCGCTTCCTTGTAGTTTTCTTCGATTGAAAAGATTCTGCCCAGATTATAGCAGGCTTTTGCATGTTTTTTTTCCAGTAGCAAAACTTTAAGAAGTAGTTTTTTGGCTTCCGGAAGATCCTTTTTGTCAATCAGGGTACCTTCCTTGTCCGTGGCAATCCCGCCCGAAAGAAGCTTTGCCAAATAATAGTGAGCATCGGTAAATCGATCATCAATATCAATGGCGGTTTCGTAATTTTTCCTTGCATCCTCAAAATCGTCCGCATTTGTGAGCAGGCGAGCTTTGTGAAAATAGGCGGCCGCATAATTTTGATTGATTTCAGTTACCTTATCGAAGTTGTTCTTGGCTTCTTCAAGGTCATTCAATTCGACGAGTAGAAGTGCATAAAAAAAATAGGCATCCGCATAATTCGGATTGATTTCCAAGGAGTTGAGGAAGTGATTTCTTGCCGTTTCATAATCACCCGCATCCGATAGTGCGATTGCCAATTCGCATTCCGCCTCTGCGAATTCCTTGTCTAGGGAAACTGCTTTTTGAAAGTTTTCCAAAGCCGGTGCGCCTTCGCCTTTTTTCTTATACAACAACCCCAAGTTGTAGTAGGCATGAGAGTACTCGGGATTGAGTGCGATTGCTTTCTCAAGATGTTCCTTGGCGTTCATTGTCGGGTCTTCCCTGGGTTCATTTGGTTGTCATGACCCAAACGCCGTTCCACTCGTCTTTGGGAGGATTTTTTTTCATGTGATCGCAACGATCCAAGTAGAGCTGAGCGGCTTTATCATTAACGTTTATTTTCTTAACCTCCTTAAACAATTTTATGGCTTGATCCCATTTGCCATCGGTCCAGGATCTGTATCCGTCGTTGAAAAGCCCGAGAGCTTCGACTAAGTTCGGATAGCTCTTGTCATCGTAGAAATCCAAAACTTCATGGACGCCGACCGGTTCAGTCTTGCCTTTGACGATCACATAGTCGACTTGCCGGGTACGATAAGTCGCCTTGACGGCTTTATGGGTGAACTCACTGATTAGGATATGGGCACCGTATTGCTTACAGGCGCTTTCGATGCGAGCGGCCAAGTTAACTCCATCTCCAATGACCGTGTAATCCATTCTTTTGGGAGATCCGATATTTCCAGAAACAATGGAGTCGGTATTGATTCCCATTCCATGATCGATGGGCATTTTCCCCTCGGAAGATCGTTTGTCGTTAAAGACATTGAGGTCCGTCATCATGCGAATGGCAGCTCGTACCGCCCTGTCAGGATCGTCATCATGGGGGACCGGAGTGCCGAAAATGCACATCATCGCATCTCCAATGAACTTGTCGAGCATACCGCCTTCGTCCGTTATGCAGTCCACCATGATGGTGAAATACTCATTCAACAGTTTAACCGTGCCTTGAGCACCCAACTCTTCGGTGATGGTGGTAAAGCTTCTTACGTCCGAGAAAAGAACCGTACCTACACTTTGCTTTCCGCCCATGATATCATCACTATCCCCCGCAGCCATGAGTTGATCGGCAAGTTCGGGATCCATATACCTCGACATGGTGGACTTCATTCTCTTTTCGGAACTTATATCCTCAATCATAAGCATATTCCCAAGAGTCTCCTTTTTTTGACCAATCAAAGGCATGAGGGAAACGTTTACCGAAAGCGTTTCATCCTCGAGCGACAACTCCGCATCGAGAAATTCTTCCGGCTCTTCGATCGACTCGAGCTTTTGTAGAAGCCAATCGTTTTTATCACCAAAGATTTCTCCGGCTTTTTGTTCGAGAATTTCAGAAAGGACGGGAACCTTAAGGATTCTCAATCCCGCCGAATTGCAGGTTTTAATGACGGAGTTTTCATCGAGAGTCAAAACGGCGTCATGCATACTGGCGAGGATGCTTTCCGAATAATTTTTCTGATTCTGAACGTCATCGAATAACTTTGCATTCTCAATGCCCATTGAAATTTGCGAAGTAAAGGCCGCCAACCGCTTTTCGTCTTCGGCGTTAAAGGAACCCCCTCTTTTGTTCAGGACCTGACTAACGCCAATGGTTTTGCCCTCTTTGTTGAAAACGGGCATGCAGAGAATGGAGCGTGTGAAAAAGCCCGTTTGTTTGTCAAAACCAGGATTAAACCTGAGGTCAGCGTATGCGTGCGGAATATTAACGGGTTTTCCGGAAGTGAAGACCGTGCCGGCAATACCCAAATGGTTGGGAAACCTGATCACGGATTTTTCATCCAAACCTTCGCCTACCTCGGTGTAAAGCTCGTTGGTTTTTTCATCATTGATGAAGAGCGTGGCTCTTTCACAATCAAGCATCGTGGAGATGGTCGTTATGATCTTTTGGAGAAGCGGAGTAAGCTCAAGTTCGGAAGAGACTTGGGAAACTACGTCGAGAAACTCAAGTTCCTGTTTGCGGGCAGCCTCAATTTGCTCTACGATTATGTTACCTTGAATTGCAATAGCCGCTTGTTCGGTCATGGCTTCCAGCAGATCAAGATCCTCCTGTTCGAATTCTCCTTCCACCTTGTTCAGAATTTGAGATACTCCGATTTCCTCACCCGATACGGTCCTCAGAGGGGCGCATAGAATGCTTTTTGTTCTGAAACCAGTTCTCACGTCGACCGCCTTATTAAACCTTTCGTCCTTATATGCGTCGTGTATGATAACCCCTTCATTCTTCGTAAAAACCCATCCGGCGACTCCCTTTGTGTTAAGAATTCTGATTTCGCGTTTGAAGTTACCTTGGGCTATTCTGGAATAGAGTTCCCCCGTGGCGGGATCATTCAGGAAAATCGTACCTCGCTCTGCACCAATAGTGGTGGTTGTAATCTTGACGAGTGTGTCCAATGCTTCGTCGAGACTTTTTGTCTTAGCCAAATCCGTAGTCACTTGAAGCAACATATCCGAAAACCTTGCGGTTCTCTTTGATTTGGAGGGGCCTTTATCGCTTTGCTTTTTATCTTCCATTGGTTTTTTCCAGTTCGGCTCGAAGTTCTATTATAGTTTCTTGCAATTCCTTAAATTCGGTCGTTTTCAATTGAGTTTCCCTTTGCATTTTTTCTTCATGCAAATTTCCTGTCTGATCGATTTCACTTCTTAAGGCAGTAACCATTCTCTTAAAATGGTTAATTTCATTTTGTTGGCTAGCAATCGCATTTTGCACTTGTTGTTGCTTGTCAAAATCCGCCTTATCAAGTTCTTCTCGCAAGCGGGAGACGTTTTGACGGAGTTGCCGTATTTCCTTTGACCCATCCGCAATGGCTCGTTGCACCGCTTCATCCTTGCTGCCCGTTGCACTTTCAAGTTGCAACCGAAGGGTAGCAACGGACTGTTTGAGATGTTCATTTTCCTTTTTGGATTTGGAACTTTCCTTCTGGACGGCATCTTCTTTCTCGATTTGCAAATGATCCATTTCCTCTCTTAGCTGAGTGACGTTATCCTTGAGTTGGTTAATTTCGTTTTCCGATTGAGCTCGAGCGCTTTGAACGGCACTGTCCTTTTCCGCATGCAAAAACTCTAGTTTTTCTCGAGTTAAAGAAAGAGAGGAACGAAGCGTTTTGATTTCATTTGCATATTTTGACTCGGTTCTAAGGATAATATCCTCCTCCCGGTTAGTCACTTCATCCATTTCCAACCTAAGCGCGGTGATGGTCTTCTTGAGACTTCTTATTTCCGACTCTTTTCCGGCAATTGCCTTTTGAACGGAATCCTCATTCCTTCCAATTTGACTCTCCATCTGATCTCTGAGAGTCTTGAGAGAAATCTTAAGCTGGGTGGTTTCGGCAAATGATTTGGAAAGCGCTTCCTGAACTCTCTTTTCTTCTTCGTGTTGGGACCGTTCGAGTTCTTCTCTAAGATTGGAAGCCAAATTTCTAAGGGATCTAATTTCACCTTCTCCAAGAGCCTTGGCTTTTTGGATTTCCGAATCTGCCATCGCCTTCTCTCTTTCAACCTTCTCTCGGATTGTAACGAGTGCGGACTTGAGTTCTTTGATCTCATGATTGGAGGCCGAAAGCGCATGTTGTACGGCATCCTCCTTTTCCGCTGACTTTTCTTCCAACTCTTCCCTCAACTGGCTAATTGTTTTCTTAAGAGTAAGGTTTTGCGTATGAAAGGAAGAAAGAGCTTTTTGGAGCCTGTCTTCTTCGCGAGCTTTGGCTAATTCAAGATTTTGCCTTAACATTGTCAGGGACGATTTTAGCTGATTGATTTCCGTTATGGCATTCGATCTTTCGGTTTGAACGGCCTGCTCTTTTTCGACATTGCTCCGATCCAATTCGTCCCGAAGATCGGAAATGGTTTCCTTCAAGCTCTTAATCTCATTGCTTCCGCTGGCCAGTGCCTTCTGTATATTCTCTTCTTCCTTGGCCTTGATCCTTTCAATGTTCGCTCGGAGCATGCCAATGGACGCCTTCAGCTGTTGTATTTCCTTTTGTCCGGTCGCGTAGGCCTTTTGAATGGCATCATCTTTTTCAATCTCAACCCTTTCGAGTTCCTCCCTGAGTTCGGTCACGGTTTCCTTGAGCGTCTTTATCTCAGAATTGGAAGCGGCAAGAAGCTTTTGAACCTTGTCTTCCTCTCGGGCTTTTGCGTTTTCAAGAGTTTGTCTGGTCTGGCTCAGAGAATCCTTTAGTTGCCTGATTTCATTGTGAGAAGCTTGCGTTGCATTTTGAATGGCCTCCGCTTTTTCGGCCTCCGCCTGATCGAGCTCATCCCTTAGAGACGCGATAGCATCCTTGAGAGTTTTGCTTTCAAGCGAAAAGGTTCTTTTCTGAAGTTGCAGTCTGTCCTCTTCCCTTGCTTTCTCAAAATCCAACTTTTCCCTCGCCAAAAGAAGAGACGCCTTCAAGGAACTGATCTCATTGACGGACTCCGCCACTGCCTTTTGGACGGCATCTTCCCTTTTGTTTTCAGCCGAATCCAATTCCATTCGTAGACGGGCAATCGATTTCTTAAATTGGGACTTCTCCACTTCGGCCTCACTCTTGGCTTTTTGAATGCCGTCCTCATGCTCTGCGACCATACGGTCAATCTTTTCTCGAAGTCTCAGGGAGGATTCCTTGAGAGACTTTATTTCTTGGTTGGCAGCTCTTCTTGCATCGCTTTTGATTTCCTCCTGTTGGAGATCTTTTTTTTCCAATTCTTTCCGAAGTTCAGAAAGACTTCCTTGGAGGGAGTGTATTTCATTTTTGGAAAGAAGGAGGGTCTTTTGCCCTAAAGCCTCATGTCTGATTTCACTTTGCTCCAACTCGGATCGTAGGCTTTTCACGAGTTGCTGGAGATTCTCCACATCCTTCGATTTCTCACGCACGAGCTTTTGCCTTTCATCTTCGTGCTGGGCGATCGACTGGTCCAATCTTTCCCGAAGAGATTCAACCGAACTCTTCAATTGGAGATTTTCATTCGCTAATTTAGAAAGACTCGATTGCAGAAGATTTTCCTGCTCCTGTTCTTTAATGACCAACTCGTCCCGAAGAGACAAAATCGTCTGCTTGAGAAATCTATTTTCGTGAACAAGAATATCAGCCTCTTGCGGGGGTACTTGAGACATGCTCCTACTGTAACGAGTTATACCTCGATATGTAAACACAAACCTTCTTTTGCGAATTGTGCTTGCAAAGCTGGGTCTAGGCAATTTTGTAATTGCTTTTCAATGATTGCAATTTTGCCCCATCTGATAATGCGTCTCTCGGCAGCGGCGTTTTTGATCTTCGTCGTTTCTTGTGGATCCTCGGGTGACTCAGGTTCCAAAGTCTCCCCCAAAGACACATCCACAGCCAACAGCGCCCAAGAGGAATCCGCGCAATTGCTTCTTGGCGCCTCTCCTTTGCCTGACAGCACCCTCGAGGAACTCATGAGCGAAGCAAATCCAGCTGTCGTTTCAAATGTCGAAGCTTTTTCAAGAAGTGATTCGAACGGTAGTGACGAGGAATTCGAGGCGTTGCTCGGTTCACCCATGACTCAAGCTTTACCGAGCGCGACAAAAGCCGTAACCGCAAATAAGGACGAAGCTGAGTTGGCGTTGAAGAGGTTGGAAGTAAATACCCTTAACCATCAGAAAAGCATCGAGGATTTGTACGAGATCAATTCATTCAAGGATAAGACGATTGCCTCTCTTTCGGCTTTAAATGACGAACTGCTTACTGAGATTAAAAGGTTGAAGGCCAACACTTCCAAAACTTTGGACAAACAAAGATTCGATCGAGACTCAAATGATAAGGATGGTGAAATGATGAGTTCCGAAATTCAAAATCTTAAAAACAGTCTTCTTCTGAAATCTACGGAAATCAAAGACCTGAGGATGAGGAACGACTCGCTCGAAAAAAGAATAAGCAGCTTGGAGACAAGCCCTATGCCTTCCATATCCCTACGTTCTCCAGCATCATCCGATACCTCGTTCGATGAAAGAAAGGATTCTATGTCATCCGGCTTGCAACTTCCCGCCCAAGACCCGGATTGCGTTCTAAAGTTCGATGCTGTGGTGACTTCTTTGAATGGGAAAAGCAAAGAGGCTTTTTACACTGAATTCTTCGTGGTTAAGGAAGATCTCGAATCCGTTATGTTCAAAGGTGGCGTAGATCTCGCGGCCTACCCAAACATTGCGACCTATTCCGAACTATGGGCGCGCTCTAGAAAAAATTCCTTTCTGTTTCCGGGAATGCAAAAAAGATTTAGGGCGCTTTTGCTTGATTTGGTTGAAGGAGGCAAAGGAATGCGTGTGAGGACCAACATAGACGGATTTGCGACCGTTACTAATTTGAATTCCGGAAAATATTACGTCGTGGGTACCGCTTCCTTAGGAAAAGTTGGAGTGACTTGGAGTGTTCCCGTTACATTATCCGCTGGTACGAATAAGCTTTCACTGACCTTGGAAAATGCTGCATGGAGTCTCTAAGCGGTGAGATGATAAAAGGTTTGCATCGAGATAATTAATGTAATCTCATAAAAGCCTCTAGAGAAGATATTATTAATTCCATTCGTAAAAATTATGACAACGGAACAATCATCTGACCAAAAAAAGCTTCAGCTAACCTTTCGGCAGAAATTATCCATTTTGCTCTCTTTCGCAAAAGACAAAGTGGCTGAGCAAATTCAATGCGTTTGGTTCATTATCCTATATCTGATCGTGTTCCAAATATTGATCCTCGGTTTGCCGATCGTTTACTCCCTGATGATCGCTGTAGGGATTATCATTGTAATCATAGGCTTGGCCTTTTTTATGGAGGGTTTGCGACTGGGGTTGATGCCCTTGGGTGAGACTTTGGGTTCCACCTTGCCGAGAAAGAAGATCGCCGGCATACCCTGTCTCCCTACGAGTTTGGCTTTTGGTTTCGTATTGGGAGCCTTCGCCACCTTTGCCGAACCGGCCATTGGCGTATTGCGAGCCGCAGGCTCCGGTGTGGATCCGACCCTTGCTCCGCTTCTTTGGACCATCCTCAATACGGGTGCCACTAACTTGGTTAATTCCGTTGGGGTGGGTGTGGGCATAGCCGTCCTTCTGGGTGTTCTTCGGTTTTACAAAGGGTGGTCGTTAAAACCATTCATTTATGTGGGGGTTATCGTTTTATCGGTCTTTACTCTTTGGTTTCAGTTTTCCGATGCCCGCTTGCAGCACGTTCTCGGGCTGGCTTGGGATTGTGGTGCAGTCACTACCGGACCTGTAACCGTTCCACTGGTTTTGGCGCTTGGCATTGGTGTTTGCCGAATCGTTTCGACGGGTGGTTCAAGCAATACGGGTTTTGGAGTTGTGACTCTTGCTTCTCTTTTTCCAATACTTGCCGTACTTTGCTACGCGACCTTTCTGTTCAAAGGGGATGACTACTACTATGCAACCTTCTCCGAGGCTGATTGGCATGTTCAGGCAGGGGAATATGGAAAGAACTATAATGCGGATTTGCAGCGGTTCGGAGATATCGTTGCAAAAAGAAGATTGGCTTCTTCTAGCGGGGCTTCCGAGAGCGATATGGCTCTGTCTCTTTCTGCCGAACAGTTGGCAGCCGTAAAAGCATCCCTTCAAGAAAATGGCAAGTTGCCATCCGGCTATTCGTTGCAGACCCAAATTTCGGGTAATGCTCTCGATGCCGTTCCACTTGATAAGGATGATGCGTCCTCGCGGTCCATAGTACAACCTACGAACACCAATTCAATTATCGTAAGGGACGGCGTTTCAACTCCCGATGAAGTTTGGGATCCAGGGACTGAAATAATGGCAGCTTTTACGAATAATTTTGATTTCTTTCCCAATACCTTCAGACCGGATGAAGATTCCAACGGAAATGGGATATTGGATCCGGGAGAAGACATTTACAGCATCAATGAAGAAAGCGGTGAGTTGGTTTACAATAAACCGGACAAAAAATACACCGATGCTAAGCTCGAAGGTCCTGATCAGGATCGTGGCGCGATCGAGGGAGCCATATGGGCAATCGGTCCTTTGTGTGGAATATTATTAATTGTTCTGATTGTCGGTCTTAGGCAAAAACCCAAGCATATGGATGAACTATGGGTAGGAATTATTTGCGCTATTGTAGGTATGACCCTCTTTAACTTAGGAATTTCATTGGGTCTTACCCCATTGGGAGAACAATTGGGCGGAAACGTCGTATCGAGTTTTGCCGCAATCGAACCATGGGCATCCGAAGGTTACGTTGACCCGATGTTCGCATCCTCAAATCTCGGGAAAGCCCTAGCCATATTATTCGGTTTCATTCTTGGTTATGGGGCTACCTTGGCGGAGCCTGCCCTTAACGCCCTCGGAGCAACGGTTGAAAAAATCACCGTCGGGGCATTCAAGAAAAGCTTGCTCATGCAGACGGTTGCCACCGGCGTGGCCATTGGCATAGCTACCGGCGTGGCTAAAATTGCCTTCAACCTTGACCTGTGGTACTTACTGGTGCCCCCTTACACGATTCTGATTCTGATTACTTTCTTGTCGAGTGAGGACTTCGTTAATTTTGGCTGGGATAGTGCCGGTGTAACCACCGGACCCATAACGGTTCCCTTAGTGCTTGCCATGGGATTGGGCATTGGCTCGAAAACGGGTGCGATAGATGGATTTGGTGTCTTGGCTTTGGCTTCGATAGGACCCATAATCACGGTTCTCACAGTGGGTTTGATTGTGAGAAAAAAACCTAAAACGGATGAGGATGATAACCTGAGCGCAAGGGAGGCAGCATAAGATGAATGACTTAACAAAATCAGAAGGCGTTTCTTTGTTGAATTTAATTCTTCCGAAAGAATCCGTAGTTTCAGTTTCAGAGGCAATTACGAATGCTGGGGCAAAAGGGGTTTTCCAAATCTCAGCCAGAGGGTCCGTCCTGAATGAAGGTGGATTCTTTCAAAAGATGTTCCCACCACCTGCCCCAGAACAACATTTGCTGCAGGCTTTGGTGCCCGATGACAAAATCGAAAATGTAACAGACGTTGCAGTCAAAACGGGAAGCTTAAATAAGGTGGGTTCGGGTGCCGTATTCAGCATCAGCTGCATTGATGCTCACGTCAGCGCTTCATTTCCCACGGAAATTTCCTCAGAAATCAATCACAGTCACTCGAATGCCACTGCCGCCAATTTGGAGGCAATCTGTTGCATTTGCGAAAAAGGCATCGCCGAAGACATTGCCACCGCTGCATTGCAAAGTGGAGCGCCTGGTCCGACGGTCACTTTTGGTGAAGGAGGTGGATTGCGTGATCGGGTTCCACTTCTTCGGATCACCAAGGGCCCGGAAAAGGAGTTTGTTTGGTGTGTGGTGGACAAGGCTGAAGCAGATGATATCTTCGGCGTGATGGCAAGGGCGGGTAAGATCACTGAACCCGGTCGAGGGTTTCTATACTCAATCCCCGTTCAATCAGGACTAATCAACGTTTCCAGTACCGTATCTTCATCCGCCCATGGCGCTAATATGGAACAAATCATATCCGCATTGGATGATCTTAAGGGAGGAAAGGATTGGAGAACGGCAGCGGATGCCGGCAAGTCTCAATCTCTCAAGACTACCTTTTTGGAAAACCTCGTTGGTCTTTATTGCATTGTTCAGAGAGATTATTACGAGGATGTCTATAACTGCGTAATCGATTCCGGAGCCCCTGGCGTAAGTACGAATTTTGGTGTTATGATGGATGCGGAGAACGGATCCGACGATCAGCAGCAAAATGAGGAATGGGCCTTGGTTTATACGTCCGTTGGTCCTGCCAACGTCGAATCTTTGCGCGAGTCCCTTGCCAACAAGATCTCATCGTTAGGAATCGACCGTTATGCCTTTTACACCCTGCCCATCCCCAAGGCTCTGACTTATTTGGGGGGATAGGTTTTCGCCAAACCTTTGTTAAAACCCGCCAAGCCTGCGCGAGCATAGCTCGAGGGATAGCTCAACGGAGCTTAATTCCCAGCAAAGACCATTCGTTCAAGTTCTTAACTTCAACTTGAGCATCCATCTTTCTTACGCTTAGAAGTTCAAGGAAGTGTCTTTCCAACTCTTTGACTTCTTTTTTGAGGATGCCTGAAAGGATCACCATTCCCCGTTTGTTAGCCAACGTAAGAATTTCTTCGGATAAGTTTTGAAGCACGTCGGTTTGAATGTTGGCAACCACCACATCGTAACAATCCGTTTTCTCGAATTGATCAATTCCACAAGCCCTGAAATGAATACCGTCAATTGCATTCAAGGCTGCGTTCTCACTTGAAATTCTTGCAGCGTCCGGATCGAGGTCGATTCCATCCACTCGATCATACCCAAGAAGCTTCGCTGTGATGGCGATTATACCGGAACCACAACCAAGATCGATCAGTGACTTGCCGGTAGGGGTAGGATCTACCTTCCCTCCTTCAGAGCTTAAATCCACGAGACTTTCTAGGCATAATTTCGTCGTTTCGTGATTACCCGTACCAAAAGCCATTCCCGGATCCAGGTAAAAGCCGATTTCATTTTCAGGAATCTCATAAGATTCTTTCTCCCATATGGGGATGCAGTGAAAATTTCCTACCGTCCAAGCTTGGAAATGATGCTTATAGGCTTCTTTCCAATCTCTATCTTCCAAATGTTCAGTTCTCAGTCCTTGGGAGAGATCAAGCCGAATGGGTGAAACCGATTCAAGCTCTTTTACTGCGAGTTGCATCTCTTCTTGATTTTCAAAAACACCTTCAAGAAAACCATTACCGTTCAAGCGGTTTTCAATCACATACCAATTCGAGGGAGCAAGTTCGTAAAGCGCTGCCTCCATAGCCTCGACGGCTCTGCAGTCGAGTTTGCAAGAAGCTTTTAGCATTTTTACTTTGGAAAGGGAATGATTCCCTGCGACAAGTCGCTCACTACCCAAGGCAACAGCATATGTTCGGCCGCATGAACCCTAGCGGTCACGATCTCCAAGCTATCGCCTTCCATGATTCGAACGGGAGCTTGGGCAATGATCTTACCTCCATCTAGGTCACTGTTAACCCAATGGATTGTGCATCCGGTAATCCTAACACCCATATCAAAGGCTCTTTCAATGGATCTCAAGCCCTTAAAGCTGGGCAGTAAGCTCGGGTGGATATTGATGATGGAATTATGAAACTTTTTAAGAAAGGGATCTTGCAGGATTTTCATGAATCCAGCCAGTATGATAAGATCCGGATTATATTCCGAAAGTGAATCCATCCATAATTGCTCATCTTCCCCTGTAAGTTTAGCGCTAGAGGAATCCGACCTTAAGTAATCGTTTTCGATATTGTGACTATCGGCAATTTTCAATACTCCACTTTCGGCCACGTCCGAAAAAACGCCGACAATTTCAGTTGAGCCCAATAGATTTTGACTGGATGCATCCAATAATGCTCCTGCATTCGATCCTTTCCCGGAACCTAAAATTATTGTTTTCATGTTATGCTAATTTTAAGGATTTAGGCTCGTTTTGATTAGAGATTTCTTATCTTAGTGATAATGTCGGTGGTACTGAAGTCGGAAATTAAGGGAACGAACTGGACCGATGCGTTCACTTGTAAAAGGGCTGATCTCTCTTCAGGATCGATGGACTCGAAACTGTAATCATCGGATTTTACGTAGACGTCCGGCTTGAGTAATAAAATTTCATTCGTCAATCGGTCCGAATCAAACACAAATACGCCATTCACGCATTCCAATGATTTAATCAGGTAGGATCTCGCAGTCTGCTTGACGATCGGGCGTTCCTTGCCTTTCAGTCTCCCTATGCTCTCATCGGAGTTTAAGGCAACCCAAAGGCAATCTCCCAACTTGGAAGCATTAATGAGACTGTTGGCATGACCTGCATGAAAAAGATCGAAACATCCGTTCGTGAGGACGAAGGATTTCCCCTCGGACCGGATTCTTTCCCTTTCGGATACGGCTCTATCGATGCTTATGGAAGCATCCGCGATCGATTCAAATTCCATTTTTGAAATCAGTCAGTTTTCACCATCGAAAAACCTTTTCGCTTTATCCATGAAACCTTCGTCGGGAGAAATGTTCTTGTCTCCGCTAGCTTTCGAGAAATGAACTAGTGCATCACGCTGCTCCTTTGAAAGTTTGCCTGGAACATCTATGACAACTCTAACGTAGAGATCACCTTTTCTTGATGGCATTCGCAAGTTCGGCATACCCTTGTCTTTGATTCTGAAAGTTTTATTGCAAGGTGTTCCCGAGGGAATTTTGAGCGATACTTTTCCATCAAGCGTCGGAGCCTGTACGGTTCCTCCAAGCGTTGCCAAGGTAAAGGGAATCATTATTTCGTGGAATAAGTCATCTTCGTCCCTTTCGAAAAACTTGTGATTCCTAACATTGACGTCAACGTACAAGTCACCTCTAGGGCCTCCTTGAGTACCCGCATCTCCACGACCGCGTGAGCAAAGTCTGTTTCCATCGCTAACCCCCTTCGGAATATTGACTTTTACAGTTCCTTGAACTTTCTTGCGGCCTTCTCCACGACATTCCTTGCACGGTTTTTCAATCGTAACCCCCGTACCCTTGCAGGTAGGGCAGGTTCTTCGAATACTAATGAAGCCCTGGTTTGAGGCCACTTGACCAATTCCACCACAAGTCGAGCACATGACTTTGCCTGAACCGGAGGCTGCTCCTGATCCTGAACAGGATTGGCATTCGTCATGATGTTGGTATTTGATTTCCTTTTCGATTCCCTGAGATGCTTGTTCAAGAGTAATGGTAACGCTCACTCTAAGGTCAGAGCCTCTCGCTCCATCGCTTTGGCTAGGGCTCCCTCCAAAAAAATCATCAAAAATGCTTCCGAAGCCAGCGCCACCGCCACCTCCCCCGCCAAAAACGTCGCGAAAAAGATCAAATGGGTCAACACCGCCCGATGCTCCTCCTCCGCCCCTGAAAGCATCATGCCCAAATTGATCGTATTTTCTTCTTTTGTCGGGATCCTTCAGAATTTCGAAGGCAGCTGAAATTTCCTTAAACTTTTCTTCTGCCTCCTTATCGTCCGGATTCTTATCGGGATGATACTTGATCGCAAGTTTGCGGTATGCCTTTTTGATCTCTTCATCACTGGCACTTCTGCCTACTCCCAAAATCTCATAATAGTCTCTTGATGACATTTGTTTGGAAATTTCTTTCTTTAGATTAGGCGAACAATGACTTAACCGGTTTCATCGTTTGCCTTTTTAGATAGGATTACGGTTGCAGGTCTTAACAGTTGGTCCCTTATGCGATAACCAACCCGAACACATTTCAAGACCATCCCCTCATCGTGGTCCGGACTGTCCTCATAGCCTATGGCTTCGTGAAGTTTAGGGTCAAATTCCTCGTTCGATGGATCGATTACACTAAGACCAAACTCGCCGAGAACACTATTCATTTGCTTCATTGCCATGGAAAACCCAGCAACTACGGATGCGGCATCCTTATTTTTTTGGGCCTCGGACAAACCGAGTTGAAAGGCATCGATGACCGGAAGAAGGTCGCCAATTATTTGAGCCCGCGTTCTGAGAACCGCATCCTCTCGGTCACGGATCGATCTTTTACGGAGATTATCCAAATCTGCGACGGAGCGAAGATATTTCCCCTTCAAATCCTCCTGAAGGCCATAAGCTTCGTCCAATTTCGACTTTAGGATCGTATCCTTATCAAATTCTTCCTTTTCTTCGCTCGAGTTTTTCGGATTAATCTGATCTTCGGAACTTTCTTCTAGAATCTCTTTTTCCGGTTCCTTTTGAGAAGGGTGCTCTTCCTGTGTTTTTTCTTTGTCCATTAGAGTTTTACAAAATTGTCCAAGGTATAAAAAAAACTTTGCACATGCTAATGGTCAACCTGAAAGCAAATCGCTCAAGAAGCCGGTTCATTGAAATCCTTTGTGACCAAAAAGCATGAATCGCAATTCGAGTGGATTGAAAAAGGTTCCCCAAAGGGACTGATGCATTGTTCGCCAACGCCAACAGTTTCCTCTCCGATTTGAATTTCACCCTTAACGACGCTAATGATAACGCACTGGTCGTTTTTATCTTTAATCCCAACTGTAATTCCACCTTTGGTTGAGTACTTAAGAAGCTTGAAGTATTCAGAGTCAGCCAAGCACTCGAATTCCCTTTTCGAATGTGTTTTCATCGGCATGGGTTCATGATCCGAAAAATCAATGCATCGCAAGGACTGCTCGATGTGAAGATCTCGAGGCTTTCCATCCAGACCGACCCTTTGCCAGTCGAATACACGATAGGTCGTATCTGAGTTTTGTTGAATTTCCAGAATTAAATTCCCAGCATCAATGGCATGAATTCTTCCACTTCTTACTAGAACCGAATCCCCGTCTTCGGAAGAAACCCGGTGACAATATTCTTCGGCGCGATTTTGATTCAAAGCTTGAGTGAAAACTTTCTTGTCGACGCCTTTCTTCAATCCGATGAACAACCCCGCTTGCGGAGTTGCCGAAAAGACATACCAATTTTCCGTTTTTGGTTCGCCGCCCCATTCACTTGCAATCTTTTGTGGAGGGTGAACTTGAAGGCTCAACCTCTCAGCGCAATCAAGCCATTTGACCAGAATTGGAAAGGGGTCGCCCTTTCTCCACCTAGGCCCTAAAAGATACTCCGAGTGGTCAGTAATCAATTGCCTGAGAGTCATTCCCTTATGTTTGCCGGCGGAAACTTTAGATTGATCTTCGTTCCTATCCACAATCTCCCATGATTCGCCAATATTTAGATTCGTTGGAACAACTCGGTTTAATTTGTCGGAAAATCCGGATCCTCCCCACACTCTTTCCTTATAAATTGGTTCAAACTTGTAAATTTCCATAAAGTATAGTTAAAAAGTATGAAATGTGGTGTGGTAAAAAGTTTATGCAAGTGCATAAGCCAATTGATTGGTTTCTGCGATGAAGAAATCAAAAAATGGCATAAAAGCAGTAGGTCCGCAAAAGAGACCTTTGCTATCGGTTCTTTTCGGGTGCTTTGCCCTGATTCTTTTTATCGCCTTATTTGATTATGAGTCCAGTAATTTTCATTCGTCTCCTTCCGAGGGGTCTACGCCATTATTGGGTAGGATAGGGGTGATAGGAGCGCGTACGTTCTTTAGTTTCTTTGGGATTTGCGCGTGGTTGTTTCCATGGCTACTGGGAACGGTTTGCTATGTTTTGGGAACGGGAACGACGGCAAAGGAAAGGATCATGAAAATCTCAACGATTCTTTTGTGCATCGCATCTCTTTGTGTAATGGCAAACATCAGAGATCATGGCTTACTGAAGAATGAAAACGATACGCTGTTCGATTTAAACCATTTCGAACATGGAGCAGGAGGCTCCTTAGGTGCGTTTTTTTATTCGGGCCTACCTTTTTCAAATCCAGATCTTGCTGAAATTTCGATAGGTGGTTTTTTGCGGATTTGGATGGGCGGTTTGGGAACCGGCTTGCTAATGACTGGGATTCTCATAGCCAATATCTGTAGCCATTTTTCATTAAACCCCTTTCCATTGCTTTTCGGATACCTTAAAAATATTAGAACGAAAAGTGAGAAACAAGCTGGCGAAGAAAGCTCGAAGGACACTGAAACTCCCAAGCCCAAGAGTGAATCGAAGCCGAAAAGTCCAAAAAAATGGAAGTTGCCTTGGTTTTCCACTGATCCTGATGAGGATTTCTTATTTGGGGACGTATCTGAACGTAAGGAAGGAGGAGCGGTTCCAAACGGTGGGTTGGCAAAAGCTCAAAATCAACCGATCAATAAGGAAAAAGCAGACCATAAGAAGAAAGAAGATTCTTCTGTAAAAACGTCTCCTGAAGAAGTGGCAACCGAATCCAAGAAAGCCATTCCCGAACAAATCCAAGCGCAAGAGTCTCCGAGTGAAATTGAGGAAGAAGAATCTACCGAGCAGGTAAGTATGGACGGGTTTAAGGTAGTTAGGGCTGCCAAAACCGAAAAAGCAGTAGACCTTTTTCCCGAAAGGAAAGGGGACTACCATTTCCCAACCCTAGATTTGCTCATGGACCCTCCGGAAGAAGAGTCAAGCGGGGATGAGGATCATATGGTCAAGGCCAAGAGGTTAAAGGAAACTCTATCCGAATTTAAAATAGAAATTGAACTTGGAGAAGTCCATACCGGACCGGTTATTACTCGATACGACGTTCATCCTGCTGCCGGTGTCCGAGTGGAGAAGATCGCAAACTTAGATAAGAACCTGGCTATGGCTCTTAAGGCGGATAGTGTCAGAATCCTTGCGCCTGTTCCGGGAAAGGGTTGCGTTGGTATTGAAGTTCCGAATGAAAAGCCAGCACCCGTTTGCCTGAAAGAAATCCTTCAATCAAAGGCATGGGCGGATGCCGGCTCCGAAATCCCCATTGTGCTTGGCAAGGAAGCGAGCGGAAAGCCTTTGGTTGCTGATTTGACTAAGATGCCCCATCTTCTGGTTGCGGGTTCCACGGGTTCGGGTAAGACGGTTTGTATCAATGCGATTATCGCATCCTTGTGCTACCATTCCAGTCCCGAAGACGTGAGGTTCATTATGGTGGATCCCAAGATTGTTGAGATGAAGGTTTACAATGATCTTCCTCATATGCTCATACCGGTTGTTACCGAACCCAAGAAAGTGCCTGGTGCCTTGAAATGGCTCTTGGTTGAAATGGAGAGGAGATATCAGATCTTTTCCAAAGTTGGTGTTCGAAACATTGCGGGTTTCAACGCAAAAATTCTCAAGGACAAGGAAGAGAGGGAAAAGGCTCAACTTTTGGACGCTGAAATGACTGCCGAGGAAAGAGCGGCCTTATCCTCCGTTCAAGTTCCAAGAGATGACGACGCATTGGAAATTCCTGAAAATAAGATTCCTTACATCGTTTGCATAATAGATGAACTCGCCGACCTTATGATGGTTGCGCAAGCGGATGTGGAGACTGGTATTGCAAGGCTTGCCCAATTGGCGAGGGCAGCGGGCATACACTTGATCATAGCCACGCAAAGGCCTTCGGTAAACGTAATAACTGGAGTGATTAAGGCTAATTTGCCAAGCCGTATATCCTTTAGAGTGGCTTCTTATCGTGATAGTCAAACAATTCTGGATGGGAAAGGAGCGGAGGCCCTTATTGGAAGGGGGGACATGCTATTTATTCCCCCCGGAAGCTCTACTTTTGCCCGTGCGCAGGGAGCATTTGTCAGTGATGAGGAAATCAATGGAATTGTTGACTATCTTAAGATCAACGGACCACCACAGATAATTGAAGAGGTCAGGGAGCAAATAGAGTCCGCAGGTGAAGATGACGTATTGGGTGAAGGTGATGGGGATTCGGATGAAGACCCAATGGTTCGAAAGGCGATAGAGATCATCAGATCGACCAAGAGAGCCTCGACCTCAAATCTTCAAAGAAAGTTGAGCATAGGGTATAATCGAGCGGCCCGCATCATGGATGATTTGGAGGATAGAGGGCTGGTGGGGCCTGATACTCCAGGCCAAGGGAGGGAAATCCTAATGGATCTTTGACTTGAATTTGAAAATCTCATCTTGCAAAAAGTAGCAAGACCCATGATTAGTATAAACAGATGGCTATAGGAAAAAAGTTAGAAGAAGCGAGAAACCGAAAAGGCATTTCCCTGAGAGAGGCCTCTGAAAGCACAAAAATTCGTGGAGACTACTTGAGTTCCTTCGAATCCGGTCAATTCGACATAAATCTTCCAGAGGTTTATTTGAGAGGTTTTGTTCGCCTCTATGCAAGATTCCTGGACCTTGACCAAGATGCGATTCTCACAGATCTGGAGCTTGAACTTGGGAACGAATCCAATCGTAATATGAGGAAATCCTTGGGGTCCATAGCCCCTCAGGAGGTTCCGGATGGTAGTGACGTTCAGAATCTGCAAACCGTAGGTACGGGACGGCATGGCAAAACTGGAACCTTTGAATCCATACGGAAACCTCTTTTAGTGGTAGGTACTTTATTTGCGTTGACCGTCGTCATTCTCATAGCGGTTGCCCTCCTTGGCAATGGTGATACGGACGAGGGAAACCTTCCTATCCAAGCGGACGATCCTGAGGTACAAAATATCGAGGAAACTGTAACCAAGGAGGACCAAGGTTTTGATAATGGCTTGCGAACCTTAAGGCTGCAGGCTGTTGGTGCCATAGAAAGGCTGATTGTCAGTGATGAAGGAAGTGATCCAAAGATTTATCATGAATTCAAGAACGTTCAATCTGGATGGACCAATGATTTGCCATTCACCAAGTCATTCCGATGCTATAGCTCCTCTCTCGAAAACATCAGGTTTGCGGTCGATGATGGAATTGAAAAACAAGTGGCTGGAAATGGCTCGGGGAATTTTTCTTGGTCTCCTACGCCTAACGAGATAGCGGAGTGATCTCTAAAGTCAGTTTCTCGTCGGCTCTAATAATTTTGATGGAAGAGGCGACGTTGGGCTTAAGACTACCGATTGCATCAGTATAGTCGTATATGTTCTCGACTGTTACTTGATTAAGCGAAATAATCAAATCATCCGCCATTAGACCGGCTTTGTCTGCGGGTCCACCTTTAGTGACCCCGCTGAGTAAAACTCCCTGCTTGTCGGTTTGAGAATAATTGGGAATTGTCCCCAAATAGGCTCTCAGCGCACCCATCCTTTTTTTCGGGGGGGTCTGTTCAATGAAATCCAAATCCTCTTCCGAGGAAAGAATAATGAGTAACTTGGAGAATAGTTCTGCGCACTTAACGATTCCCTTATGGTTAATTTTGTCGGCGGTGTCGGTAGGGGAGTGGTAATCATCATGCAAACCTGTAAAGGCGCTTAGGATGGGAATGCTTTTCGAAACGAAGGAGGTCGTGTCAGTTGGAATGTGACTGTCCTGTTGAAGGTTTAAGTTAATCCCGGTTGATATGTTTGCTTTTTGAATAAAGGCGGACCATTTGCTGGAAGAACCTACTCCGTGAAGCGTAAGTTTGTCTTTAAACCTCCCGATCATATCCATATTAAGGTATGCCATTACCTTCTCATTGATGGTTTTTCCGTGAGGCAATGTGAAGTTTTTAACGAAGTAACTGGAGCCAATCAGACCAATTTCTTCCCCAGACCATGTGACAAAAAGAATATCATGTTCTGTAAAAAACAGACCCTTTTGCCTTAGGTCGCTGAGATACTCGGCAATTTCCAAAAGTGCGGCAATTCCGGAAGCGTTGTCATCAGCTCCAGGATGTATTTTCCCAAAATCCGTTTTCTTGGCTCTGGAACTTCTTCTCCCCCTACCAATATGATCAAGGTGGGCTCCAATGACAATGAGCTTGTTGTTATTTCTATTTCCGCTTCCTTTGAGTAACGCAAGTGTGTTAATGCCTGTGCCTCGTTCTCGAATGACTGTAATTTTGCCTTTTAAGTATGTTTTTGGTAAGGCAAAGCCCATGTAAGGTTCGCCTTTGGAGATTTTGGAAAGAATGCTCTCAAAGTTTCTCCCATTTGATGAAAAGACCTTCCGTACAAAATTCTTACTTAAAGAGAGCGATTTTATGGAAATCATCTCGTTGGCGAATGATTTTGAAAAGGATACGGGCTCATCCGTTTCCGGGTTGATGAAAATGATTCCTTTGGCGCCAAGATCTCTGGCAATTCGAGCTTTTTTCTGATAAGTGCCATCATAGCGAAGATTTTCCTTTTCCTCTTCACTCCAAGAATCCGGAAGCCCACCAAGAACCATAACGCATTTATCTTTTACCTCCAAATGCGTGTAAGAATCATATTCGTCCTCGTTGACGAGTTGCTTCGGCCGGAGTCCGTATCCGGCGAAAATCAAATCATCAACCTCAAGGACTCCGGACTCACTAAAGGATAAAGGATTCCAATCCTGTTCCAGCACAAGTGTTTCCTGTGCAATTTTATTCCAAATGAGAGTGCTGCCGGAATCGACTTTGGCTGAATGAGTAAAGGGAAATTCCTGATGCCACTTATCATTTTCAAATGGCTCAAGTCCCATTTTCTGAAATTGTTTGGCGACAAATTCTCCTGCGATTCGGGCACCTTCGGTCCCCGTCAGCCTACCTGCAAGCTTATCATCGGTTAGGAAGTCGATGTGAAATTTACTATCCTTGACGGAAAGGTCAGGAATTGTCTTATCCCATGAACCCTGAGTTACGTTCGAGAGCAGCAAGTCATCATTTCCTGTGGCAAGGCCAAGTTTCTGAAGTGCGAGGTTATGGTTCCATTTCGCTAAAAAGAGCTGAGACTTTCCTGAGTTCGTTTGGTTACTGGTCCAAGACAAGGTGAGTCCATCGGGTGAAAAACTTGGCAAACCATCAAAGCCTTTCCGTTCGGTTACGCGCACGGGCTTGCGCTTGCCTTTTAAATCGACCATGTAGAGCTCAAAATTGTTAAACCCGTGAATGTTCGTCGCAAAGATAATGTATTTGTTCGAAGGGTGAAAGTAGGGTGCCCATGACATCACCTTTAAATCCGTTAGTCTTTGTTCGGATCCAGAATCTAAATCCATTGTGTAGATCTCGGCATTGTGACCGTCCGAAGAAAACCTCCTCCAGCAAATCATATCACCTTTTGAATTAAAGAATGGTCCGCCATCATAGCCGAGCGCGGAAGTTAATCTTCTTGGGTTGGAGCCGTTGCTTTCCATGATATACAAATCATTGAAGACAGCGGGGTCTCTTTGTAGGATTAATTTGTGTTTTTGACTGAGTGGCTTCGAGTAGGCTTCTCTATTTGAACTGAATAGAATCTTGTCACCTTGAGGCGAATAGGAAGCTTCTGCATCGTATCCTTTGTGCTTCGTCAGACGAGACAATTGACCGGTGTCTAGGGATTTTGAAAAAATGTCGTAGTTCTCATCGTAATCCCAACTGTATTTGCGAGATTTCCCACTCGCCCGTTGATCATATTCGAAAGATTGTAGATCCAGCGAGTTTGGATCAAGATGGGTCGATGAATACAGAACGGATTTACCACTAGGGTGAATCCAAGCACATGTTGTTTTCCCTATCCCTGAGGAAATTTGTTTGTCCTCACCGGTTAAAAGATTAAGGACAAAGATCTGATAAAAAGGATTTTTAGGTACTTTCTCGCACTGATAGACTAGCAAATTTCCGTCACTTGAGAAATAACCCTCACCTGCCCTGATGCTGTCAAAAGTGAGTTGACGGACTTCCGAAAGAAGCCACCCTGAACTTTCACCGGAACTTTTTTCCAGAAAAAAGACTAGGAGGAGTGTGTAAAAGATCGATGAGTACTTTCTGATATGCACAAGTGCATTTTGCAAGGAAGCCTCGCAATTACAAGGCAGTCTTAATAAAAATTGATTGAATTAATCCTGGAGCAAGGCTTTCTTTGCAAACCAAAACCATGTATTTCCTTTGGTTAGCGCTGAAAATGCTATTTTGGAGAAACTGCCGTCGTTGGTTACGAGGTTGAGCGAAATGTCTTTAACGTTTCTTCCCTCCATAATGTTATTGATAGTTTCTTGCGCTATGTTCAGATCCTGAGGACTGACGAAATTTAGAAAAGGCTTGTTTTGCACTTCTTCAACTGAAGAGCCTAGAAATTCGGCCCACTCCGCATTGCTGCCGTGGAAAACGATTTCTCCGCCTACAATTTCCATCGTTCCTGAAAAATCGGAATCTATCGAAAGTCCATCCAGTGTGAACGTCTTCTCTTCAACTGGAATGGATCCTTTCATTGAGAGTTTATGATTTTGGTAATGCTTGGGCGTTATATTATTTCTCCTTTTAAAAGCTCGGTGAAAATAATGAACGCTTTCAAATCCACATGCCTGAGAAACTTGCTTAACGCTTACCTTGGTTGTTGAAAGCATTTTCTTGGCTTGAGTTATTCGTGTTCGAATCAAATCTTCGGTAGGGCTTGTGGTGAATTCCTGTTTGTAAAGCGATGCAAACCTGCTTGCGCTAAGGCCCATCATGGAAGCCATTTGCCCAATTGTCCAAGGCTTTGAAAAGTTTTCGTGCACCTCGGTCCTTAAATCTCTCAACTTTTGCGAATGATCAGGCATGGATAGGACAAAATCTTGCTTTGAAAACCGAACGACTTTTGTGAGGAGTTCGTCG
>TARA_B100000963_G_scaffold77265_2_pt1 | contig 28131 bp, 23 predicted proteins | sample TARA_B100000963 | Tara Oceans TARA_B100000963 (sample SAMEA2622097) | marine metagenome | biome: marine biome (ENVO:00000447); feature: surface water layer (ENVO:00002042); material: "saline water (ENVO:00002010), including plankton (ENVO:xxxxxxxx)" | depth 5 m | reverse complement strand
CAGCAGGGCAGTGTCGACATAGTGATGGATATGACCTCCATCGACTTCGGCCTCGATGACATGAACGATCATGCCAAGAGCGATGATATGTTTGACGTCGAAAAGTTCCCCACGGCGCGCTATTCGGGTGCGATTCAGTTTGTAGATGGGTCGCCTAGCCAGGTCCTTGGTGATCTGACCCTGCATGGCGTTACCAAGCCGGTGGTGCTGCAAATAGAAACGTTTAAGTGCATGTTCCATCCGATGAAGCTGAAAAAAGCCTGTGGTGCAAACGCTGTGGCAAGCATTAATCGGGACGACTTTGGGGTCGACTATGCCAAGGCATTCGGCTTTGATATGAAAGTGGATCTGCGTATCAGTGTGGAAGCGCTCAAATCGAAATAGCTCGGGTAGTGGCTGGGAAAAGACAAATTCAATAGATACGTTAACGCGCTTGCCTTCAAACTTAAGGCACTGTCGAAGGACTGGAGTAATCGGTAGCGGCGTTGGGGATCACGATCGATCAGATGGACTTCGTAAACGGAGTGTAGGAGGTAACTGTGCGGCAAGAGTTGGAAGTTGAATTAAAAGAATTTCAGTTGGAATATCTCAAGAAAATTGTAGATCGTTACGATCTTGCTGATTCCGGCAAGGCAATCAGATGTCTCATCGATTACGCAATCGAAGAGGAAGGCAATGAAGAGGAAATCTTCAAATTCGAGCGCTGTCACTCCTGCGATTGATCCTCCGACTTGGCTTTACTCAGTCGATAAAGTCGGCTGTAGAACGTCAACAGTCCGTGGAGGCGGGATTCGCGCGTAATTTTTTGCGCGGTAATGGGATATGATTACGAATGAAAATCATTCGTACTGACAGGCACCTTTCCAGCTAACGCTAAGACCGCACCCAGCACCAAGGCGTCGAGTGGCTTTAGCATAATGCGGAATGGTCAGAACCCCCCGTCTACTATTTGTTGGGGTTACAAAAGCCGGAAAAATACGAATCAAGTTACACCAGTGGGTTGAGTGCACTGGCTTGCAGCTCTGACAGGAAATGTCTGGATTACTCAAAGCCATTCAGATGGAAGGCGAAATTCGCCTTTTGTGCAGGACAGCGACGAGTCAATCGACAACGAAACAATGATACAAAATGAACGTGCTGAGCAGAGTCTCTCTGACCGGCGGACATCACTACAGGCAGGGATCAAACGGTTATGGGTAAGAAACGAATAGTCAAAGACAGCATGGGAACAATGGAGGTGGATGAGGCGGCGCTCTATGGGGCTCAGACACAGCGTGCCATCGACAATTTTCCGGTGAGTGGCCGCAAGATGCCGGAGGAATTTATTCGGGCGCTTATACTCATTAAGAAGAATGCGGCGTCGGCGAATGAAAAGCTCGGTTGTCTTGATGCGTCGGTCACGAACGCCATAAGCCAAGCGTGCGATGAGCTCCTGAGTGATGACGCTCTCATGGTGAACTTTCCGATTGATGTTTTTCAAACCGGTTCAGGCACAAGTTCTAATATGAACGCGAACGAAGTGATCGCCAGTATCGCCACGCGTATCGGGGGCGAGACGATCGATCCTAATGACCAGGTAAACTTTGGCCAAAGCAGTAACGACGTAATACCGACGGCGATCCATGTCAGTGCCAGACTCGCGATTGAGCAACGGTTAAAACCCGCGTTACTGCATCTTATTAACGCCATTGAGGAAAAGGCAACCAGTGTCGGGGCGGTGTGCAAAACCGGTCGTACACACCTTATGGACGCTATGCCCGTGCGTATGGATCAAACGCTTCTGGGCTGGGCGAGTCAGCTGCGGCAGGGTGTCAGTTTGTTAACGACAGGCTCAGAAACCCTACAGAGCCTTGCTTTGGGTGGCACAGCAGTGGGCACCGGAATTAATACCCATGTGGATTTCGCCGCGACCTTCGCTGAACTGCTTTCTGCAGAACTGGATGTTCAGTTTAAGCCCGGAGAAAATTTCTTTGCGCTGATGGGCAGCCAAGACCCTGCGGTTGCAGTGTCCGGTCAGCTCAAAACCCTTGCAGTGATGTTCTTGAAAATTTCGAACGATCTGCGCTGGATGAATTCAGGTCCGCTGGCTGGACTAGGCGAAATAACACTCCAGGCCCTGCAGCCCGGATCATCGATCATGCCCGGAAAAGTGAATCCGGTGATTCCTGAGTCGGCGGCCATGGTCGCTGCCGAAGTCATAGGCAATGATGCAACAGTAACCATTGCTGGTCAGTCCGGAAATTTTGAACTCAATGTCATGTTGCCCGTGATCGCCGATAACGTGCTGTCGAGCATTTCACTTCTGAGCAACAGTGCAGTTTTGCTAGCAGATAAAGCGATCAGCACGTTTCAAGTAAACGAAGCGCAACTAAACAATGCGCTGCATAGGAACCCGATTTTGGTGACTGCGTTAAATCCTGTGATCGGGTATTTGAAAGCCGCGGAAATTGCGAAGATTGCTTATCGTGATAATCGGTCGATCATCGATGTCGCGGCGGAAAATACCGAGATAGATTATGCGGAACTGCAGTCGTTATTGGATCCGCACAAACTGACTGAGGGAGGCTTGTAGGCGGGCGATAACACCGCCGCATTATGGCCGATGCGCTTACAGCCTAAGCAGGGATACGTGCACGCGATGCCTGAAACTCAGAGCTGGATCAGTCGGCCGGCGCGTTTTTAAAAGGTGGGGCCGGTTTTTTGTTAGTTTTCATTGCTTGGTTGTTTGCGGCGTCGGCCGTGTTATTAGCGTTTTGCCTTTGGCGCAGGCTGCTGGATCTGCGGTTCGCTGCAGCATGGTTAATGCTGCTGCTGTCAATGTCGTTTCTGTTCTTTGGATTAGCGTATCAGCCGGTTTTTGCGGCGGTCTACGTGTTCCTTGTTACACCCTCTCTGGCATGGATTTTCGTCGCTTACGCAGGCACTTTTCCTACGACGGCATTGACGCGTTCCAAGCGTACCGCCACCGATTGGGTGCCGAGGAATGTCGCGGGTAATCTAGCCAAGTTCTTTTGGGTCATCGTATTTTCTGGACTGGCTTCAATTTTATCCGTTGTTGCAGTGTGCAACCTTTTGCCTTGGAGCCCCATCGATCGCATGGCGCTTATGGTTGTTGCGGGCCCGCTGGTCTGGGGAATGGTGTCAGCTTGGATGCTGATTCAGCAGTGGAGCTGGCGACAGCCTGCTTTTCTCACTGTTATAGGGTTGTCAGCATTTATGATGCTAATTCGTTGAGCCTGGGTCTCAGATGATTCGCGCGGATACCGTAAAACGAGCCATAGCGGGCCATTCTTGGTTAGGTCTCGTCTCGGGTGCGTTGATGTATCTGATCTGCCTGAGTGGCTCGTTATTGGTTTTTTCCAGTGAAATCGAACAATGGGAGCAGCCCGATGCTCCGATAGTCAACCCAAGCTATTTCGATGCGGCTGCGGCCGAAACGACTTTCAATTCTGTTCTTGGCAACAGCCTAGATTTGACGCCGCACATGTATCTGGTGCTGCCCACTTACGAGTCACCGCGTGCGCGCATAGCCTCAGAAAATGAGAGTTGGTTTCTTTACCCGAATGGTGAAATAGCTCAGAAAGAACGGGTGTTTTGGTCCTCTATGTTGCGGGACTTGCACTACTTTTTGCACCTGCCAGAAAGCTGGGGCATGGTGCTCGTGAGTTCATTAGGCGCGATCCTAGTCGGCCTTATTATTACCGGCCTGTTCGCACATCCGAGTATTTTGCGCGACGCCTTTGCTCTCCGGCTGAATAAGTCGTCGCAGCTGCAGGAAACCGACATCCATAATCGGCTGAGCGTGTGGGCAGCCCCTTTTCATTTGACCATCGCGGTAACCGGCGCATTCTTCGGTTTGGCGTTGCCCACCTTAGCCATTATTGCCGAGGCTGAATTTGCCGGCGATCAGCAAGCCGTCATAGAGACGGTCTATGGTACGGATCCACCGGTTGAACTAAACCAGGGACCTATTGCGGTTAACGCAATCTTGCAACAAATGCCCGTACTGGCCGGTGATGGTGAAACCTTTTTGCTTACGGTGCATGAGGCTGAATCAGAAAAGCGCTTCGTCGGCGTTTCAGTGCAGCATAAAGACAGCATGATTTATTCTGAAAACTATCTGTTCTCGACCGCCGGTGATTTTATTCGCACGGACGGGTGGAAAGACGGTGGAGTCGGCAAAAAAGTGCTCTACAGCATCTATCGCCTGCATTTTGGCAATTTTTCGGGCTATTGGGTCAAAGTGGCCTATCTGGTGCTTGGACTCGCTCTCACGGTAGTCGCCGCCTCCGGCGTCAATGTTTGGCTGGCGAAGCGTCGTGTCGAGGACGGGCTGTCGGATCTATGGGCGGGGGTTGTTTGGGGCAGCCCGTTGGCACTGACGATTTCCGCGAGTGTCGGCTTCTGGCTGGATTTCGGTTTGACTGCGGTCTTTTGGTTGGTGCTGTGCGCGGCTTGTTGCTTGGCTCTGTGGCTGCGTGACGTAGTCCGCTTTCGATCTTTAGCGAGACGCCTAAACGCGCTGGGGTTGATCGTTTTGCTGATGATACAAATGCTGTTGTTTGGAAAAGATGCGCTGCGCAGTGCGGCGTTGATCGTCAACCAAATCGTCTTCGGCTTACTCGCTGGCCTTGTTCTTGTAGAGGCCGCGCATATCCGATTATCCAGGCGCAGGGTTAAGCCGAGCGTTGCGTAACGCTCGGAGTTCTAGCTCATCGCCGAGCGACGCCGCTGAGTGCCAGAGCATGGCCAACGGGCCCGCAGGTGAGGCTGCGTCGAACGGCTGAAATTCCTGCCTTTACGCTAAAGCTGGGCTCAAAGACCAAGCACCGCCTTAGCGATAACGTTGCGCTGAATCTCATTAGATCCGCCATAGATGGACGATGCGCGCCCAAAGTTCATGTCCGAGACAGCACTCACAGCGTAGTCTGGGCCGGGCGCCGGCAAATTGCTCTCTCCGCGGATCAAATCAGTTTCGAAGGGCAGGCTGTAGTTACCCACGGCTTCAACGCGCAGAGACTCTAACGTTTGTTGCACCTGAGTGCCGACGATTTTCAACATAGAAGCCTCGTCTCCCGGTGCGCCGGTTTCTTCGACGCTGGCAACCACGCGAGCCTCGAGCGCTTTCAAGGCTTGCAACTGTACGTCGGTGTTTGCCAAGTCAGTCATAAATGAGTTCGACTCGGATAAAGTCCCTCCATAGCCGTCTTTCTCAGCCCTGGTGATCTCCTGCAATGCCTTCACAAGACGCTCGGAATGGGCGACGTTGGCGATTCCGGCGCGCTCGTTAGCCAGCAGGAACTTGGCGTAGGTCCAGCCTAGGTTCTCCTCGCCGATGCGATTGGCGACGGGTACGCGCACGTCTGAAAAGAACACTTGGTTGAGGTGGTGCATACCATCTATGGACACGATGGGCTTAACTTCGACCCCGGGAGACTTCATGTCGATAAGCAGAAAGCTGATGCCGCGCTGGGGTTTAGCATCTGCATCTGTGCGGACTAAAGCGAAAATCCAGTCGGCTTTGTGGGCGTTAGTGGTCCAGATTTTTTGGCCGTTGACCACATAGTCGTCGCCATCGCGGACCGCGGATGTTTTCAACGACGCCAGGTCCGAGCCGCTGCCGGGCTCGGAGTAGCCCTGACACCACCACACGCTGCCGTCCAAAATTTTCGGAAGATGTTCTGCTTTTTGCGCATCGCTACCAAAGGAGTAGAGCACTGGGCCAACCATGTCGATACCAAACGGCATAATCATTGGTGCGCCAGCCAGTGCGGCAGCATTCGAATAGATTTGTTTCTGCCGCATCGTCCACCCGGTACCGCCATGTTCAACCGGCCAGTCCGGAGCGATCCATCCCTGGTTAAACACGGCTTTATGCCATCTTTCGCCGTCGGCTCGACTGATGCCAAAACCCAAAGCAGCAGCCTTGGTCAGATCCGGAGTCAGGTGTTCGGCGATGAAGCCCTGTACTTGTTTTTCGAAATCCGCAAGGTCTGGATTACTCATTGTTTAGCTGCCTCAGAAACATTAAAAGACGAACGAATAGTAAAGGTATCTAATATCTGCAACGATGTTTAGAGGCCGATGAATCCTTATGGCTAGCTTTGTTCTAAATGTCGAGGGTTAATCGCCCGTTCAGACCGGATCGTTACCGGTTTAATTTGGTAGGAACTGGGTCGTTCGCGCGGTTTAGAAGTTGCAAGCCCGGCGACCTGTTTTGCGTATTTTCACGGCGACAGGCTGTTCGACGTTAGATGTTGTAGGCTCTGAGCTTGCCACGGCCGAGTTGGCGACACAGAGAGGGCGCACTATGAACGAAGTCAAACGTCAGGGTCCGTTGCAGGACTTATTGGTCATCGATTGCACGCGAGCACTTGCTGGTCCGTACGGGGCCGGACTGTTTGCGGACTTAGGCGCCCGCGTGATCAAAGTTGAACCGCCGTTCGGCGATGGTTATCGCAATATTCCACCGTTTCTGCCGGATCATGCGTCGACCTACGAGGAAGCGGACGCGGGTTCCGACTATGGCGCGCCGTTTGCCGCGGTGAATCGGAACAAGGAAAGCGTGTGTTTAGACCTCAAGGATGAGCACGGTAAAGAGGCGTTCTTAAATCTATGTGCGCAGGCGGACATTGTGCTGGAGAACATGCGCGCAGGTGTTATGGATAAGCTCGGCCTGTCTTACGAAACGATTCGGCGTCGCAACCCGCGCATCATTTATGCCTGTGTGCGTGGGTTTGGTGATCCGCGGACTGGCGAGAGCCCGTATGCGCATTGGCCCTCGCTGGATGCTGCGGCACAGAGTTTCGGTGGCCTCGTACATGCCAATAACAATCTAGTCACTCCCGCTATTGCCGATGTTTTTCCGGGGACGCTCATGGCGTTTGGAGCGCTGGCTGCGGTACATCATGCGCGGGCAACTGGCGAGGGTCAGTTCCTTGATGTGTCGATGTACGATGCGATGCTGGCGTTCCAGAAGAGCGCGGTGGCGCAATTTAGTTTTACCGGAAAACCGAATCCTGCGGGGTTACAGCGTGCCATGACGCTGTATCCGTTTGACCTTTTTCCGGCGACAGATGGTCGAATATCCCTTGCCGTGGCGCAGCCGCACCATTGGGAATTGTTGTGCGCCGTGATGGATCGGCCGGACATGATCTTGGATGAGCGCAGCGCGTCTAACGCTGCACGTCTACAAAACGTGGACTGGGTTGAAGAGCAAATTTGTGCATGGACTACACAGTTTACTCGCGCGGAATTGATGGCAAAGCTTGATGGCCGCTTGCCGGCCGGCCCGGTGCAGAATATGGCCGACATCTTTGCCGACGAGCATGTTCGAGCACGGCATATGCTCGAGCCCTGTCAGCCCGAAGGCGACAATCCGAGCATTCAGTTAGCGGCGAGCCCGATTAAATTTATGCAAACGCCAACGAATTTATATCGGACGCCACCAAAACTCGGTGCGCACAACGATGCGATTGCCGCTGAGTTTGGGTTTTCAATTCCTCAGCCCGAATGAGATTTTCGGGGTGCGTTTATGCTAGGTGTGACTGGCTTGGCCCCCGTCTACCTCGATCGCCGTTCCGTTGATGTAGGAGGCAGCTTCCGAACAAAGAAAGACCACTAACGCCGCAACTTCTTCTGAGGTGCCATAGCGTCCTATCGGAACGCCTTTGCCGTTGTTGGCAATCACCTGCTCTGCGGTTGAGTCGTTCGCCGCAGCGATTTCTCCCGCGGCGCGCTCCCACATGGCCGTGTGGATCAGACCGGGCAATACGCTGTTTATAAGCACGCCGTCGCGTCCGTATTTTCTCGCTAACGATTTAGACATGGAGATCATCGCCGCTTTGGTTGCACCGTAATCGATTAAAGCTGCATTAGGGTATTTCCCGGCCGAGCTGGAAATCATCACCACGCGGCCGGATTTTTTTTCGCGCATGCCCGGTAGAAATGCACGTGTGCAGCGCACCGCCGACAACAGGTTTAGCTCGTGTAAATCGCGCCAATCGTCATCGCTCATGTAGAGGAAATTACGCGATGGAGAGGCGCCGACATTGTTGATGAGTATATCCACTGGCCCAGAATCGAGGACCCGCTGAATAAAGTTTTCGGTTGAGGCCTGATCGCCCATGTCGGCAGTGTGGCCAGTCGCTTTGCTGTCTGTTGACAGCGCGTTGACCGTGTCGGCATTGCGCGCACAAAACTCAACTTCGGCGCCATGTTCGGCGAGCATTTTTACGATCGCTGCACCGATACCTAAACTTGCTCCGGTAACCACGGCTCGCTTGCCGCTCAGGTTAAGATCGATCATCTGTTTTCCCCAGTTAAATTCAATACGAATCCTATTGATACGGGAAAGATGAATGCAAGGGCTTTGTTTCCTGTTGTGAGCATTTTACGACCGGCCGACATGTCTTTGGATGATGCGCCGTGTCCTGCTATCGTGGTTGCTGCGCAAACGATAGAGCCAACGGGCAACAGGGGTGAGCATGGACGTTAATCCAACCAAGGCGGGCTTCTCGGCAGTAAAGCTGGAGCAAATAAGCCGGCATTTGAATGAACGCTATATCCAGCCGGGGAAAATAGCCGGCTGCCAGGTTATGGTCTCTCGACATGGGGTGCCTGCCTATTTTCAGTCTTTCGGCGATAGGGACCGTGAACGTAATAAGCCGGTGACGGACGATACGATCTTTCGTATTTATTCTATGACTAAGCCGATTACTTCGGTCGCGCTGATGATGCTGTTCGAAGAGGGGCGCTTCCAACTCAACGATCCGGTGTATCGATTTTTGCCGGGCTGGCGCGATCAACAAGTTTGGGTGCAAGGTGAAGGCGATACCCTTGAAACGCGACCGCCAGCGTCGCCCATGACCATGCGGCACATTCTGTCTCACACAGCTGGATTGACCTATGGCGCATTGTTGGCGGCTGATCCTCATCCGGTGAATGCCGTATATCAGCGCCTTGGCGTGCAGCGTGGCGACGGTGAAACTATTGCTTCCTTTGCGGATAAGTTGGCCCAGGTGCCGCTGCGCTATGACCCTGGGACGAGATGGTTGTATTCGCTGGCCACAGACGTATGCGGGTGTCTTGTAGAGACCATTTCCGGACAGAAATTTGAAGACTTTTTGCAGCAGCGAATCTTCCAGCCCCTAGGTATGGACGATACCGGGTTCTGGGTGCCTGAACACAAGGTTGAGCGGTTTGCCGCCAACTATGAGCGCGCGCCAGACAAGTCGCTGCGTTTGATCGATGACCCGCTAAACAGTAAATATCTGCGTGCGCCAAGTTTTCCGTCGGGCGGTGCCGGCCTAGTCAGTACGACTGCGGATTACGCCAAGTTCTGCGAAATGCTGCGACAGCAGGGCACACGCGACGGCGTGGAGATTCTTGGCAGCCGAACACTGTCTTTGATGATCAAGAACCATATCGCCGGCGGCGCGGATTTGAGTCAGACGGCAATGGGCTCCTTTTCTGAAACCGCCTATGAAGGCGTGGGCTTTGGTCTGGGTTTTGCGTCGACTTTAGACGAGGTATTTTCCGGCACCATTGGCGCCGGCGATTATTATTGGGGCGGCGCGGCATCCACTATCTTCTGGGTTGACCCGATTGAAGATCTGTATGTGGTCTTTATGACGCAACTTATGCCTTCGGCGACCTTTAATTTTCGAGGGCAGTTGAAGAACATTATCTATGGCGCGATCAACGACTAATCGACGAATCACCCTGGCGGATTAAGCCGCTGAGTAGTTGGCGAGCGCCCGCGAAAAAGACGCTCTCACGATCTATTCACAGGGGCTAGATGCCGTACAGTTCTTTTAGATGTGCCATAAAGCCAGCTTGGTCGGCCGCGGCATCTGCGCGAATGGTCTTTACGTGTGGCCGTTCCTCCATGCGTGCACAATAGCCGTCTAGGCCTGGTACTTTAGATAAAGGGTCTTCGTTGAGAAAGCGTTTACCAACGCTGCGCACGATCGGAAGGTTTAAAATCGCCGCGATATCCGCGAGGGTAAACTGTTCGCCATAAGCGAATGATTCGAAGGTAGAAAGTTTTGCCAGTGCCACTGCGGCCTTACTGATGTTGGTCTCAAATTCTTGCAAAACGGCCGGGTTTGGTTCGGTGCCCGACAGCAGATTGGGGATCATTCGGCGCGCGGCGAGCTCAAAATAGAGTTCAATAAATTGCGCGAGTTCCTGCACTTTGGCCGCGTCAAAGGGCGAGTCGGGTAACAATGGCGGTGTGGGGTGTACGCGTTCGATGTAATCCAGAATGGCCCTCGACTCGCTGAGGTAGCCCTCTGCGGTTTCAATAGCCGGCACTTTCCCCAAGGGACTTTTGTCCAAATACTCCGGTTTATATTTTGGTCCCACCCCGGTGTAGGACAACACCTCTTCAAATGCGATGCCTTTTTCCAATAGTGCGAGTTTAGGTACGTTGTAATAGTTGCTTGCGGAAAATCCGTGCAATTTGATCATCCTGAAGATTCCTCTGTTACCGAATTGAGCCAAACGCGTGAGCGGTCAGTTTGCCATAGATTGCAAGGCGACCTGAGGGTCAGGTTTGTCGCACATGCCGAGTCAGGTTCGCCGCGCGCCAAAGCACTAATATGGGTGGCCACCGATACCCACGGATGCGGCTGTTGTATATTTTCAAAAGTAATGTTCTCTGACGACCGGCGGTTTGCTCTACCGGCTATGCTCTGGCTAACCCTTCCATTAGTCTTTACTGCGAAAACATTTGAAGATCACAAAGGACAGACATCATGCGTCTATTGCTGCTCGCGCTCCTCGCGTTTTCAAACTCTGCGTTTGCCGTCGAAGTAGTTACTCCGAGCGGCAAACTTGTCGGCGCCACATCACAGCGATCTGATGCAATCTCAGTGTTTAAAGGTATTCCCTATGCCGTGGCGCCTATTGGCGCGCGCCGCTGGACCTACGCGGAGGCGCATCCGGGTTGGCAAGGCAAGCGTGATGCGACGCGTTTTAGCCCCGCCTGCGCGCAACGCCCGTACCCCGAGAACTCGTTCTTTGCTCGTACGTCAGAGCCCACCAGCGAGGACTGCCTGTATCTCAATATATGGTCGTCGATGCCGTCGGATAGCGCCTTACCCGTTATGGTTTGGATTCATGGTGGTTCACTGACCCGCGGCGCTGGCTCGACTGCCGCTTACGACGGCACAGAACTGGCGAAGAAGGGCGTAGTGTTAGTGACAATTAACTACCGCTTAGGTGTCTTCGGCTATATGGCGCATCCGCAACTGAGCGCGGAGGTGCCTTCTAACAGCTCTGGCAACTACGGTACCTCAGACCAGATCCAGGCGCTGCGCTGGGTCAAAGCCAACATCGACGCCTTCGGTGGTGACCCAAATAATGTCACTATCTTTGGTGAATCGGCGGGCTCATGGAGTGTCAGTCATCTGGTAGGTTCGCCAGAGGCCAAAGGACTCTTTCACCGGGCGATAGGACAAAGTGGCGGAGAATTTCGAAAAATTCCGGAATTAAAATCGGGCACAAGCTCGGCGGAAAGTCGCGGCATTGCGTTGCAGAAAGCACTAGGTCTCGGGTCTATCACGGCGATGCGACAACTCGATGGTTTGGCTGTTCTCAACGCGGATACTGGTCAAGATTATGGCGCAGTTGTGGATGGCAAGATCATTCCAGATCAGCTGTATAGAATCTTCGCGCGAGGAGATTTCAATCGCGTGCCGTTAATGCTGGGCTATAACGCCGAGGAGGGCACCACACTGGGCGCGCTACAGATGATGCCCGAGAGCGCGCAGGCCTACGAAGCTCTGCTACGGCGACGCTTTGGCGACAGTGCCGAAGCGGTGTTGCAGTTCTACCCCGGTCAAGACGTTCGTCAATCGGTATTGGCATTGTCATCGGACGCAGGCTTTGGCTGGAATATGCATTACTGGGCGGCTAAATCTGTACAACACGATGCTGCGGCGTTTATGTATTACTTTACCCACCAACCGCTAGGCACCGAACTGGGCGCATTTCATGCTGCCGAGATTGTCTTCGCTTTTAACAATGTCGCCCATACACCAGCCTTCGCTGACGCACGTAACTTAAAGCTCGCTGAGGAAATGTCCGATCAGTGGGTGCGGTTCGCTACCTATGGTGATCCAAATGGTGCTATTCCAGTGCCGTGGCCTAATTACTCGTTGGATGCGAAAGGTTATATGGAATTCGGCGCCGCAGGATCGAGGGCGAACAGCGGATTAATGCAAGGCAAATACGAGGTCTTCGAAGATTTGTACCAGCGCGAGCGTTAGGCTCAGATAAAGGGTAAGCGACTGTGACGGCGGGGATTTGCTCACGCAAGGCGCGTTGCTTTACTCCAGCGACCATATCGGCGACGACCATGCGCGCTCCTGAATCTGATGCTTCTGGTCCCAGCGCTGGGTGGGTTGCTCAAGTACCCGCACATACCACAGCGCCATATCGCCTTTAATGTAGTCGCTATCCCGCCAAGTGACGCAACTGCTTGCCCGGCCGTTTGGGTAGTTCCCCAGAGCGATGACGCGCTGATCCACTTGGTCGCCGTTTTGACTGAGTTTTATTAGGTCGATTGCGGCTATAGGCGTCTGGTCCTGCATAGCCTCAATTATGAATGTTGGCTGTTGTGTTTTTTTGTGTTCACCAAGGCTTGCTCCCATGGTTTTAGTTTGCTCCGGCACCGCGTCGCAGTCTGCTCCGGCGGTAAAGGTTTGGCGCACTCGCAGTTTTATCCGGGTACCGCTGGTGGCGTAAACCTCTCGTCGTTGCAGTGCTGCGAATAATGCTTGTCGGGTGTTCTCCTCTGCCCAGATCGCGGTTAAGCCCCCCGGGTTATAGTTGGCGAACATCTGCCGATCGTTCAGATTGTCATCCCACTGGCCTAACGAGCCGCGCCAGTTGTCCTCTTCGGCGCTGCCTGGTTGAGCGGAATGGCTGTCGGTGGCGCCGACGAAACCGTATCGAAACGGGTTAACCCCCTGGCTGTTTAGCAGCTTTAAACCTCGTGCCAAAGTGGGTCGCACGTAGCCGTTAGCGATGTCTATTTTCTCTTGTTCTGTAAGTTCCCGTTTATTCAGTCGCAGGTCGTCGCGTATAGGTATCGGTAGTGCGATTTCGAAGTCGCAACTCTCGTCGCTATACATTGAGCCGGGGTAGCACTCGCTGGACCCTTTGTGTTGATGGATTTCTACTAATTTTTCGAACTCGGCGCGCAGCCCGAGAAGCTTTGTCGTGTGGCCTGCGGTGGCGTAGCTGCCACCCAGACCAATATTGCCATTGTGAGGTATGGCGATGACGTCACACGGCGCTCGGTCGCGGCATTGGTCTTTTAGCGCCTGCCACATTTGCTCCTGAGTGGGCTGATCAAAAGAATTGATGGCACGCTTGGGTACGCTCGCGTTCGCATAAATGAGGTTACGGTGCCAATGTAGGTTATCGGGAGAGGCGGTCCACTCACTGGCGATAAAGGTGGTGAATTTGCCAGGTTGGTTGGCGGCTTCTGCGGCGTCTATGCTGCGTTGCCATAGATTTGCCTCAAAATCTGCACAGCGACTATCATCGACTAGGCAATTACGTTTGCCGCTGACGATGAGCGGTAAGAATATATCTACGAAGCCGCGTCGCGAATTTTCAGCGGCGGCTTCGGCAAGTTCTTTACAGTAGGGGCGCTGGGGCTCGCTGCGGCATACGTTGATGAGTCCAAAGTACTCGGCGTGATCGGTAACTGCGGCAAAGTCTAGCGGGCGTTGCAATCTGTGTTCGCCGCCGTCGGGCAGGGTGATCGAACCGCCTTGCGCAAATCGGTAAGCGTCCTCCGGTGTGGTCTGAGTATTCAGCACATAGGCGTCCATGGAATAGGCCGTATGCGCATGCAGATCGCCCCAGTAGATGGATTTCTCGTGCTGCGAAGTTTGGTTAGCGGCGACAGTAGGGGCTGACGTCGCAACGGCCGCCAACAGCAGCGCTACGATCACACCCGACCAATAGTTTAGACCCATGAACATGGCTTGCCCCCCTTCCTCTACTCAAGAGTATGCCATAGTGCATGCAACCAGCACGGATGGGCGTTGAGCTATGCGTTCGTTGAATTTGCGCATGATTGTGTCACGGTATTCCTAGCTTGCGTTGCGGCGCCTTATACCGTTCGACGACTGATTACCGTTAATATCACGCACTCGGGAATGCCGCCGCCGGCGCCGTGCAAGCGCCTTACGGACCATGATTATCAAAACGGAGAAGCGCAATGAGTATGCAGCAGGGGCCGATGGATTTAGACCAGTTGCGCGGGAGCGTAGCGGTGGTGACAGGAGCGGGGAATCATGGCATCGGCTGGGGCCTGTGTTGTTATGCCGCTGGCGATTTAGGCATGCATATCGTACTTATGGATTTGCATGAAAAGCTCGTGCGCGCTGCTGAACAACGACTGCGTGAGCTGTATCCGGGTGTGCAATGCCACGGCTTGGTCTGTGACGTAACGTCCCCCGCACAGCTGAGCGCCGCGGTCGCGCAGATCGGGGACGTGTTGCCCGGCAAGACGATCGGTGCGGTGTTTGCTAATGCCGGGGTTATTTTTTCGCACACAATTATGAAAAGCACGGTACAAGAATGGGAGACGACCCTGCGGGTTAACGTCATGGGTGTAGTGAATACTATGCACGCATTTATTCCGCTCTTGCAGGCGCAACAATCCGAGTCGATTTTTTCCGCGACGGCATCGATTGGTGGTCTGGTGCGAGGTGATAATGGCGGTGCGTCCTACCAAGCCAGCAAACATGCTGTGGTTGCGACCTGCGAGTCGCTGTCGTTTGAGCTGGCGAGAAAGTCTCCGCAGATTCGGGTGCATGTGCTGTGCCCCTGCATTGTGGCGTCGGCACTCGATAAGACCAGTGCGATAAATCAACAGGTGCAGGACGGCGCAGTGTCGGCGCAGGAGCTAAAGGCTCTGGGTGCCGGTGAGTTTAGTTTGGCGATGACCCCGGAGCGGCATGCAGTGCAGGTGTTTGATCACATTCGGGCCGGTAACTTTTATATGGTCACCGACAATGTGCGTCCTTATGTCGACCATGATCTGCCGTTTGCTGGTTTGGCTATAACGCGCGAGCGCCACGAGAACATCCAGCAGTTAACTTTGGATAACAGTGACGCTTGGCAACGCCGGCCTGGCAGGGCGCCCAGTGCCATTATGAAGGGACCGATGTTCGGTGAACCGGAGCCGGTGAGCGAAAGCTAACGCAGCTTATGCAGGCGTACGGGTAAATCAGTATAGCCGTGGACGAAACACGAGGGTGTGCGCACGGACGGTCCGACTACCTCAATACGTTCAAAGCGTTTTTGAATCTCTTCCCAGAGCACTCGCAGTTGCATCTCCGCCATGCGATTACCCATGCAGCGATGCAGTCCGAACCCAAACGAAACGTGTTTGCGGGCGTCTTCGCGATCAATTTTGAACAGGTCCGGATCTTTAATGCTGCGTTCGTCGCGGTTGCCCGAGGCATACCACATAATCACTTTGTCGCCGGCGTGCAGTTGCTGGCCGTTGAACTCAAAATCCTTGGTTACGGTGCGGCGCATGTGCGCGAGGGGCGTCACCCAGCGAATAATTTCCGACACCATGTTTGGAATCACGCCTGGATTGTCGCGTAGCTTTTGATACTCGATCGGATTTTGGTTGAGCGCCAGCACGCCGCCAGAGATAGAATTACGCGTAGTGTCGTTACCGCCAACGATGAGCAGCAGAATGTTGCCCAAGTATTCTTGTGGCGAAAGATGGCGCGTGGCGTCGCTGCGGATCATCATGGAAATAAAGTCAGTGCCCACAGGATTGTCTTCGCGTTCTTTCCACAAACGGGTGAAGTAAGCAAGGCATTCCATCAGTTCGTCTTGCCGTTGTTGGTGACTGTCGATAATGCCTTCGCCCAGCCGAGCAAAGACGATATCCGACCAACGCGTAAGCTTGCTGCGGTCTTCGAATGGGAAGTCGAATAACGTTGCCAACATCTGCGTGGTCAATTCAACGGATACCTTTTCTACCCAATTGAAGGTTTCGTCCGTAGGCAGATCGTCGAGAATTTTGCCGGCGCGGTGACGGATGGTCGCTTCCAGTTTTTTTAGATTCTGCGGGGCAACGGCGCCTTGTACGGTCTTGCGTTGCTCGTCGTGGGTAGGTGGATCCATGGCGATAAAAGTCGGCGCAGAAAAAGTGCTGCCTTCGATGGGGTCGCTGATGGAAATTCGCGGGTATGAAGAAAATATTTCCCAATTTCTCTCCACCGCCATGATGTCTTCAAAGCGAGTAACCGACCAGAACGCGCCATATTCGCTGTCGCGGCAGTAGTGTACGGGGGCTTCATCGCGGAGCCGCTTGAAGAACGGCCACTTGCTGTCGTTCTTCCACAAGTCTATGTGGCTGATATCGATGTCTTCCAGCGCCATCGTTGTCGGGTCGCGGTCGAGCATGTTAGGGAGCGCTGTCGTATTCATAAAACACCTGTGTAGTGGCCAGATCACATTGATGACCGCGGTCGCTCGGCAACGCCAAGGTAAGAAACCGATTTTTTGGGTATCAGAGCCGTTCCCTAAGCTTATCTAACCGGTTTGAAAATCGGCTATCGTTAGGCCCGAAAACGCTCTGGATAAATCTGCGTCAGTCTACGGCGCTCGGGCATGATTTACGATTCGACAGTGTACATCAATATTGTCAGTATGCTTGATGGTTTTTCCGGTGGTTGTGATCTGGGTGCTTAAGTCAACGAGAAGAGACAGCAAATGCGGCGGATAGTAATAGCTGGCGGCGGCGTTGGTGGCCTGACTGCAGCCTTGTGTTTGGCAAAGCGCGACTGGTCGGTCCTTGTGTTGGAGCAAGGTGAGCAATTCACAACGGCCGGGGCGGGGATTCAGCTTTCGCCCAATTGTTCGCGGGTCTTGCATCACTTGGGTCTTGAGCAAGCTCTGGGCGCTCATGCTTTTTTGCCCGAGGGTAGCCAGTTTCGACATTGGCGCAATGGGCGTGTCATCACTCAATCAGCACTGGGGGCTGCGGCAGCCGAACGCTATGGCGCACCGTATTACCATATCCATCGTGGCGATTTATTGACGGTGTTGCTCGCAGAGGCCACGACCCATCCAAACATCGAATTACGCACTCACGCAGCGGTCGAGGGTGTTCGTCAGGACCCGCTGGAGAGCGGAGTAACGGTTGAGGTAGGCGGGCATCGGGAGTTCGCCGAGTGTCTGATCGGCGCCGACGGCATTCATTCGCGGGTTAGGCAGAGTTTGTGGGGCGATCAACAACCGACGTTCACCGGTAACGTGGCCTGGCGAATGCTAGTGCCTACATCGTTGTTGCCAAAGGGCATGGTTCGGCCCATGTCAACCGTTTGGTGGGGGCCGGGCAAGCACTTCGTGCACTACTATGTTCGCGGGGGCGAACTGGTCAACTGCGTCTGTGTGGTGGAAAAAGCCGGTTGGCAGGTCGAGTCTTGGACAGAGCGGGGTGAACTCGCCGAACTGCAACAGGATTTTGCCGGTTGGCATCCTGATGTGTGTGAGTTGATTAATCAGGCAGACGCCACAGAGTTGTATAAGTGGGGTCTCTTCGACCGCCCACCCATGCGGCAATGGGGACAAGCACGCGTAACTTTACTGGGTGACGCCTGTCATCCCACCCTACCCTTTATGGCTCAGGGCGCTGCGATGGCGATCGAAGACGCGGCTGTGTTGGCAGACTGTCTGGCGCGCGATGAAGACGTGAGCGGAGCTTTGCAGCGTTACGAAAATTTACGCCGACGGCGCACCGCAAGTATCCAGAATGGTTCTCGCCGAAATGCTCGGGTTTTCCATCTGTCTGGGGTCGCTGCTTGGTTGCGTAATCGCGCGGCCGGTCGCGCGCGCCATAACACCATGGACACGCTGTTTCGCTATGACCCAATGCGGGCAGCGGAAGAGGCGCAACCTTAGGGTTTGCAATCTGTCTACGTATGTCGCAGCTTAAGGTTAACGGGAATCAGGAGAGGTTATGAACAAAATAGAGGGCCTACATCACCTAGGAATTTGCACCGCTGATATGAAAGCGCAGATCGAATTCTTTACGGATAAATTGGGTATGGAGTTGCAGGCTCTGTATTGGATGCACGGTGTTGAAGATACCTGGCATGGGTTCTTAAGGTTGAATGACGAGAGTTCAGTTGCCTTTGTTTGTAATCCAAAAATACAAAATATTCCGCGTGTATTGGGTGAATCTCATGCGGGCAATCCTGGCGCTAATTGCGCGGGTGGGGCGATGCAGCACGTTGCCTTTAAGGTTAAAAACCATGAAGAACTTCTGGCCATGCGCGATCGGCTGCGCTCCAAAGGGGTGCCGGTTATGGGCCCGTTGGAGCACGGTATGTGTTGTTCCATCTATTTCGCCGGTCCGGAAGATCTATCTCTGGAGTTGAGTTATTCCTTAGAGCCGATTGATCAAAACCTTTGGATTGATCCAGAGGTTGTCGCTCTGGCGGGTATTTCTGATGCCGAACTGCAACGCTATAAGCAACCGGCAAGCTATCAGGATCAGGGCGGTGAGGTGCCGCAGCCCGATATCGCCGGTACCCCAGGACCGCACATGAGCAACTACCCCGAGGGCGTTTACGAGAAGGTGATGCAGATACCCGATGAATTTATGTTGAACTCGATACCCAGTGATCCGCCGGTCAAGGCGCAGAATTGATCGGCTTTAAGTTCGAACGCACGGTTCGCCGCATTTCATGACTAGCGTGCAGGATAAGGTCGTGCTTATAACCGGCGCGGCGTCAGGCCTTGGGCTTGCCGATGCTCAGGTTCTCAGCGAGCAGGGTGCCCGGGTGGTGATGACAGACATAGACGCGGTGCGCGGCGCGGATTTGGCGGCGCAGCTCGGGGCGACATTCCTACGGCAGGACGTTGCCGACGAGGGACGTTGGACAGAGGTTATGGATATCGTAAAAGCCGAGCACGGGCGCTTGGACGGCATCGTAAACAACGCGGGCATTGCGCCCATCGCCGACATAGAGGCCACGACCACCGATATGTGGCGTCAAACTCTAGCTGTTCACTTAGACGGCACTTATTTCGGGTGTCGGGCCGCCATCCAACTGATGAAAGAGTCTGGTGGTGGCTCGATAGTGAACATGTCTTCCACCGCGGCACTTGTTGGTATTCCAGATTATCTCGCGTACTCGGCGGCCAAGGGCGGCATTCGCGCAATGACCAAGGCCATAGCTGTGCACTGCAGACGGGCAAAATTAGGTATTCGTTGCAATTCAGTACACCCCGGCAGCATCAATACGCCGATGGTTCAAAACGCGGTAAAGCAGTTAATGGATATTGATCTCGACGACAACGCTGAAAAAAAGCGTAAAGCCATGGGTATTGGCGAACCTCGAGACGTGGCGCATATGGTGGTTTATCTGCTGAGTGATGAGTCGAAACATGTAAATGGCGCCGAAATGGTGGTCGACAACGCGGACACCGTCATCTAACCGGTTCTGGATAAGGCTGACCTATGAACATCACAGGAATGGTGCACGTGAATATTAACTGTCGCGATTACGCGCGCTCCAAAGCTTTTTACGAAATGCTTGGTTTTGTTGAAGTTTGGACGGTGCCTGAAACCAATAGCCCGGAAGTGAATGCCGCGGTGGGCATGCAGGATTACCGGGTTAATGGCGCCATTATGGCTTTGCAGGATGCGGAACCGCCCATGTTGATCGACCTTTTGGAGTGGCAACAGCCCCGAGATAATGCGGATCCGTATCCGAATTTGTACCGACCGGGCTTGGCGCGGTTGGCGCTGCGTAGCAGCGATTTGCATTCCGACTACGAGTTTCTAGTTGCCCAGGGTGTAGACGTGCTGTCGGAACCTGCAACTGTGATGTCCAGCGCCAAGCATGGCAGCCGGTTTTTTTGTTTTAAGGACCCCGACGGCACGTTTTTGGAGTTGGTGGAAAGTTTTTAGCTCAAACTTAGCGCATTGCCACGGGGCGGGCCTCTGAGTCGCAAAGGCGGCTTGGGTAAAATCCGACTGATGGCGGTTATCGCGTTGCGGTTTTGTCGATTAACCATCTGGGCTTGGCTCTGGATCGTCCAGAGCTTGGTAAATGCCGATCTCTATACTGGTCATATCGATTGCATCGCTTAGGTTTAGCCACGTGGCTTTGCGCAAATTTTCCAACGTGCCGTCAATATTGTCGCCGTCGATGGCGTAAACGGCCAAGTAGTTATGGCTTTGCGGCTGCAGTTGCTGCGATGTCAGACCGAAGCGCTGGGCCGACTGAAAGCCCTCTATTTTCAGTACCTCGGGCAGATGCACCTCGCTGTACCAGCGGTTAAACTCAGCCTCTTTGCCCGCGACCGGATTGCTTTTGACCATATACAGCGTGGTCACGTTCTGGTCTCTAAGCGCTCGTTGTGCAAATCGTTGCGTCGGTCAAGGTAGGTGTCGTGGGTAATTTGATCGCCATAATGCCGCTGCATCTCGAGCCGCGGATCCTGGGCAAAAATGTGTCCTGCACCCACGCTGGTTTTGAAACCCAGCAGGTCTTGTAATTCGGGCGCAAAAGACAGCATGCGGGATGGGTGCACGCCCAACATCAGATTTTCTTGTTGGCGCATACAGCCATTGCAGTAGTTAATGGTAAGGGCAACACGATCCCTGCCGGAAGTGTTGGCGCCCGCGCCGTGGTAGCAACTGCCCAGCACAAATGCGATTGAGCCTGCGGGCATCAGTAAGGCCTCGGTGTCGTAATCTTTGTTGAAGTCTGGATCGCGTTCAAAGTTTTGACTCCCCGGCACCACCCGAGTGGCACCGGTAGCTTCGGTGAAGTCGGTCAGCGCCCACATAGTGTTGCACACCAGGTTAGGGTGTGGGCGCGGGAAGCCATACACCGCATCGTCGACGTGGACGGTTTGGGCCGTTTCATTGTGGCCGACCACAGCGGTGCCCATGGTCGACAGCAAAAAGCCATCGCCCAGTACTTGGGGCAGTATTTGCATAATCCATGGGTGTACAGCGACGTTTTGCCAGATGTCGGCGTCATTGAGTAAATCGAACCAGCGTCGGGTGACATAACCCGTGAAAGGGCCGGGTGGAATGTCTCCCCCTGGTCGAACTTGTTGTAGTCGCTCGATTTCTTCGTGCAAAGCCGTCATTAGCCGAGGCTCGATGGCGTTATGCATAATCGAGTAGCCGTCGCGCGCGATGCTGGTGACGTGTAAATCCACCGCGTCGACGCTTAGATTAGGGATCATGTCGCAGCTGTCGGATTAGCCCTAACAAAGTCACCAATGACCTTACACAACTGTTGCGGGTTTCCCTCTTGTACAAAGTGGCCTCCGCCCTTGATGGTGGTGTGCGGTTGTCCCTGGGCTCCAGGAACTTTGTCTAGAAACGGTTGGTCGCCGCCTTCGGTGACAGGGTCGTCGTCTGCAAACGCGCAAAGAAACGGTTTTTGCCACTGGCTGAAAAACTCCCAAGCCTGGCCTTGAGCGTCTAACGACGGACTGGTGGACATAGTCGGTACTTGACTCGGCATCGCGCGAATTCCCATTTTAAAGCTTGGGTCTGGGAATGGTGCTTCGTAGGCTCTCGCTACCGCGGTGCGCACCGGTGAGACCTTGCTTAAGCCTAAGCGGTAAAACAAGAAGTCCACAGCTGCACTCAATGGGTTGCGCTGCTCCGTCGTCATCGACAACATAAAACCCGCGGGTAGGTCAGGTGTTTCCCAACAAAATTTCTGCCAGTACGCGAACGCAATCGCTTGGGCGCGCGCGCCAGCGCGAATCGCGTTCGTCATTTGCGGCAGCGTTGGTGTGGGCTTGTTAGCGCGGAAGTCTTCGACTTCTGCAATAACATCCGCTGGGGTGTCGGGGTTATACGGCAGACCCGTGTTTGAGATCACCACACGCGCAAAGCGCTCTGGTGCGTTGGCGATCATGCGTAGACCGATCAGTCCGCCCCAATCTTGGCCAAAGAACGTTAGGTCTTTAAGATCATTAACCTGTAGCCACGTGCTCATCCAATCTACTTGGCGCTCGTAGGTGTAGTCCTCTCGGGCTGCGGGCTTGTCGGATTTTCCATACCCCGGCAGGTCTGGAGCGATTACGCGAAAGCCGTCGGCAACCAGCAGCGGGATCATTTTTCGATACAGATAACTCCATACCGGTTGGCCGTGCATACACAGTACGATGGGCGCATCAGCGGCGCCTTCGTCCAAGTGATGAATGCGCAGGTCGTCACCGTCTGCGGTTTTTATAGTGGTGTAATGCGGTTCGAAGGGGTAATCCACCAGGCCTTCAAAGCACGCATCGGGGGTTCGCAGTATCTTCATTAGAGCACTCTCCAGCATATGGTTGCGCGATCTCGGATTTTAACAATGAATCACATTAACCCTTGGGGCAAGACACTTGGTCTGGAACAGTTCTCTCCGCTTGGAACGACTCAAATCCCTAAATGTCTGGTATTGAAAAGATTGGTTATAGACTCGCGTCCACAGATAGGAAGTGTGTGGCTATGACCATCACCTAGTGTACCTTTGTGACGCAGAAGGGTCCGGGTCAGTCAACTTCCAAACGCTTAGCCAACCCAATGACATCATCAACCCGGTAACCAAGCGCTTTGTAAAACTCGATGACGCCTTCATTGCGCGCACGAACTTGTAAATTGATTTTAGGGCAGCCTCTTTTTTCGATGAGTGCCTCAACCGCTGCCATCATTTTTTGGCCATAGCCTTGTCGCCGCTCATAGGGGGCAACAGCCAGATAGTTAATCCATCCCCGATGTCCCTCGTAACCTCCCATCACGGTAGCCACTATTGCGTTTTTGTTGCGACCCACTAGAAAGAGATCTCGGTCAATCTCTAATTTCCGATTGATATCCTTTTGAGGATCATTGTTAGGGGTTATGAGGCCGCATGCGTCTCAGAGTCCGATCACCTCGTTTTCGTCATTGATTTCGTAGGGGAAAATATCCATCGCGTTATTCAACCTGTTTGGTCTAGCCCCAGTTCTTTTGCGTACTGATCACGCATTACGAATTTTTGCATTTTCCCGGTTACGGTCATAGGGAATTCGTCCACCACTTTGATGTAGCGCGGCACTTTGAAGTGGGTGATTTGTCCCGCACAGAATTCGGTGATGTCTTCGGGCGCCAATATGCGGCCCTCGCGCAATTGCACCCAGGCGGCCACCTGCTCGCCGTATTTGGCGTCGGGCAGGCCGAACACTTGAACCTCTTGTATGTCTGGGTGGGTGTATAAAAACTCTTCGATTTCGCGCGGGTAAACGTTTTCGCCGCCGCGAATGATCATATCTTTTATGCGGCCGGTAATTTTTACATAGCCTTTGGCATCCATTTCGCCAAGATCGCCGGAGTGTAACCAGCCCTCGCCGTCGATGGTTTGTGCGGTGCGGTCGGGGTCGTCCCAATAGCCTTGCATAACGCCATAGCCGCGGGCGCAGACTTCTCCGGTTTCGTCGATATCGGCAATGCTGCCGTCTTCCCGGCAAATTTTGATTTCCCAGTTGGTGTGGGGTCGGCCGACGGTGCTGACTCGTGCCTCGAAGGGATCATCTATTTCGGTCATGGTGTCCACAGGGCTGCATTCGGTTTGCCCGTAAGCGATAACGATGCCGTCTAGATCCATATCGCTGATCAAACGCTTCATCAATTCCCGGGGGCATGTTGAGCCGGCGATGACGCCGGTGCGCAAGGAACTGACGTCGTAGTTAGCAAAGTCAGGATCGTCTAATTCAGCGATAAACATGGTGGGCACACCGTGCAGCGCGGTACATTTCTCATCCTGTACAGCCTGCAGAACGGGTTTCGGCTCGAAGGCTTCGCAGGGTAAAACCATGGTGGCGCCATGGCTGATGCAGCACAGCGTGCCCATGACCATCCCAAAGCAATGGTAGAGCGGCACTGGGATACATAATCGATCTGCAGCGCTCAGGCGCATGTTTTGGCCGACAAAGTAGGCGTTGTTCAAAATGTTGCGGTGGGTGAGCGTGGCCCCTTTTGGGTTGCCGGTGGTGCCGCTGGTGAACTGAATGTTGATGGCGTCATTGGCATCCAATTGCGGCTCAATCTGCGCCAACCGAGCAAATTCAGTGGCGCCGCCAAGCTCGCACACGGCTGCAAAATTATGCATGCCCGGGCTTTCGCCGCTGCCCATTCGAATGACGTGTTTAAGATGCGGCAGCTTTGCAGCGTTCAGCGCGCCGGTTTCGCAGTGTTCTAGTTCGGGCGCGAGGGTCCGTAACATCTCCAAGTAATGACTGGTTTTGAACGACTCGGCGCTGATGATGGCCTTACAAGCGACTTTATTCAGCGCGTATTCCAGCTCGTACAGTCGATAGGCCGGGTTTATACACACCATGATCGCGCCAATCTTGGCGGTCGCAAATTGGGTCAGCACCCATTCGTAACGATTAGGTGACCAGATAGCGACGCGGTCGCCTCTGTTTAGGCCTAGGGCTAGCAGCCCGGTGGCAAGCTTCTCCACTTCGGTCAGCAGTTCGGCATAGCTCCAACGGATACTTTGGTGGGGCATGACTAATGCTGAATATTCGGGTTGGGCCGCAGCCACCTGATTAAGACGCTGGCCGATGGTGGTCTCGATCAGCTCTGCATCGTTACCTTTGTAGTGCGCTTTAGTGATTGTCATGATGTGCTCGAGATTTGTTGTGGTCGAAGTGTAGGCGCGCGGTCTGTCAGCTCCCCTCGATTGGCGACCCAAAAAATGCGCGCGTCGGGATAAGAGCTTAACCCAATTTTTGCGTCGTAGATGCGGATGTTGGCGTAGGGCCGAGAGAACTGCCCAAGCATCTCTTCATGTGTATTGCCGTGTGATTAAAACCGCGTTTAGGAGCGCTGATCAGTAGTTATTTCTTGGCCAGATTCGGCCACCCTACTCAGTGATTCGCTTGGCAATTTCCTCCTCGACTCGCCATATTCGATCCTGGCCCCAGCACGCGAAGGGTTCTGGATTGTCGCCGCCGCTTACACGAAAGCTTGGAACTCCCCACAGATTGGCGTGGGTCAGCGCTTTTAAGTTCTCGTCCAGCAGCGTTTGCCAATCTGTCTGTGCAGCTGCGTCGATCATGGCTTGCCAGTCTATTCCCGCGTTGTGGGCGACCTGCTGGAGACCCTTAGTGGTGGCGATATCGATGCCCTGCTGCCATGCCGCGGACAAGTAGGCGGTGACGAAGTCCATACCTTGGTGCAGTGCCTCAGCGCCCGCGTACAAATTAAATGCGGCTTTTACAGGGTCACCGAATGGATCGACAATTCGGCCAAGGGGCGCGCCGTGGAAGCGGCCCTCTCGCGCGGCATCGGTAATAATGTAGCGCTGTTTGGCTGGGGGTGCGGGCACGCCACGCATGAGCATCGGCATAACTGGCCGTAGTTTAACGCTGACGCCGCTGCGCTCGATCAACGCCAGCACCCGTTGATGGCCCACGGCGGTATAAGGGCTACGCAACGACGGGAAATACTCCAGCGTAATCTGTTCGGCGTTGAAGCCTGCGGTGTTCGTCGCTCTAGGCGGCGGTACTGTAGGGGTCGCTTTGGCTGATGCATATCCCTCGTCTATCAATCGTCGTTCTAGCAGGTGTAAGCGATCAACACCCCAATACCACTCGCCGTCGAAATAGAACATCGCGCCAGCATAGTGGCCAAGTTGCTTGCGCAGTGCGTTACCTGTCGCCAAGGCGTTGTGGGTCTCTATGGTGCGCGCAGCTTCGACGGCGTCCAAAGATATTGAATGCTCCCATAACTCAGTTCCTACCGCCGTCGCTTCGGCGGCGAACGTGTCGTTGTCGATCAGCGCCCCGAGTCTTAGGTTGGCCATATGAATTTGTTCGGCCGTTGGTGTGCCGACGATATTAAGTGTTGTGGCGTAGCCGCTGGCAATCGCCGAGGCATCGTGCTGTGCCCAATGGGCGAAGTGTTCGGCGCTGCCTTTGAAAGCATCCGCAGATTCGCTGACCAGATGAGCGATGAATGGCAGCGTGTACTGCTGTCGCAATGCATCGAGCTTCTGCACCGCTAAATGACTGTAAGGATCGTTCACCTGATGGAAGTAGTGAACCGTCGGCGGCTTTCCAGTCAACGCGCGCTTGCCTCGCGCGATACGCCGGAGCAAATCTGCAAATGCCTTTGATGACAGAAATCCGGCAGCGGCAGAGCGGATGCGGGTTTGCAGTTGCATGGCAGAGCCCTTGGGTTGCATGAAAGACTGCCAATAATGACAATCATTAGTAACTATGTCATGGTTTTGCGCGTTAAATTCGGGGGCGGTGAGGGAAGTGAAAAAATTATTGTTGGCCGCGGTGGCTCTAGCCTTAGCGGCTGTGTCAGCTTGGCAGTACCGACTCGACCTGTTGCTTATTGGGGTGCCCCTAGCGCGGGATGTGTTTTCTCCCGTGGGGCCTAACGTTCCAACCCAGTGGCCACAGGGCCCAGCAGACCCCGTACAGTCGGCCGATCAGCGACCGCCCAATGTGGTTCTCATTCTGATGGACGACATGGGTTTTAACGACGTGTCACTGTATAACGGTGGCGCCGGTGACGGTTCGGTTATGACGCCTAACATTGACGGTCTGGCACAACAGGGCGTGACGTTCACTAATGGTTATGCGGCGAATGCCGTTTGTGCGCCGTCTCGAGCGAGCATTATGACCGGCCGTTACTCGACGCGCTTCGGTTTCGAATTTACGCCATTTCCACGGGTCGGCGCGACGATTTTCCAGTGGATGCAGGATCTTGATCCCTCGCCGTTACCGCCCCATATGGACCTTCAAGCGTTAGATACATTGCCTGATATGGCAGAACTGGGTATGCCCACCGAAGAAGTCACGGTCGCCGAAGTGCTGCAGGAAGCGGGCTACTACACTGCGCACATTGGTAAATGGCATCTCGGTGCCGTCAGTGGTATGCGACCGGAAGATCAGGGTTTTGATGACAGCCTCTACATGAAGGGGATGCTCTATCTGCCGGAAGACGACCCGGGTGTAGTAAATGCCAAGCGCCCCGAAGAAGGCATTGAACGGATGGTTTGGGCGTCGGCCGAATACGCGGCGCAATTCAACGGCGGTGAACCGTTTCAACCCGACGGTTATCTAACCGACTACTACACGGATGAGGCCCTTAAGGTGATTGACAGCAATCAGCATCGGCCTTTTTTTCTGTTCCTGTCGCACTGGGGTATTCACAATCCGCTGCAGGCGACTCGAGAAGATTATGCGGCGCTCGCGCATATCGAAGACCACCATCTGCGTGTCTATTCCGCAATGATCCGCTCGGTAGATCGCAGCGTTGGACAAGTTGTGGCGAAGCTTGACGAGCTTGGGCTTAGCGACAACACGCTGATTATTTTGACCAGCGATAACGGCGGCGCCAGCTATATTCAATTGCCCGATGTGAATAAACCTTTTCGCGGCTGGAAGTTGACTCACTTCGAAGGCGGTACCCATGTGCCGTTCATGGCCAAGTGGCCTGCGCAAATTCAGCCGGGCTCGTCACTGCAGGCGCCGGTACATCATATCGACCTATTTCATACCATCGCCGCCGCCGCTGGCGCGCAGGTACCTACAGAGCGAAAGTTGGATGGTGTGAATCTATTGCCCTACATCACTGGCGAGGCAGAAGGCGTACCTCACGAGACGTTATTCTGGCGCGAGGGCCATCAGCAATCCGTGCAGCATCAGGGCTGGAAGTTGATTCGCGCCAATCAGCCCGAGCCGGTGTATTGGTTATTTGATCTCAACGTGGATCCCACTGAGCAAAATAATTTAGCCGGCGCCGAACCGACCAGATTAGAGCAGTTAAATAATCTGTTAGATCTGCACAATTCAGAGCAAGCTGAACCCATGTGGCCGACGATTTATGACAGCGCGCAATTGATCGACAAACACGGCGGCCAGGCTTACGAGCCGGGCGACGAATACATCTACTGGCCAAACTAAGTCCTTAATCGGCCTATTGTGAGTGTTGGCTGTTAAACGAAGCCGTCCACTAAACGTTCGATCAATGCAGCGCCGACCCAGGTCAGAGGTGGAATGAACAGGTAGAACAGTAGTCGTCCGACGTTGTCGAGATTCAGCGGCCAGGTCGAGACC
>TARA_B100000963_G_scaffold225804_1_pt1 | contig 28169 bp, 21 predicted proteins | sample TARA_B100000963 | Tara Oceans TARA_B100000963 (sample SAMEA2622097) | marine metagenome | biome: marine biome (ENVO:00000447); feature: surface water layer (ENVO:00002042); material: "saline water (ENVO:00002010), including plankton (ENVO:xxxxxxxx)" | depth 5 m | reverse complement strand
AACGCACGGCAAACCCCACTGGGAGCAAGGTTAAATAGAGAAGACATCGCATTTTATGCAAAAAACAGTCTTTAGTTAGTCTTCTGGGTTAACCGCTTGAGCTAAAGTGCGAGCTTTAGCCTAGAGAAATGATATCTTCAATGACAGAACCCGGCTTATAGATTGTCTGGCAAAACCCATTATTATTGTTCTACTTTTGTACTAAACCTTAAATAATAAGATATTGACTAATCTCTAAAAACCCATACTATCCCATCAAATCCCATAATGGAGGGTAAATTGATAATAGTAAAAAAAGAAGTTTTTATAATTAACAATGTTTTTATCGAGTTACGAAAACAAAATAGACAAGAAAGGACGGGTTTCTGTGCCAGCAACTTTTAGATCTTATCTAAGTTCAGTTGGGTATAATGGTTTTATCAGTTATCCCTCCTTTAGCCATTCTGCATTAGAAGCATGCTCTCAAGATCGAATTGAAAAACTATCTAATACTATAGATTCTTTAAACCCTTTTGAGGAAAAGAGAGATTACTTTGCTACATCGGTTTTATCTGAGAGTGAGAATTTACAATTTGATACTGAGGGCAGAGTTTCAATTTCCGAAAAACTTTTAACACATGCAAAAATAAAAAATAACGTCTTATTTGTTGGTCTAGGAAAAACATTTCAGATGTGGGAACCTAAAAATTTTGAAAAATTTAAGGCAATCGCAAGAAAAAAAGCTTTCTTAAATAGATCTAATTTAAAATGGGAAAACAAACAGAAAGGGGAGCTGTAATGAGCATAAATGTTGGAGGTGGTGAACTAAAAGAATTAAAACCAAGAATTTTAGTAATAGGAGTAGGGGGAGCTGGAGGAAATGCAATAAATGCGATGATTGAAGCAGGGATGCAAGGAGTGGAATTTGTTGCAGTAAATACAGATGCACAAGATTTAAAAATGAGCAAAGCAGATGCAAAAATTCAAATAGGTATGAATCTTACAAAAGGTCTTGGAGCAGGTGCAAAGCATGATATTGGCCAAGCAGCAGCAGATGAGTCCATCAGTGAAATTGTAAACTATATTCAAGGAAGCAATATGGTTTTTATCGCTTCAGGAATGGGGGGCGGAACTGGTACAGGCGCATCACATGTAATCGCCAGAGCAGCGAGAGAAATGAATATTTTAACTGTGGGAGTCACTACGTTGCCATTTTCTTACGAAGGCCCTAAAAGGATGAGAAGAGCAAATGCGGGTCTGGAGGAATTAAAGAAACACTTGGATACCGCGATAGTTGTTCCTAATCAAAATTTATTTAAAATTGCCAATGAGTCAACAGGCTTCGAGGAGTCATTCAATCTTTCTAATGATGTTTTGAAACATGGAGTTCAAAGCATTACAGATTTAATGGTTAGACCTGGAATGATAAATCTAGATTTTGCTGACGTTGAAACAATTATGAGTTCGAGCGGAAAAGCAATGATGGGAACTGGAGAGGCAGAGGGTGATAATAGAGCAATAGTTGCAACAGAATTAGCTCTAAATAATCCTTTAATAGACGAGTACACCTTACAAGGTGCCAAAGGACTTTTAGTAAATATTACTGGAGGAAGTGACATTAAACTCTTCGAAGTTGATGCTGCAGTAAATAAAATAAGAGCTGAAGTTGATCCAGAGGCAGAACTTATTTTTGGAGCAATAAAAGATGAAAATATGAATGGAAAGATTAGAGTTTCAATTGTAGCTACTTCATTGAAAGGCTCATCTGTTTCACCTGATCCACGACCACCGATATTCAACGTTGTAAATGGATCTTACAATAGAGGTAATAATTTTTCAGATAATTTATTTTCAAAAACTAATATAGATCAAAATTATGCCAATTCTATTGATGGTGCTAATGCCTTAAAGCTAGATGAAACTTATGAAATAAAAAATAGTGAAGAACAAAACGCACTTATAGACAGTTTTGAAAGTAAAGAGGAAACTAAAATAGCTGAAGAAGCAATGGAAAGCACTCATAACTTAAATGAAATTCCAACAGGTGTTTCAATTGAGAGCGCATCCTACATGGAAAATAATACTGACTTGATAAGGGAAAACAAACCTCTTTTTGATAGTAACATTCTAGAAGAAAATTTAGAAAAGGAGAATACCCCAAAACTTTTCTCAGACGATCAAACTTCAGTCATTGCAGAAAAAAATGAGTCGAAACAAGATGATATATCCGAGGAACTTTTTGATCAGGATATTAATGAGGAAGAGGATTTTGAAATTCCTGCATTTTTAAGAAGACAAAAATTTTAATGTCACGATTTAAGGATAATGAATACTCAAACATCATCACTGGAATTTTCACATTTTCCAGTGATGTTGAGTGATATTATTAAGATATCCTCACCAAGTAAGGGAGGCACTTTTGTCGACTGTACTTTTGGAGGTGGAGGCTATTCAAAAAAAATACTAAAATTTTCAAAAACAAAAGTAATAGCAATAGATAGAGACTTCACGGTTGTTACAGCTGCAAAAAACCTAAAAAAAAAATTTCAAAAAAGATTTGAATTTTATCACCTTAAATTCAGTAATTTAGACAAAATTTTAAAAAACAAAGTTGATGTAGTAATTTTCGATCTAGGTCTCTCATCAATACAACTTAATAATCTTAGCAGAGGTTTTTCTTTTAAGTCCAAAGAAAAACTTGATATGACAATGGGTCTAGCTAGTACATCGGCACAAAATGTTATTAACAACTTAGGTGAACAACAGCTAAAATCAATTATAAAGACACTAGGAGAGGAAAAAGAGGCCTCAAAAATTGCAAGAAATATTGTAAAAGCTAGATCAGAAAAAAAAATTACAAGAGTAAACGAATTAGTAGCAATTATTGAAAAAAGTAAAAAAAGAAAATTTGCTAGCAAGATAAACCCAAGCACAAAAACCTTTCAAGCTTTAAGAATTTTTGTAAACAAAGAAATTACAGAGCTTATTAATGGGATAATAAATGCTACTAAAATACTAAAACCTGGCGGAAAAATTTTAATTGTTAGCTTTCATTCATTAGAAGATAAAATTGTAAAATATTTTTTTTCAAATTTCTCTAAAAATAAATCTAGACCTTCAAGATATCTACCTGAAGAAGATGCTCAAAATACATTATTTGAAAAATATGTTAATAAATGTATAAAGCCGTCTGAAAATGAAATTAATAATAATAATCCATCTAGATCTGCAAAATTAAGATTTGCGACAAGAAGTAAAAATGAATTTATTTATCCAACTAGTTTAATTCAAAAATTTAGTAAATATTTAGATTTGGAGGCAATAAATGCTTAAAATCAAAGTGTTTATTTCAATTTCAATATTTTCTTTATTATTAATTTTAACTTCATTCATTAAAAATGAAACTAGAGAAATAGAAAAAAATATTTATGAAAAAAGTAAAACAGTCAATTCAATAGAAAAAGATTTATTTGAGTCTGAATTAGATTTTTCTTACTTAACATCACCTTCAATTATAGAACAAAAAATTGAATATTTAGACAACAAGGAATATTATCCAATGGAATTTTCAAAAATATTCCTCGATATTTCAATTTTTAAAAATCTTCAGAACAAATTTGTTATCAAGAAAAATATAGATGAAAAAAAAATCAAAAAAGAATAAAAATTCAAATCAATCAAGTTTCTTTTTTGAGGATTATTTAGAAACAAGTAAAAAAAATAAATTTTCACAAAGAAATAATCTATTTCAGGATCGAATTTATATTTTATTTTTTTTATTTTTCTCGTTAATTCTAATTTTTAGTATACGAATAATTCATGTCTCCCTTAATAAAATAGAATTTTTTAGTCAGGAAAAAAATTACGAAAAATTTACTCTATTACGCAGAGATATAGTTGATAGAAACGGTATACTGATCTCAAGAAATGTTAAATTCTACCATATTGCAGTGAACCCAAAACTTATCAAGAATAAAGATAATTTCATCATAAAAATGAGAGTTAATTTTCCAGAGTTACCGATTAATGAAATAGAAAAAAAACTTAATAGAGGTAAATATTTTTACATTAAAAAACGTATAAGCCAAGTAGATAAAGAAAAATTTTGGAGCTTAGGAGAAAAAGGAATAATTTTTGAACCATTTCAATCTAGAATTTATACTCATGCAAATTTATTCAGCCATATTGTTGGTCAAGTTGATTACGACAATTATGGAGTATCAGGAATTGAAAAATACTTCGACAAAGAATTAAAGGACAATCAATTAATAAAGAAACCTTTTGAAATAACTTTAGATACAAACATTCAGTATTTAATTAGTAAAGAGTTAAATAAAGCTCTTAAAACATTTAGTGCTTCAGGTGGAGGGGCGCTACTGATGAATGTTGAAAATGGAGAAATACTATCAATGGTTTCACTTCCAGATTTTAACATTAATGATAGGGCTAATATAGAAGACAAAATATATACAAATAAAATCACAAAAGGCGTTTACGAGCTCGGTTCTATTTTTAAAACTTTTACAATTGCTCTAGCCTTAGAAAATAATTTAGTAAAAAAAGATACAATCATAGAAAATATTCCTAGATCAATAAAATGTTCAAGATACAAAATTTCAGATATTAAAGAATTTCCTAAAAATTTATCTGTTGAAGATATATTAATTAGATCTTCTAATATCGGAACACTATTTATTGCAAGAAAAATTGGAGAAGAAAAATTCAAAAATTTTATTGATGACTCTAATTTAATGAAAAGTTCTGATATACAACTCGCAGAAGTTGGAACGCCAATTAAGTTTAATTGGAATAAGTGTAAACTAGAAACAGTTTCTTTTGGTCATGGAATTACAACAACACCGCTTCAAGCAACTGCTGTATATGCAGCATTAGTCAATGGGGGAAAAATCGTAAAACCAAAAATAATAAAAAAAAAGTTTGTTGCACACAGAAAATTAATATCAGAAGAAACCAGTGCAAAAATTAATAGTATTTTAAGAAAGGTTGTGACTGATGACGAAGGTACTGCTAAATTAGCTGACATAAATGGTTATTATGTTGGTGGCAAAACTGGCACATCTCAAAACTATAAAAACAAAAATGAAAATTTAAATACCTTTATATCTATTTTTCCATCTCATAAACCTAAATATGCTTTGTTAGTAATGTTGGAAAATCCGCAGGTGGCTAAAAATTTAATCTATGATTATAAGGGGATGAAAATCAAAGCTTTTCGTAATGAAGCTGGGTGGAACTCTGTTTATGTTGCCGGCAAAATTATAAAAAAAATTGGGCCAATTTTAGCCATAAAGAACAAAGATTTTAATAATAAATATGTTGTTGAAAAAACTAATTAAAAATCTGCCTAAAGAAACAAATTTTTTTAAAGTTAGAGGTCTTACAGATAATAGTAAAAATGTAAAAAAAGGATTTATTTTTTTTGCAATTAAAGGGCAAAAAATAAATGGAGAAAAATTTATAGATGAGGCTATTAATAAAGGTGCGATAGCGATCATATGTTCAAAAAAATTTAAAGCTAAAAGAAAGAATATTTTAATAATAAAAGTAAAAGATGTAAGAAATTATCTAAGTAATATATCTTCAAAGTTTTTTAAATTAAAACCTAAAAATATAATAGCTGTTACAGGAACCAATGGAAAAACCTCTGTAGCTGATTTATTTTATCAAATATTAAGTTTAAACAATGTCCCTGTCGCATCTATAGGCACTTTAGGTATCAAATATAAAGGTAAAATAATTAAATCTAATTTAACCTCTCCTGACACTATTTTTTTACATAAGTCTCTCGAAAAAATTAAAAAGAACAAAATAGATAATGTAATAATTGAAGCTTCAAGCCATGGTTTACTTCAAAAAAGAATTCATCATTTAAATCTCAAAGCAGGTATTTTTACAAATTTTAGTCAAGACCATTTGGACTATCATAAAACAATGCGTGCTTACTTAAATGCGAAATTAATTTTATTTTCAAAAATTTTATCTAAAAAAAAAGCATTAATAACCGATAAGTCATTAAAAGAATTTTCAATTTTGAAGAAAATTTCAAAAAAAAGAATATTACGTTTAATCGATATAAGTGAAATTAAAAGAAAATTAAATCATATAAAAAATCTAAAATTGAAAGAATTCCAATTGAAAAATTTATCAATGGCTATAGCTGCAGCTAGGTTAGTCAATATTAAAGAAGATAAAATTTTTAATTCAATTAAAAAAATTAAGGACATTAGTGGCAGGTTGGAACTCGTAAAAACTTTTTCTAACAATATTAAAGTATATGTAGATTTTGCCCACACCCCGGATGCATTAATGAAATCTCTTAACGCACTTAAAACTGAAAATGGCAAAAACATCACTTTAGTCTTTGGATGTGGTGGCGATAGAGACAAAAAAAAAAGACCCTTAATGGCTAAAATAGCTAGTTCAAATTGTAAAAAAATTTTTGTTACAGATGATAATCCAAGAAATGAAAACCCCGAATATATAAGGCGTCAGATAATAAAAAATATAAGAAATAAAAATTGTTTTAATATTGGAAATAGAGCTAAAGCAATCAAAGAAGCTGTAGTTAGCGCTAAACCAAATGAGATTGTTCTGATAGCAGGCAAAGGGCACGAAACAAATCAAATATACAAAAAAAAGACTTTTAATATTTCTGATAAACAAATAGTTAAAAAAATTAATTTTAGAATAAAAAAAATAAGAATAAATGATCAAAATTTTTTGCAAAATAAAAATATTTTAAAAAAATTAAATAAAAGTCTTACAAAATTAAAAAATTTCCACGGTTTATGTATTGACTCTAGATTGGTAAAAAAAGGCAATATATTTGTTACTATCAAAGGAAAAAATCATGATGGATCAAAATTTATATCTAAAGCTCTTAAAAAAGGAGCTAGATATATTATTTCCTCAAAAAATAACAAATCCTATAAAAACAAAATTATTAAGGTAGACAATGAAATTAAATTTTTAAATAATTTTGCTAAATATAAGAGAGACTTATCAATGGCAAAAATTTTTGCTATTACTGGAAGCGCAGGCAAAACATCATTAAAAAATTTGCTGAATAGTTTGCTACAGATTTTTGGAGAAACATATGCTTCACCTAAATCTTATAATAATCATTTTGGTGTTCCATTAAGCCTATCAAATTTAAGCACAAAACATAAATACGGAGTTTTTGAAATAGGCATGAGTAAGCCAGGCGAAATCAATAAATTATCTAATTTAGTTAGACCGCATATAGGTATCATTACAAATATCGGGGAAGCTCATATTGAAAACTTTAAAAACTTGCAAGGTATTGCTAATGCAAAAGGAGAGATAATAAATAATATAGAAAAAAACGGCACAATAATTTTAAACAGAGACGATAGATATTTTAATTATTTAGAAAAAAAAGCAATGATAAAAAATTTAAAGGTAGTCTCTTATGGAATTAACAAAAAATCAGATGTTAATTTGATTAAAATATCAAGAAATAATAAAAATTATAAATTAAGAATCAGAGTAAAGGATCAAATTTTAAGTTTAATAACAAAAAATATTAATTTTTATAATGTGCTTTCGTCTTTAGCTTTATTAAAAGAATTTAATTTCGAATTGAGTAAAACAGTTAATTTTTTTAAACAATATGAACCATCCGAAGGCAGAGGTAAGATACACAGAATTAAAAGATACAATAAAAGTTTTAGATTTATCGACGAGAGTTATAATGCGAATCCTCTTTCAGTAAAATATGCTATAAAAAATTTTTGTAATATTAAAAAACAAAATTTTAAAAAATATTTACTTCTTGGAGATATGCTCGAGTTAGGTAAAAAATCAGAAAAATTGCACAAAGATATTTCAAAAGTTATTAACAGCTCTGACATCGACAAAGTATTTATTAAAGGAAATAAATCACTAGTCACTTATAAAAATATCAATAAAAGTAAACGGGGGAATATTTTTCAACAAGAGGAAGATATAGATTTTACTTTAAATAATATTATGGCTAATAATGATTATTTGATGATTAAAGGTTCTAACGCAACAGGTTTAAATAGTTTAAGCAAAAAAATAATAAAAGGATATTAAATGTTATTTCACTTATTTACCTCGTTAATTGAACAGTATTCTTTTTTCAATGTCTTCAAATATTTGACTTTCAGGACAGGCTTGTCTGTTATGACATCTTTAGTAGTAGTTTTTATTATAGGGAGTCCTCTAATAAAAATTTTTTCTGAGAAAATGATAACTGGTCCAATTAGACAAGATGGCCCTATCGATCATATAATAAAAAAAACTGGAACTCCTACTATGGGAGGCGTTATAATAATTTTGGGAATTATTTCTAGCACATTGCTTTGGGCCGACCTAAAAAATATATATGTTTGGACACTAATATTTGTCTCTCTAAGTCTTGGAGGACTGGGGCTTGCGGATGATATTTTGAAAATAAAATTTGAAAATTCTAGGGGATTAAAATCAAGCTATAAATTTGCTGGTCAACTGATAATTAGTGTAATAGCTTTATTTATTTTAATCAGATACTCTGAACATCAATTTTTATACAATCTTTATTTTCCCTTTTTTAAAAATCTAATTTGGGATTTGGGGTTATTTTTTATCCCATTTGGTTTATTTGTTATAATTGGAGCTTCCAATGCTGTAAATTTAACAGATGGTTTAGATGGTTTAGCAACGGTGCCAGTAATGCTAGTTGCCCTTTCATTCACACTTATTGCATACGTCGTTGGAAATACAATTTTTTCTGAATACCTTCAAATTCAATATATACCGGATGTTGGCGAACTCTCTATTTTTTGTGGTTCAGTTGTTGGAGCTTGTTTAGGTTTTCTTTGGTACAATGCTCCTCCAGCTAAAATTTTTATGGGAGATACTGGTTCATTATCATTAGGCGGTTCATTAGCCGCAATTGCTATTATTGTTAAACATGAGATAGTTCTAGCAATTATTGGAGGATTATTCGTTTTAGAAACAGTATCGGTAATAATTCAAGTTGTATCATTTAAGCTTACTGGAAAAAGAATTTTTAAAATGGCGCCTATACATCACCATTTTGAAAAAAAAGGGTGGGCTGAACCAACTATAGTAATTCGCTTTTGGATAATTGCTATAATTTTAGCCTTAGTAGGATTAGCAACGCTAAAACTAAGGTGATGAATGGTATCAGCAAAAAACTTTAAAAAACTATCTTTTTTAGTTTATGGATTAGGACTAACAGGACAATCTGTAGCTAAATTTTTTAAAAAAAATAACTTTAAAAATTTTCATGTTTGGGATGACGAAATAAAAAATATATATAAAACAAAAAGGACAAATGATTTAACTAAAACTTTAAAAAAAGCTGATTATATAATTCTAAGTCCTGGAGTAAGTTTAAATGAATCTAAGAATAAAAAAAGATTAAGCAAATACAAAAGTAAAATTATTACGGATATAGATTTAATCTTTTTATTCAACAATTTCAAAAAAAGTATCGTAGTTACCGGCACTAATGGAAAATCTACTACTTGCAAAATTTTAGAGCATGTTTTTAAAAAAAACAAATTTCAGGTGCTTTTAGGAGGTAATATTGGTACTCCCATTCTTAATCTTCAAATTAAAAAAGAAAGTTTCTTAATAATTGAAGCCTCCTCTTTTCAACTTGCTCATTCAAAATTCATTCAGCCAGATTACGCATTTTTATTGAATATCACCAATGATCACTTGAATTGGCATGGAAATATGCAAAACTATATAAACTCAAAATTTAAAATTTTCAAAAATCAAAAAAAAAATCAATACTCGTTCGTGAGTAATAAACTTAAAAAAAGTTTTCGTAAAAGAAAATTTTCGGGAAAATTAATAATTCCAAATATCGATCACTATAAAAAATTAAAAACAGAGATAAAGAATCCTTATCTCAAGTCGAATATCAATGATGAAAACATGTCCTTCATATTGAGTTTGTCAAAACTTTTTAATATTAGCAGAAAGTCTTTTATAAAGTCGTTAAAGTCTTTTGTAGGATTACCCCATCGATATGAAGTATTTCTTAAAAGAAAAAATTGTATTTTTATAAACGACTCAAAAGCTACATCTTTTCATGCAACTAAATACGCATTGGCAAATACTAAAAATATATATTGGATTTTTGGAGGTCTTCCAAAAAAAAAAGATAGATTTATTTTAAAGCATTTAAAAAAAAATATTATCAAATCCTATATAATAGGAAAAGATACGAGTTTTTTTGAAAATCAGGTAAAAAATCAAGTTAATTATTTTGTCGCCAAAAATTTAAATAAAGCAATAATTCAAATAATTAAAGATATAAATATTTTCAAAACAGATGGTAATTCAATACTATTAAGTCCTGCTTCAGCCTCATTTGATCAATTTTTGAATTTTGAAAAAAGAGGTAACGAGTTTAAAAAATTAAGTAAATTTTATGCTAAAAAATATATTTAAACTAGATTTTAACGATTACTGGCGGAATATTGATAAAAAGATTTTTTTTTGCTTTTTATTATTATTTGTTCTAGGGTTATTTTTTTCTTTCTCATCAACATCATCTTTAGCCGGTGAAAGATTAAATAAAGATTATTATTTCTTTTTTTCTAAACATTTGATTTTTACTTTTTTTGCATTATTTGTAATGATTATAATTTCAATTTTAGAAACATCTTTTTTAAAAAAAATTATAATACCTTTATTTTCAGTTTCTTTTATTTTTTTGATATTAGTTCCGATTATTGGAGTGGAAGCCAAAGGTGCTAAAAGATGGTTAGATTTTTATTTTTTTCGACTCCAGCCAATTGAAATTTTAAAACCCTTTTTTATTTTAATGACAGTAAAAATTTTAACTTTTGATGATTTCCAAAATTCTCAAATAAAATACCTGTTAAGTTTTTTATTATTAGCGACAATTATTATTCTTTTGATAGATCAACCTGATGTTGGTCAGTCAATTTTATTAATTGGTAGTTGGGTAGCTACAGTTTTTATTTCAGGTGTTAGCTTGATTTATCTAATTGGTTTTTTCACTATATTTTTGATTGCAATTAGTTCTACATTATTTTTAATGCCCGATAAGTTTGGCTATATAATTAATCGCTTAACATCTTTTGTTGATCCTAATAAGGGGGATAAATTCCAATCTTCATCAGCATTAGACGCAATTAAATTAGGTGGTCTCAAGGGACAAGGGATGGGAGAGGGAGTTCTTAAAGAAAGTGTACCCGAGGCGCATACAGACTATATTATTGCAATAATTTCAGAGGAATATGGCTCGATCGTTTCTATCTTAATTATTTCATTATTTTTGTATATTTCATTCAGAATAATAAAGAATTGTGTAAATCAAGAGGATAAATTAATTAAAATTTCTCTTTGTGGTCTCTCTTCGTTATTGATCTTTCAGACATTTATTCACGTTGGTGTAAATACCAGCTTGATTCCTACGACGGGAATGACATTACCTTTTCTTAGTTATGGTGGTTCATCACTGGTGGGAAGCGCTATACTTGCAGGAGTTATTTTAAATTATACTAAAAATAGAATTCAAATTTATGAGTAAAAAAATTAAAGCTTTAATAGCAGTAGGCGGAACTGGAGGCCATGTTTTCCCAGGTTGTAATTTAGCTAAACACTTTACCGAACAAAACTATGAAGTAATTCTTACGACAGATAAAAGAGGTAGTAAGTTTTTAAATAAATTTTCAAATTTAAATATTTATAAATTACCTTCGTCACCTCTCAACAAAAAAAATATTTTTAAACTGATATTTTCATCGATATTTATTATTTATTCAATTTTAAGATCAGTCGTTTTTTTATTGACGTACAGACCTTCTATTGTATTTGGTATGGGAGGCTACGCTTCATTTCCGATTTGTATTGCAGCAAAATTTCTGACAATAAAGTTTGTGATCTACGAAAATAATTTAGTAATTGGAAAAGCTAATAAGATTTTATTACCATTCGCAGAGAAAATTATAGTATCTTATAAAGAACTAGAGGGGATTTCAGAGCAGTATCATCACAAAATTTTTCAAACGGGAAATATAATAAAAAAAGAAATTATTAATTTTGAAAAAAATAAGATATTAGAAAAGAAAATTAATCTTTTAGTACTTGGTGGTAGCCAAGCAGCAAAAATTTTCGCAGAAAAACTCCCTAACATATTTGAAAAGTGCAAAACAAGCGGTTTCCAAATTAAGATTTATCAACATTGTATGCCTGCTCAAAATGATAAACTAAAAGAGTTTTATAAAAAAGCAAATATAGATTTTGAAATTTTTAATTTTAGCGATAATCTTATTGAGTACTTTTCTAAGACTAACTTAGCCATAACAAGGTCTGGATCGTCAATGTTAGCTGAATTAACTAATGCAAATATTCCTTTTATCTCTATACCTTTACCTTCATCCGCAGATAATCATCAATTAAAAAATGCAGAATATTATCAAAGAAAAAATTTCGCTTTTATGGTTCAAGAGAAAGATTTGAACATAAAGTTGTTTAATTTAATCAAAGAAATTTATGAAAATAATGAAATACTAGAGGAAATTATAATTAATCAAAGACAACATTCTGACAAAAATGTCTACAACAATATTGATCTAATATTAAAGGAAATAATTAATGAAAAGAATTAATTTAGGACAAAAAGATATTATTCATTTCGTCGGTATAGGTGGAATTGGTATGAGCGGTTTGGCTCAAATTATGAAAAATATGGGATTTAAAATTCAGGGCAGCGATCAAAGCAAAAATAAAAATACAATGAGCTGTGTTAAAGCAGGTATAAAAGTTTTTATTGGTCATTCTCAAAGAAATGTTAAAAGTACATCAATTTTAGTAAAGTCGTCAGCTATTAAAAATAATAATAGTGAGATAAAATTTGCGAAATATAAAAAAATTCCGATTTACTCAAGAGCTGAAATTTTAGCAGATGTAGTTTCATTAAAAAAAACTATTATAATTACAGGCTCTCATGGAAAAACCACAACAACATCATTAGTTTCAAAAATTTTATCAGATCAAAAATTAGATCCAACAATCATAAATGGCGGTGTAATAAATTCATTTAACAGTAATGCCAAATTAGGAAAAGGAGAATGGGCAATTTTAGAAGCAGACGAGTCTGACGGCAGTTTTCTGAAATTACCTGTAAATTACTCTGTGGTTACAAACATAGATTATGAGCATATTGATTATTATAAAAATTATCAAAACCTAGAAAAATCTTTTATCAAATTTATAGAAAAAACACCGCCAACAGGTAAATCAATTATTTGTATTGATAGTCAAAATATAAAGAAAATATCTAATAAGATTAAAAATAAAAATATTTTAACTTATGGTGAAAGCAAAAATGCGAATTTTAGAATTTCAAATATCAGATATAAAATCGACTATTCTATTTTTAATTTAAGTTATATGGACATCAAAAAAAAGAATAAAAAAATAAATAATATATACTTAAAGTTATTAGGAAAACATAACGTATTGAATGCTGCTGCAGCTGTAGCAGTATGTTTGAATTTAGGTGTTAATCAAAATATTATAAAAAAATCTTTAAAAAAGTTTTCTGGAGTTCAGAGAAGAATGACTAAGTTATTTAGAAAAAATCAAAATGATTTTTACGATGATTATGCTCATCATCCGACCGAAATATCATCTATTCTAGATGGAGTAAGAAATGTTTATAAGGATAAAAAAATAATATCAGTTTTTGAACCACATAGATATTCTCGGGTATTATCTCTAAAAAAAGAATTTGCTAAATCTTTCAAAAAATCAAATTTAGTTCTTCTTTGTCCTTTATACGCTGCAGGAGAAAAAAAAAATATCAAGTACAAGAAATATGAATTTGCAAATTTAATTTCTCAAATGTCTAAAACACAAGTAATTTTAATAGATAACTATGAGGAATTAGGAAATTACTTTAAAAGAAATTTAATAAGCGATGAAATAATTATAGGTATGGGGGCTGGACTGATTTCCAAACACATCAGAGAATTAAAAACTATTTTATGAGTTCACATCAAGAATTACTGAAAAAGTTTAATAATAAGATTTCAAATAATGTAAGTCTAGCAAATTATAGTTGGTTTAATCTAGGCGGACCTGCTGAATACTTTTTTAAACCTGAAAATAAAAATCAATTAATTGAATTTTTGGAATATAACAGAAAAAATAAATTGAAAGTTACAATTCTTGGAGCGGGGTCGAACACACTTATAAGAGATAGAGGGATTAAAGGAGTAGTTATTAAACTAGGTTCAAATTTTTCAAAAATTAAATTAATTGATAAAACCACCATCGAAGCCGGTGCAGCAACCCTTGATAGAAAAATTTCTAATTTTGCAGTCGATAATGGCATAGGTAATTTTGAATTTTTATCATGTATCCCAGGCTCAATTGGAGGTGCAGTAATCATGAATAGCGGATGTTATGGTAAAGATATTTCAAAAATTTTAATTTCAATCAATGTAATTGATATTGTTAAGTGTGAGGAAAAAGAGATCAAAGGCGAGGAAATTGACTTCTTTTACAGAGGAACAAGTTTACCAAAAGAATTTTTAATTACCTCAGTAAAATTGAGGGGAGAACAAGAAAGAAAAGAATTAATCAAAAAAAGACAAATCGAGCTCATTGAAAAAAAAAAAATATCTCAGCCAAGTCAGATTAAAACCTGCGGTAGTACGTTTAAAAATTTAAGTGAAGAAAAAAAGGCATGGCAATTAATAAAAGAAACAGGATGTGATAATTTTAGAGAGGGGGATGCGGCTATTTCAAAAAAACATTGTAATTTTTTTGTTAATAATGGAAAAGCTAAATCATCTGACATTGAAAAATTAATTAAAAAGGTTAAACAAACAGTAAATGAAAAGACAGGAGTTAATCTTGAATTAGAGATTAAAATCATTGGTGATTAAAAAAAAATTTAAAAAAGTTCTTGTTATATTAGGTGGAACTTCAGGAGAGAGGGAAGTTAGTCTAGAAAGTGGGAAAGCCTGTCTAAAAGCATTAAAAATAAAAGGTTATCAAGTTTCAACTTTTGATCCAAAATATAAAAATTTTAATTTAATCGATAAAAGAAAGACTGAAGTGATTTTTAATGCTTTACACGGTAAGGATGGTGAGGATGGTATAGCTCAGAGTTATTTTGAATATTTAAAAATTCCATATACTCATTCAGGCGTAATTAGTTCATATAATTCAATGAACAAGATTATTTCAAAAGAAATTTTTATTAAAAATAGAATTCATACACCAAAATTTTTTTCACTAAGTAAAAATAAAATTCAAATAAAAAACTTAGCTAAATTATTAAAAAACAAAAAGATACCTTTTCCTATTGTTATCAAACCTGTTAATGAAGGATCTAGCCTAGGTGTTAAAATTTGTAAAACTACTAATGAAGTTAATAAATCAGCTAAAAATCTTTTTAAAAAATATGATGACTTGATTTTTGAACAATATATTGGTGGTCAAGAAATTCAGGCAGCTGTCATAAATAACACCCCATTAGGAGCTATTGAGTTAATACCTAGAAGAGCATTTTATGATTACAAAGCAAAATATACGAAATCAGCAAAAACCAAGCATGTCATGCCAGCGAGGGTTACAAGGAGTAAATATTTGGAAGTATTGAAATTAGCAAAGCAAGCGCACAAAGCTTTAGGCTGTAGGGGTGTTACAAGAACAGATTTTAAGTTTTTTAAAAATAAATTTTATATTCTTGAAATCAATACCCAACCAGGTATGACAAGTCTTTCACTTGTGCCTGAAATTGCCAGTTATAGTGGCATTAATTTTCCTAATCTAGTAGAAAAAATCTTAATAGATGCAAGTATAAATAGATGAGGAAACGCTTAATAATTGCCTTAATATTTTTCCTCTTTTTTAGCACTTACCAAATACAAGATAACTTTAGGATTAACTTTCCACAAAATATTGAAAAAATTATAATTGAGAATAACCAGATCTCTGAAACTGAAAAAATAAAGAATAGCTTAGTATTCTTATATGAAACAAATATTTTTTATCTTAATACAAAAGATATTAAGACAAACCTAGAAAAATTTGAATTTATAGATAGTTTTGAAATAAGAAAAAAGTTTCCTAATCAAATAAAAATAAAGATTTTTGAAAAAAAACCAATCGCAATCATTCAAAATAAAAGGAATAAAAAATATTATACCAATAAGGGCGAGGTGATTAATTTTAAAAAGCTTAAAGAATTTAAAGATTTACCTTTAGTTTTTGGTGATGAAAAAAACTTTGGAAAATTTTATAGAAGGTTAAAAAATACAAATTTCCCTTTGAATGAAATTAAAAGATTTTATTTATTTGAATCTAAAAGATGGGACTTGGTTACGAAAAAGAATCAGACAATAAAATTGCCTAATATAGGATATGAAAAAAGTCTAAAAAATTTTATGGATATAAAAGATCAACTAAACTTTGAAAAATATAAAACTTTTGATTATAGAATTACAAATCAACTTATTTTAAAGTAAGAAATGCAAATTAAATCCCCAAACCTCTTTGTTGAAATAAAAAATTCTGAAATAATTTTTTTTGCAGGTGAGATCTCAGATAATGAAAATTATAATTTACTACACTCTATTAAAGCACCTTTAGATGACGCGAAAAATAAAATACATAATTTTGAATTATTGAAGAGAATAATAAAAGACAATATCTTTATTTTTGAAGAAAAATTGAATTGTGTTTTTAAAGAAGTATTTCTTGTTTTAAATAATTTGAATTGTTCAATAATAAATCTGACTGGCTTCAAAAAGCTAAATGGATCACAGCTTGGCAAAGATAATATTACTTATATATTGAATTCATTAAAATCAAAAATCAGTGAGATTGAAGAACAAAAAACTATTTTGCATATTTTTAATTCTAAATATATTCTTGATCAAAAAGAAATTAAAAATCTTCCAATTGGTCTTTTTGGAAATTTATATTCTCAAGAACTTTCATTTATTTTAATTGACAAAAACTATTATAAAAATTTAAAAATTATATTTGAGGAATGTAATTTGAGGATAAGAAAAGTTATTTCAAAAAACTTTTTAAACGGAGCACAAATAATATATAAAAATGAAAATTTGGAAACTTTTTTTATAATTGAGATTTATCATGATAATATTGAGATTTTCTATTTTGAAAATTGTGCTTTAAAATATGTAGAAAATTTCCAATTTGGCACAGATTTAATTTTAAAAGATATTTCCAAAATAACTGCAATAGACACTCAAGTTGTTAAAAAAATCTTATCATCTAAAACTTTTACAAAAAAAAATGTTGAAAATGAATATATTGAAAAAAATTTTTTTGATAATAAAAACTTCAGAAAAATTAAAAAAAAATTAATTTATGATATTGCTGATGCTAGAATTTCAGAAATAGCTGAAATGATTTTACTGAAAAATATAAATACAAGATATTTTTTAAAGAAGGATACAAATATCTTTTTGAAAACAGATGATCAATTAATCTTGAATTGTTTTGAGGAAAGTTTAAAGAGATCATTCTCAAAAGAGAATGAATTTACTATTAAACAAACCGATAAAATTTCCATCAATGAAACTTATAAAAATGCAATTACAATAGTCCAATATGGGTGGAAGAGAGAAGCCGTGCCAATTATCCAAGAGAAAAGATCAATAATAGCCAGGATATTTGAGCGTATCTTTGGAAAATAAAAATCTGTTATTTTTAGAAACATTAGTTGTTTTAAAGGTTTCCTGACTAAACTGTATAAAATCCTTCATGTTTAAAAAATTTCAACAAACGATCGCTAAAAAAATTAGTTTTGAAGGCAAGGGTTTACATAGTGGTAAAAATTCAAAAATAACTTTAAACCCTGCGAAAGAAGATCAGGGAATAACTTTCATAAGAACAGATCTAAAAAAAAATAATAAAGTTGAGGCAAAGTTCTCTAATGTAAGTTCAGCGAGACTATGTACTACAATACAAAATGAACACGGAGTGAAAGTTTCTACAATAGAACACTTGCTAGCGGCATTATATATTAGCGATATTGACAATGTAGAAATTGAAATAAATAACGAAGAAGTTCCAATAATGGATGGATCTGCTAAAGATTTTATAATTATTTTAGAAAATACTGAAAAACTGCTTTTAAACAAAAAAAGAAAATATTTAAAAATTACAGAAAAATTTGAATTAATTGAGGGAGATAAAAAAATTTCAATTGAGCCTTGTGAGAACCTCATAGTTAAATTTCAACTAAATTATCAAAATAAAATAATTGGAAAACAAAAAAACGAAGTCGATTTACACAGAGACAATCTGAAAGAAGTATATGAGGCTAGAACTTTTTGTCTTTACGAGGATATAGAAAAAATTAAAAACTTAGGACTTGCGAAAGGTGGATCATTAGATAACGCAATCGTAGTTAAAGAAAATGGTGTACTTAATGAAAATGGATTAAGAAATAAAAAAGAATTTGTAAATCATAAAATTTTAGATCTAGCTGGTGACTTTCTATTATCAGGTTACAGAATATTAGGTAGAGTAAATTGTTATCAAGGCGGACATCAATTAACAAATACATTTTTGAGAAGTTTGATGGACACTAATTCAAATTATTATTTAGCAAAGCTTGAAGATTTAACACCTTCAAAAGAAGTAAAAGTAAGACAATTTCATAAAATCGCAGTTAACGCTTAAAATAGTTTTAAAATTTTTTATATAAATTTTAAACTAATCTGATATTAATCTATCTATGTTTTTAAGAGTTTTGTTAACCTTAGGATTAATTTTATTCTTACTCTCATGTTCTAAAAAAGAATCGATTTACACGCCTACAGTAAAATTAGATCCTTATAAAATTTATCAAGAGGGGCTGAATGCTTTTGAGCTAAATGATTATTTTTTTGCTAGTAAAAAATTTTCAGAGGCAGAGTTAAATTTTGAAATTTCAGAGTTAGCAGCTAAATCATCTATTATGGCAAGCTTCGCTTTATATGGGATTAATTTTTATGACCAGGCAGAAGAAAACTTGTTGAGATTCTTGAAGACCTATCCAAAAGATAAAAATGTGATTTACGCTCATTATCTGTTAGCTATAATTTATTATGAACAAATAAGTGATGAAAAAAAAGATCTTAAGCCGCTTTTGAATGCAAATGAAAAAATAAATTTTTTTTTAGAAAAATATCCTAACACAGACTACGCAATTGATTTAAAATTTAAACAAGATTTAATACAAAACCAACTCGCAGCTAAAGAACTTTATGTGGCAAAATATTATATATCCGTACAAAAGTGGATTCCTGCAATTAACAGATTAAAAATAATTTTAAATAAATATGATCAAACCGTTTTTATAGAGGAGGCTTTACACAGACTTGTAGAAATTCATTACCATTTAGGTTTAAAAGATGAGGCAAAAAAATATGCAAGTATCTTAGGGTATAACTATAATACTAGCGAATGGTTTAAACGATCATATAAAGTATTGAATAGAGATTATAAAATTCCAAAAAATAAAATCGTTAAAAAAGACGAGAGTTTTATAAAAAAAATCATTGGTATTATTAAATAAATGAATAATAAAAAAATAACGAACGACTACAAAAAAAAAGTTGCTCTTATCAAACAACATAACAAATATTATTATAATGATGATAAGCCAAAAATCTCTGATGCTGAATATGATAATCTTAAAAATGAGGTTGTAAATTTAGAAAGAGAACATGAATTTCTAAAAAAATTAAATTTATCTCCACAAATATTAGGCGCACCACCATCAAATAAATTCAAAAAGATAAACCATCTTAAACCAATGCTTTCTCTCTCAAACGCTTTTGACGAAGATGGTATGTTAGATTTTTTAAAAAAGATTCAAAATTATCTTAACTTAAAAACAGTTAATTTGGATTTAATAAGTGAGCCAAAAATCGATGGAATTTCAGCAACCTTAATTTATGAAGATGGATTTTTAAAAAAAGGACTATCAAGAGGAGACGGTTATACTGGTGAAGATATTTTAGAAAATTTAAAAACAATTGCAGAGATACCTAAAAATATATCAGGACTAGACGTACCTAAATTACTGGAGATAAGATGTGAAATATTTATAGGAAAAAAAGATTTTTCCCTTTTAAAAGATAAATTTGCTAATCCTAGAAATGCTGCTGGTGGATCACTTCGTCAAAAAAATCCAGAAGATACATCTAAAATCCCGCTAAAATATTTTGCCTATGGGTTTGGAGCTATTCAACCAATGATATTTAATAAGCACTCTGAATTTTTAAATAAATTAAATTCCTGGGGTTTTTCCACAAATCCTTTGTCTAAAAATGTTAAGGGCATCAATGAAATTGAAAAACAACATAAGTCTTTAGACAGTTTAAGATCTTCTTTAGATTATGACATTGATGGTTTGGTATTTAAAGTTGATGATTTAAAACTCCAACAAAGGCTTGGCAATACCTCTAATTCACCACGATGGGCAATTGCTTATAAATTTTCAGCAGAAAAAGCTATTACGAAAATCAATAATATTGTAATTCAAGTTGGTAGAACTGGAGCAATAACACCTGTAGCAAAAGTTGATCCTGTAACCGTAGGCGGAGTAGTAGTTTCAAACGCTACATTACATAATGAGGACGAAATTCAAAGAAAAGATATTAGAATCGGAGATACAGTACTAATACAGAGAGCTGGAGATGTAATACCTCAAGTTGTTTCAGTAAACATTTCTAAAAGAGATAAAGATGCGAAAAAATATATTTTTCCCTCAAAATGTTTATGTGGTGCTGAAACAAAAAAGGAATTTAGCAAAAATACAAAAAAAAGGGATGCAGTTAGAAGGTGTTCTAGGGGTTATGACTGCGAGTTTACCGCGAAAGAAAAATTAAAGCATATAGTTTCAAAAGATGCATTTAATATAGATGGTCTGGGTAAGAAAGTAGTTGATCAACTTTGGAGTCTTGACTTGATAAAAGAACCTGCAGATATTTTCAGATTAAATTATAATAAGATCAAAGAACTCGAAGGTTGGGGCGAGCTTTCAATAAATAATTTAAAAAAAGCTATAAATAAATCAAAGAAAATTTCATTAAATAGATTCATCTTTTCAATAGGAATAAGACATATAGGCCAAGAAAATGCTAAAATACTTGCAGCATTTTTTCAATCCATAAAAGAATTTTCAAAATTGATAAGGTCATCAGCGAGAGAAGAAATTTTAGAAAATTTAAATGAATTAGATGGAATTGGTGAAACACAAGTTGACTCTATACAAAATTTTTTTTCAAACAAAAAAAATATTTTAATAATAAATAACTTGATCAAACAATTGGAAATTATGGATTATAGATTAAAAATTTTGGATGGAAAATTTTCTAATAAAAAACTTATGTTTACAGGTGGATTTAAGAACATGAGTAGATCAGAGGCAAAATCAATTGCAGAAAATAACGGAGGTAAAGTTTTGGGTTCTGTGTCAAAAAAATTGGATTTTCTTATAGTTGGTGACAGCAAACCAACAAAAAAAAAAATAAATCAAGCTAAGGATTTAAAAATCAAAATTATTACGGAAAAAGAATGGAATAAAATTTTAGATAGCTGAACAGGCTGACTTAAGATCTGTAAGTTCATTGCTATTCATTCCGTTTTTAAGATTTCTGTAAACTTTTTTGTGATATATATTAAGCCATTCTTTTTCACTTTTATTTAACATTTTTTGGTTGATTAAATCTTTATCAATTGGTGCCATTGTTAAATCTTCAAAACATTTTTTATTTTTTTCTCTTTTTACATAAATTAGATTTTCTATACGTATCCCAAATTTATTTTTTTCGTAATACCCAGGTTCATTTGAAACAATCATTCCCTCCTGAAATTTTATATTATTATTTTTTGAAATTGCATGAGGACCTTCATGTACATTAAGAAAATAACCTACCCCATGGCCAGTTCCGTGAGAGTAATTTAAACCAATTTGTTTTAGATATTTTCTTGCTTTAGGATCTATTTTTGCTCCGGAGGTGTTTTTATCCAGCTTAAAATCTGAAACCGCTATATGTCCTTTTAGTACTCTCGTGAAAATATTCTTAATTCTTTTATCAGTGTTATTAAGAGAAATGGTTCGTGTAACATCAGTAGTTCCAAATTCATATTGTCCTCCCGAGTCTACTAGATAGATATCTCCTTTTTTCAATGTTCTATTAGTTTCACTCGTAGCATTATAATGAATAATAGCTCCATTAGGTCCCGTTCCAGAAATTGTTGGAAAACTAGAAAATTTAAATTTTTTATTTCTTCTTCTAAGCTGATATAATTTTTTTGATGCGCTTATCTCAGTAATTTTTTTTTTATTAAAATGCTTTTTGATCCAAAATAAATATTTAGTAAGAGCTACTCCATCATATTTGTGAGCAATTTTAATATTATTTATTTCTCTTTTAGTTTTGATAGCTTTAAAATTATAAATTGGATCACTCAAATTTAATACATAATTATTTTTTAAAATTATATTTTCAAAATAAAAAGAACAAGTATTTTTATCAATAATGAATTTTTTTTCTTTAATTTTTGAAAGTATTTCTTCAGCTAGTTTTATTTCTAAAAATTCAATATTTTTAAAATTTTTTTTCAAATGTGACGATATTTTTTTTAAATCACAAAAAAATTTGATATTTTTATCTTTATCAATAAGAATGTAGCTAAATGGAATTGGAGAATAAACGGTGTCACTGCCTCTAATGTTAAGCAACCATGCGTTATTTTCACTTGCGGTAATAAAAAAATAATCAGCCTTTTCTTTTTTTATAAGACTCACTAATTTATTTATTTTAGATTTGTAACTATTATCAATAGAATAGTCTGGCAAAAAGTAAAATTTTTTCCTATTGTTTTTAATTTTTCTCTTCCAAATTTGATCAATAAGATTATTTTTTAAAGGTTTAAACTTACAATTTTTTGTATAAAAAAATGTGTTTAATATTCTTTTTGTAAATATCTTAGGGTCAAACCCTATGACAAGTCTTTTGTTTTTCAAAATATCCTTAGGCATTTTACCTGGAATTGTAATTATTTTAAAATATCTACCACTTTGTTTCTTAGCCTGTAAAGTGTACCTACCGTCTACAAACAAATATCTTTGATTTCTTAAAATTAAAGTAAAACCAAAAGAGCCTGAAAAATTTGAGATATAATTTAATCTATCATTTTCATAAGTAACATTTTCATTAAAAAAATGATCATTTTTAGGAATTATATATCCATCAATCTTTTCTTTATTAAAGTATCTTTTTAATTTATTTATTTTTTCCATTTAAGCATCTTATTTTTTTTATATCTATCCCATCCAGGGCTCCTATATTCATCATCAAACTCTATTGAATTATCTTGATTAAATTCAAAATCATCCGTCTTGATGATTTCTATTTCATTTTTTTCTACGCTCTCATCTGGTATTTCACCAATAAATCTCGATGGAAGGGCGTCCATCCAATCTCCATGATAAGCTCTTTTCATAGCAAAAGACAAAAAAGCTTCTTTTTTTGCTCTTGTTATTCCTACATATGCCAATCTTCTTTCCTCTTCTAAAGCAAAGTCACCTTTTTCCTCTAATGACTTTTGATGAGGGAATAATCCTTCCTCCCAACCTGGAAGAAAGACAACATCAAACTCTAAGCCTTTTGCAGCATGCATCGTCATCAAGTTTATTTTTGCACCTTCCCATTCTTGATCAATAGAGGTAGCTAAAGCCACGTGTTCTAGAAAGTTTTGTAAATTATCATAATCTTGCATAGCCCTTAAAAGCTCTTTAAGATTTTCTAATCTATTTTCATTTTCAAGGTCTTTTTTATTTTTTAACATCGAAGAATAACCAGACTCATCTAAAACTAATTTTAATAAATCGTAATGCTTCATGTTTTGTGAGTCCTTACGCCATTTTAAAATCATATTAATTAGTTGAATGAGTGAAGTTTTGATTTTAGGTTTAAAATCTCCTTTTTCCAAAATCTTCATTATTGAGTCTTCTAGACATAATTTATTTAATTTACCAAAAGTATAAATTTGATTAAGAGTACTCTCCCCAATTCCTCTTTTAGGCGCACCAATAACTCTTTCTAAAGCAAGATCATCAAATTTTTGATTTATTATTCTTAAATAAGAAATAGCATCTTTTACCTCTGCTCTCTCGTAAAACTTTATTCCTCCTAAAACACGATATCCTATACCCACTTGAAGAAACCTTTCTTCAAACTCCCTTGTTTGATAAATTGCCCTAACTAAAATTGATACGTCGTTCAAAGAGTATTTTCTTTTGATTTTGTTTTCAATTATATCGCTGATTCCTTGTGCCTCTTCTTTACCGGTTCTATAACAATTTAATTTTACTAACTCACCTTGATTTGAAGAAGACCAAAGTTTTTTACCAACTCTATTAGAATTATTTGATATTAAATGAGATGCTGTTTCTAGAATATTTTTTGTTGATCTATAATTTTGCTCTAATTTGAATACCTTACAATTTTTATATATTTTATCAAAAGTAAGAAAATTTTTAATTTCTGCTCCTCTCCAACTATAAATCGATTGATCATCATCGCCTACACAACAAATATTTTGAGCATTATTTACTAAAAGATTTAACCACTTATTTTGAATGAAGTTAGTATCTTGAAATTCATCTACCAATATATATTTAAAATTATTGTGATATATTTTTTTAATATCTTCATGTTCCTCAAAAAGTTTAACGCAAAAAAGTATTAAGTCACCAAAATCAAAGGCATTCAAGTCTTTAGTTTTATTTTGATAAATTTCATAAACTTTTAAAATTGATTTAATTATTGAACCAGATTTTTCTAACTTAATATCTTTTGGCAAAAGTCCTTTATTTTTCCATTGATCAATATGAAACATGATTAATTGGGGTGAAAATTTTTTTGCATCTAAGTCTTCTGCTTTCACGATATTTCTTAATAATTTCTTTTGGTCCTCTGTATCTAATATTGTAAAATTACTTTTGTAGCCTAAAGCTTCAGCGTGTCTGCGTAAAAATTTAACGCTTATAGAATGAAATGTGCCTAACCAAGGGATTGCATTTGAGCTTCCCTTTAAATGCTGCATCACTCTATTTTGCATTTCTCTCGCAGCTTTATTGGTAAATGTCACACATAAAATTTGATTTGGAAAAGCTTTTTTTTGATTAATAATATGAATTAATCGCGTAGTTAAAACTCTAGTTTTACCTGAACCTGCTCCAGCAACAATTAGGTTAGGCCCTTCAGTGCTTAACACCGCTTCTTTTTGCTCTTTGTTTAGGTTTTCAATTAATTTATCTATGCTATTCATAAATAAGAATTTTCATTTATATACTACTTACAAAAATAAAAAAAATGATAAATAAAATTTACAAAATAATTAACAACAGATTTTCAAGATTTTTTAAATTCATTTTTTTTTTAAGATATCTTTTTTCAATATTCTTTGTCGCAATTGTCTTATTTTTGTTTATTCCTCAGTTTTTTGATTACAAAAAAAAGGAAAAAACCATCAGGTCATATTTATCAGAAATATATGGAATTGATATTAAAGATATGGATGGCATTGAATTTAAATCATTACCTTCTCCGCATTTAGAAATAGATAATTCAACCGCAAATTATTTTTCAAAAGACATAAAACTTAAAATAAAAAAATTGGTAGTTTACCCTAAACTACTTAGCATATATAATTATGATAATTTTCAGGTTAGAAAAATTAAATTAGAAAATAGCAGTATCGAGATAGATTTTAAAGATACCCATCTTTTATTAAATAAAATTCTCAATTACAAAAAAAAATTATATTTTAAAGACATAAACTTAAAAATTAAAAATTCTAACAAAAAAATAATTGAACTAAAAAAAATAGATTTTTTCAATTATGGTTATAAAAAAAATGAGATAAAAGGAGAAATTTTTAAAAGAAAATTTTTAGTAAATTTAGAAAATGATTTAAAAAAGATAGATTTTAAAATTTTAGAAGCCGGAATATATTTACAGTTACATTCTTTAAACAAAGATCAAAACTTAAAAAAAGGAAGTGTTAAAGGAACGATTTTAAAATCAAATTATAAATTTGATTATAATTTTAACGGAAGTCTATTTAAAATAAATAACTTTATTTTCAGAAATAAAAACTTGTCTTTTGATAGTAAGGGAATTATTGAATTAAAGCCCTTTTTTAAAATAATACTTAATTCTGAGGTGCAAAGTATCAATAAGGACATTTTTGAAAACTTAGACATAAATAGTCTCCTCAATTTGAAAAATTTATTTAAAAGGTTTAATAGTCAAAATGAAATAGTTTTTAGGTCTAAAAAATTTCAAAGAAATTTGATAAATGAATTAGAAGTTAAAACGAACCTAGCCTATGGCAGATTAGACATTTTCAAAAATATTTATGTCTTCAATACTAAAATAAGCTGCCAAAATAATGTAAATTTGTTAGATGAATATCCAGTTATTAATTTTGATTGTTCCATAAATTCACCAGATCAAAAAATTTTTTTTAAAAAAATAAAAATTGATATTAAAAATAAAAATAAGTCTTTTGATTTAAAAGTTAGAGGTAATTTGAATATACTAAATAATAAGATTAATTTTAGTAGTATTGATTTAAATGACAATTACAAAGCTTCTAAAGAAGATTTGAAATATTTTAAATCAGCTTTTGAAAATATTCTTTTTGATGAAGGCTTTATGAATATATTTATTTTTACAAAAATAAGAAAATTTATTTTGGAAATATCTTAATTATTTTGGCCTAGTCATTCTGATTGGGCTCATAATTCTATCGTACTCTTTTTCTTTTATAAGACCCGCTTTTATAACCTCATATTTTAATGTCGTACCATTTTTATGAGCTGTCTTTGCTATATGTGCGGCTTTATCATAACCAATTTTTGGAGCTAAAGCAGTAACTAGCATTAATGAATTATCTAAAAGATATTTTATTCTTTTTTTATCAGCTTTGATACCCTTGACACAATAAAGTGCGAACGTTTTTGCTGAATCGCTCATTATCTCTATTGATTGCAAAATATTATGAATTATGAGCGGTTTAAAAACGTTAAGTTCAAAATGACCATGAGAACCAGCCATTGTAATACCATTATGATTACCTATTACTTTAACACAAACCATTGTCACTGCTTCTGATTGAGTAGGGTTTATTTTACCCGGCATAATTGAGGAACCTGGCTCATTAGAGGGTAATATAAGTTCACCGTATCCAGCTCTTGGACCAGAACCTAAAAACCTTATATCATTTGCAATTTTCATTAAGCAAACTGCTGTAGTGTTGAGTGTTCCAGAAAAATTCACAATCTCATCGTGAGCTGCTAAGGCTGCAAATTTATTTGTTGCAGGTTTAAATGGAAGTTTTGTAATTTTGCTTATCTCTCTAATGATCTTTTTGTCAAAGTTTTTTTTTGTATTTAATCCTGTACCGACTGCCGTACCTCCTTGTGCTAAATAATAAATTTCCTTCAACGCTCCCTCAATTCTTATAATACATTTTTTTAATTGAGAATAATATCCTGAGAATTCTTGTCCTAAAGTTAAAGGAGTAGCATCTTGCAAATGAGTTCTTCCAACTTTTACAATTTTATTAAATTCTTTGGATTTCTTTAATAATTCTTTTTCCAACAACTTTAAGGAGGGCAAAAGTTTTTCTTTAGCTTTTAAAGCAATAGCAATATGCATAGCTGTAGGGAATACATCATTTGTTGATTGAGATTTATTCACGTGATCGTTAGGGTGTATAGGTTTTTTCGTACCCATTTTACCACCAATCATTTGTATAGCTCTGTTAGCGATCACTTCATTCACATTCATATTAGTTTGAGTACCCGAACCTGTCTGCCAAACTTTTAAGGGAAAATGCTTGTCATGCTTACCTTTTATAACCTCTTCCGATGCTTTTATTATGTATTTCCCTAACCGGGTATCTAAATCTTTATTTCTTATATTAACTATTGCAGCTGCTTTTTTAATAATTGCAATAGAGTGGATAACTAGTGGCCTGACTAAAAAATCACCAATATTAAAATATTTATTCGATCTTTCTGTAGATGCACCCCAATACTTATCACCAGGAACCTTTATTTTTCCTATACTATC
>TARA_B100000963_G_scaffold195085_1_pt1 | contig 28188 bp, 43 predicted proteins | sample TARA_B100000963 | Tara Oceans TARA_B100000963 (sample SAMEA2622097) | marine metagenome | biome: marine biome (ENVO:00000447); feature: surface water layer (ENVO:00002042); material: "saline water (ENVO:00002010), including plankton (ENVO:xxxxxxxx)" | depth 5 m | reverse complement strand
ATTTCAATGCCCTATATAGAAAAGTGTTTAATGCACTTGAGAAAAGACTAGAACCTTCCAGTATTCCAGCTGCAGTTTTGTTTATTGCAGATTATCAATACAAAGCTGCATTTGCAATGGATTCTGAAATTAATTTTACTGCATGTATGACAGAGATTATGTCAGAGTGTAAATTTAAAGATGGGTAAAATCAATCACGAAAAACATAACAGAAATGTAAATCATTACAATAAAGATTACAGTAATGATATTGAAAATCAATATACTCATGAAGAAATCAGAACAAAGTGGAGAAACGAAGTTTGGGAGTGTAAAGGTAAATATTGTGGAAAATATAAACTGATGGACTTGCCTGAATATTATTTGAGTTGGGTCTTGGATAATTTTGACGAAGGTTCTCTATATTGGGAAAAAGCAAAATTTGAATTGGAGTGCAGATATAATTTATTATGACAGAATATAACGACAAAGTAGAACTACAAAGACAAATACTAAAAGCAGAAGACTATGTGAATAGACCTACATCGATACATGCACACAGTCTACCATCTATGTGGTATGAAACAGAAGATACTGTAAAAGATGTTGCAGACGGTGTTATGGATATACAATACATGGACGGAAGAGTTGAAAGAACTCTCAAGAACGGTAAAAAATATATCCTTGTTGAAGGTAAAACAGGTGCAGATTTAGTCCAAGAAGTCACTAGACAGCTTGCAGATTCGGGTAAGCAACTTGGGTAAAAGAAATCCATTTGATTTTGTAAAGTCGGTCTCTTACGACAAAAAAGACCTCATGGTTGATGAGGTCGAAGAGAAAGCATATCAACCATTCCTTATTAACAAAGCATTATCTTATCACCAAGATTCTGTTTTTCTTACTAACGAAATGAATGTCAGACATGGAGTAGACAACCGTCTTCAATACATGTTTTTCCTAAATACCTTAAGGAAAAGACAAAGATTTTCCAAATGGCAAAAGCCATATGTTAGTAAAAAACTCGATACTGTAAAGGAATATTATCAGATATCAACTAGAGAGGCAAAAGATTATGTTGAAATCTTATCTGATAAACAGATTCGAGAATTGAAAAACAGTATGAAAACTGGTGGTAAGGATAATGGATAACCAAGAAGATATAGTAAAAGACCTAGTCGAGGTCACATTTCCCGAAAGAGACGATTTCTTAAAGATAAGAGAAACCTTATCACGCATAGGAGTGGCCTCTAGAAGGGAGCAAGAACTCTTCCAATCATGTCATATACTACACAAAAGGGGTAAGTATTACATTACCCATTTCAAAGAACTATTCAAATTAGACGGTAAACCTACAAATATTGACGAGTCAGATATAGGTAGAAGGAACACTATTGTTGGTCTTTTAGAACAATGGAACCTAGTATCTGTAGTCAATAAATCACAAATTGAGGAACCAAAAGCACCGTTATCACAAATCAAAATCATTCCTTTTAAGGAAAAAAACGACTGGAAATTGACGACTAAATACAGTATAGGTGGTAATTAGTCCTAAATAACCTTACGGAATCATAAATGGTTTCGGGAGGAGATACAATGTTAGAATTCATTCAGATGATTTTAGTATTGGTTAAAATTGTCCCGTGGTTAGTTATGGGTGCTTCAGCAGTTGCAGCCTTAACACCTACACCTAAAGATGATGAGTGGGTAGCCAAATATTATAAAGTAATTGATTGGTTTGCGCTCAATATCGGTAAGGCAAAGGACAAATAAATACCTATGATAATTAATTAATTATGAGGAAATATTATGGAATATTTAGCGATAGGATTGTTAGTATTGCTAGCCGTTGGTGTTTACTTTTGGAGAGATACCTCATCTTCACCCGTAGTAGTTGATACTCCGAGTGAAGTCGTTGCAGATGCAAACGATAATGGAATTACTTCAAAGGCAGAGTTGAATAGACTCACAAAAGCACAACTAATAGAATTTGCAGATAAGAGAAATCTCTCAATTAAAAGGTCTGCAAAAAAGGCTTCAGTTGTTAATTCAATCCATTCTCAAATAAAATAACAAGAGAATACTAAACACGACCTTCGGGTCGTGTTTTTTTACGCCTACAGTAAACTCAAAAGTATAAATAATGGTATGAATATGTTAACATTTTTGAGTGAAGTCGGAATCCCTATAGGAAGTGCTGTGATAATGGCGTTCTTTATATTCCTAACTTTGAAGTATATCTTGGAATCAGTGGTTGGACAAGTCACTGGATTAGCAAATATCATAGGAAGTCTAGAGTCAAGAGTTCGAATGATGAACAATGACATGATAAAAATAGACTTACTTATATCATCAGCATTAGAATTGAAACCCGACATAGACAGGATTGCAAGAGCTGAGAATTTTCTTGAAGACGAGAAGATAGATTCCCGTAGAGATTGATGGACAAGTTAGCTCAACTGATTGCAGAATTCGGGTTCCCCGTGGTTCTTGCATTGGGCATGGGTTATTTCATATACTTCGTTTGGAAGTTTATAACTACAGAGTTAAAACCCAAACTATCTAAATCCCAAGTAGAGTTAGTTAGACTCATAGACCAAATCAGAATGTTAGACAACGACTTAATTAGATTACAGTCGAAAGTGAACACGGTATTAGAATATCGTGAAAAAGAGGAATTATTAGAAGACGCAGAAGAGAAGAAAGCTTTAGAGGAAAAGAATGAAGAGAAATAATATTTTAACATTTATAATATTACTGGGATTATCAAGTCCAGTAATATCAGACGAAATAGTTCATAAGTTTAAGAACCCTAGCTTTAGTGGAATAGGGACAGGCGCACATTATCTTACGATTGAGAACCAAGAACATAGCAGAAAAAAATCAATCGAAGATGCACTGGAGGCAGCGAGAAAAGCTGCAGAAAGAGAGGCAGATAACACCACGCTTGCTAAATTTATCAGGAATTTAGAATCGCGAATCTATGCTCAATTTGCAAAACAATTAGTTGAATCTATGTTTGCAAACGATAATCCTGTAGGTTTTGGTTCCTTCATACTAGAAGGTAATACTATTACATGGGAAGTTATTACAGACGAATCAGGTGCAGAGTTTATTAGGTTAACAATTATAGCAGAGGACGGTTCTGAAACCATAGTAGAGATTCCAGTAGGAACTGGAAACTTTGGTCAAGACCCTGATACAGGAGGCGGTTAATGTTAAGAGTAGGTTTACTTGCAATGGTTATTGCATTGTCAGGTTGTGCAAGTTTTCCGCAGTGGTCTGAAAAACCACAGGACTGTAGTCGTTGGGACGAAGGAATCAAGAAAGATGTCTACAGTGCAGTTAAGAAACAACTATCGAGGAAATATATTTGTGTCGAAAATCCCGAAGTTGTAAGCCTACCAGCCTATGTTGAATTATTAAATTTACCACCAGCAAAAGAAAAACCTATAGTTGCAGTCTATAATTTTATGGACAAAACAGGACAGAGAAAGTCAGTGACCAACATTGCAAGTTTCTCTACAGCAGTCACCCAAGGTGCAACAGAAATGGTTATAGACGCACTAAAGACTGCTGGAGGTGGGACATGGTTCAGAGTCGTTGAAAGAAACGGTATAGACCATTTAGTCCGTGAAAGACAAATCATTCGTTCTGCAAGGTCAGATTATGCAAAGAAAATGGAACAGGACGATGAAGGAATTCAGCCACTGCTCTTCGCAGGAATTATTATAGAGGGTGGTTTGATTGGTTATGATTCTAATATCAAGACTGGGGGACGAGGCGCACGAACCCTAGGTATTGGTTTTAGTAGACAGTATCGACAAGACGCTGTCACAGTTTCCATGAGAGCTGTATCAGTTCTTACTGGAGAAGTTTTATTGAATGTCCAATCTCGAAAGACTATTTTGAGTTATGGTTCAGGAGGCGATGTTTTTAGATTCATCGAAGAAGGAACTCAACTCGTAGAAATCGAGGACGGAGTGGGTAATAATGAATCAGTGACATATGCAACACGGTCAGCAATTGAAGCTGCAGTGTTGGAATTAGTATACCAAGGACACGATAGAGGTTTTTGGGAAATAGAGGGGTATAACGAAAATGAATAAATTAATTAGTTTATGCGTAATTGCATTACTGTCGACAAATCTTTTCGCACAAGCCACTGATGATAACGAAATCAAAATCACACAAGAAGGTGATACACTAAAACTTTACATCGACCAAATCGGTTTTGGAAACAAAGTCGGTGGAGATGATGCAAGTGGTGGTTCACTGTCAGCAATGACAATCACTGGTTCAGGTTTAGAATTTGATTTAGATTTCGCAGGTAATTCAAATATTTTATTTGGGCCAGTCATATCTGATGATAGTTATTATAAATTAGATTTTACTGGAGACTCAAACAAGATAGATTGGAATATCGGTTATATAGGTAGCACAGATGATTCAAACATTAACTTTGATGTCACAGGTTCAAGCAACCAGTTTGACCTAGACCAAGGTTATGCTTTATCAGCTGAAAGATTAAATGCCGACTTAATATTAATCGGAAGCTCAAACATTTTTGATGTTGATTGGGAATCAGATGATTTGACATGGGACTTTGAAATAACAGGTGATTCTAATAACATTAACACACTTCAAAAAGATGGAGAACAAACATTGGACTTCACTTTGGTTGGAGATAGTGCAGATGTAGATATCAACCAGTTATCAGGAACATGTGTGAGTGGAGCAGGTAATACTTGTTCCTCACCTGATGCAACTATTGTATTAGATATAGAAAGTGATAATGCAGTTATTCAAATCAATCAGAAAGACGCAGCTAACGATAGTTAGTTTTTTATTGTTCATCAGTGGGGTCGGGTTTGCTGACCCCATTGGAGACATCGTTGAATCCACAGGTATCGGACAGATAGTTCGAAACAATGAAACCATACCACATTCAGTTGGATATGGTGTAGAGTTATACGACTCTGCTGAAACAGTCAATGGAAGAATGAAAATACAATTCCTTGACAAAGAATTCCTAGACTTAATAGAACACACATTAGTTTTTATAGACGAGGTCTATTACGACCCAAATCCTTCACTATCAAAAATGTCCTTGAGAATGGTTCAAGGAACCGCCCGTTTTGCTTCGGGCCAAGGTCAAAAAATAAAGAAAGCAAATATAGATATCAGCACACCAACAGCACAAATTGCTATCAACGGCACAGATTTTACAACAACTATAGACGAACTCGGAAGAACATTGGTAATTCTGCTTCCTGATGAAGACGGAGTCACACCTTCGGGAGAGATAGTTGTATCAAATGAGGGTGGAAGTGTCACTCTCAATCAAGCGTATCAGGCAACCATGGTGTCAACCATAGAAACACCACCTACAGGGTCAGTAGTAATCAACAACCTAACAACCTCTATGATAGACAATATGTTCATTGTAGCACCGCCTACGGAGGTTCAGGAGGCCGTAGAAGAGCAGGCTAGAGAAGATATGAATGATGACCAAGGGGTGTTAGATGTGGACTTTTTAGAGTTCAATGAACTAGAAAAAGACTATGACGACTATGCAAATGACCCCGATTATGATGCAAGGGGTAGTAGATTAGATATAGATTTTTTAGATGTAGACTTCTTAACAGATGTTTTAGATGTTGTGGAAGAATTAACTAGGACAACAGCTTCTCTTGCAGATAAACAGGCAACAACTGGAGGAGTAAATTTACAGGGTGCAATCTTTGGATTCAACAAAGATTCACAATATAATGTATTTGAGGAAGACGGGAATTTAGTATTCTTTAGAGAAGTAAATGGAGTCATTGAGATTATCATACAAAATGGTAATTCAGGATTCATAGATACTAGAGTTGAAGGATATGAAGGTATCATTGAATTTGGGAATGGAGACCCCGCAATACAAATCTTCATTAATCAATCTAACTAAATACTTATTTACAGGAGAAATATATGGACTTATTAAGAAAAATTTGGGACTGGCATGAAGATTTGACTTATAAGTGGATAGAAAGACTACAAATAACAGAGTATCAAGCAATGTGGTTTGCCTTTGTTAAAGGTATTGTAGTTGTGTTTTTATTGTCATGGATATTTTAAAAAGATTATTATTAATATTAGGAATTATAACGGGAGTGACATTGTCACTCCCTATGGTTTTCGCAGACGACAACGAAATAACAATCAAACAAGAAGGTAATAACTTCGAACTCGATATAACTCAAATAGGATACCGTAATGTTGTTAAACAGTGGACTGCTTCAGAAGGAATAGACGGTATCGACAATACTGTTATTATAAAACAAGCTAGAGATAGAGGTAATGGAACAGGTCAAAATATCATAGAACTTCGTAGAGTTTGGGGAGACGGAAATACTTTAAAACTTGGTCAAGGATATCAAGTTGGAACTAACGGAAACTTTACTATAGATAATTCAGAATACGGAAATACATTTGCACACATAAACATTACAGGTGATTATAATGATGTTCTTATGACACAAAGAACAAACAGTTCTTCTTCTGGCCACCAATATTGGTTGCACCTAGAAGGAGATAATAACGATATCTACACAGTTCAAAGAGAAGGTGGAAGTCAATATATTAATTTAGATATCTATAACGACAACAATGAAGTCGACCTTCGACAAACAAATTCAGGCGACCATTATATGAGTGTCATACTAAATGGAACACAACCAACTGATATCACTGTATATCAAAATGGTTGGAATAATAAATCATATAGTATAACTCAAAATTGTTATACAGTTGGTGGTTGTTCAGTTAGTGTATCTCAAGGGAACTAATGTATTCTTGGAAGACAGTCCTAGTGACTATAGGGTTGCTCTTCGGTCTTAAAGTTTGGAATCCATATCTAGTAGAAAATATCACATGGTCATGGTTTGACTTTCTACACCAACAACACGAAATAGAACAAGTAGACAATATAGTTCTTGTTGATATAGACGAAAAATCTCTAGAAAAATATGGTCAATATCCTTGGCCTAGAAACATATATTCAGATATACTTTTTGAAACTCATTATTCTAATACACATGTATTCACACAATTATTCAAAGAACCTGATAGGTTTCAGGGTGACGAGTCATTTGCAGAAGGATTAGTAAATCGTTTAACAATACTTTCAGCTGCACCTACAATTCAAAAAGATACTGGTTCTGCACCATATGTCAGGACATCTGTATTTGGAGGTGGAGATATATCAGAACACATATGGAACTTCTCGGGTATTGCAAGTCCAGTTGATATCCTGAAACAAAACACATATGGAGTTGGTGTGACGGTCACCACACCAGCTGTAAGCGGAACTCCAAACTTTGACGGGACTGTTCGTTCTGCACCTTTGATAGTTTCTGCAAATGAAGTTGTATATCCTTCGGTTGCACTAGAGGTTATGCGTGCAATGTTTGACCAAAAGAATTATCAAACTAGAGTGACTCCCGAAGTTGGAATAGAGTGGATTCGTATAGGAAGGAATCCACCTATAGAAACAACTCCGACTGCTGATGTTATGATTTCATATTGGAATGATTTTGACAGAATATCAGCAGCCGATTTATCTAATTCAAATATTCAGGGTAAGATTCTTGTTTGGGGTCTGACCGCGGAGGGTCTGAATAATCCAGTTTCAACCCCAGTGGGTGTAATGTATCCCCACGAAGTTCAAGGGAATATCCTCCACTCCGTCTCCACAGGAGTTCAAATACAACAATCCTACTATCTTGAATTTCTATCTCTCGTTCTTCTTCTGATAGTCCTTCTAGGAATATTGGGAGTGGTCTACAAACTTCCCACAATTTACTCGGGGATAGTGAGTCTAGGTGTCGTAGGATTTCAGGTGGGTGGGGGTCTCTATTTGTGGTCTTCATCTCTCGTTCTTTTCGATATTTTCTACTCATCGATAGCCTCCATAGTTGTTTTCGGACATGCTTCTTTCAACAAATACTATAGAACCTATCAACTCAAAGAACAAATTAAGAAACAGTTCCAAAAATATTTATCTCCCGACATGGTTGACGAACTGGCCAAGAATCCTGAAAAATTGAGACTTGGTGGAGAAAGAAAGGAAATGACATTCATGTTCATGGATATCTGTGGGTTCACACCTATAAGCGAAGCTTATAAAAATAAAGACGACCCCGAAGGATTAGTAGACTTGATAAACAAGTTCCTAGATGTCCAAACTAAAATAATAATAAATAATAAAGGAACCATAGACAAATATATGGGCGATTGTATCATGAGTTTTTGGAATGCTCCCTTGGATTGTGAAGACCATGCTGAACTCGCTGTAAAATCTGCACTGGAGGTGTTAGATGCAACTAAAGAACTTAATAAGGAACTCGCTCCTCTCAATCTTCCTCCTATCAATGTCGGCATTGGTATCAGCACAGGAGAATGTATTGTCGGAAACATGGGGTCAGAAGTTAGATTTGACTATTCCGTCATTGGAGACGCCGTCAACTTGGGTGCTAGACTCGAAGGCCAAACAAGGAATTATGATGGGGTGGACTTGTTGTTATCGGAAAGAACTTATCAATGCTGTCCAACAAGAGAATTCGTGGAAGTCGACTCAATACATGTTAAGGGAAAGTCAGAGAAAGTCACAATATACACTTGTTGAACAATACACTGACGGACAACTCTATACCTTTGCAGCTTTACAACTTGTAGATATCTATACTACACACCGTGGAATCAAATACAGGTGTGTAAAAGAAATGAATCCTTTCCTAGGAGATAGACCTACAGTTCCAAAAATGTTTGCATGGAAAACTATAGTTCTTACACCAACTATTCAATATGATACAAAAAATAACTCTCTTACCAAACAAACTATGAGTGGTGTTAACAAAATGATGATGTTAGTCATAGTAAACAATAATATAGTTTTGAATCGTGCAAAAAAAAATTGCCAAAAACTGCCTTGACTTTTTATAGTTTGACCCCATATAATATATAAATACTATTGTAATTGCTCAAAAGAGGATTACATTATATTAACTTGCTTAATTAAAGGAGAAAAATATGACGCATTTAGATATATTTGGTCAATTCAGACCGTTCGCAATAGGATTTGATAGGTATTTCGAAGACCTCGAAAGAATGTCAAATATTACACAAACTAACTACCCACCTTACAATGTTGTAAAGGAAGACGATGAACACTTCACCGTTGAACTTGCAGTGGCTGGGTTCAGTAAGAAAGATGTTTCTATCACTAAAGAGAAAAATGTCCTTGTTATTGAGGGTAAGATAGAAGACGAATCCAAGGACTTTGTCCACAAGGGATTAGCTTCTAGAGGATTCAAGAGAAGTTTTACACTTGCAGATGATGTAGAAATCAGTGGTGCAAGTCTAAAAGACGGTATCTTGAAAGTTAGTTTAGAGAGAATTATCCCCGATGAGGATAAACCAGTCTCTATAAAAATTTCTTAAAAACCCTATATACAGAATAGACTTCTATTGTTATAATGGAAGTCTATTCTTATTTAAGAGAGGTATTTAATTATGGAAAATATGGTTGGAAGAGTTATTCCTAAAGTTAATCTTCCTGTCAGAGTTGACGGAGATTGGACGAACATAAACACACACGAGATGTCTAAAGGTAAAAGAATTATTATCTTTGCATTGCCTGGAGCTTACACTCCAACATGTTCGACTTTCCAATTGCCTGGCTTCGAGGAACAATATTCTGCGTTCCAAGAGAAAGGTATAGACGAAATTTATTGTTTGTCAGTAAATGATACTTTCGTTATGAATTCATGGTTTACTGCACAGGGTATCGAAAAGGTAAAAGCATTACCTGATGGTAATTGTAAATTTACTAGAGCTGTTGGAGCTCATGTCCAAAAAGAAAATCTAGGTTTTGGAATTAGGTCATGGAGATATGCAATGGTAGTAAACGATACTACTATGGAAAAAGTATTTTGGGAAGAAGGATATGGGGATAATATAGAGTCAGACCCATACGAAGTTTCTACTCCCGAAAATGTTTTGGCAAATATATAAAAAACCCACTTGTCAATATGACTATGTTTATGTTAATATAGTCATATGACTTACTTTCAATACAGTTTAAAAGACCTACAGGAACGCAGTTCCGAAAAGAAATTTTCTTATATAACATTTTTTGCAGGCGGTGGTGGTTCATCGTGTGCATATAAACTCGCAGGTGGTGATGTAAGATACATGAATGAGTTTCAACAGATTCATGTAGACACCTATCTTAAGAATTTTCCAAATACAGTTCATGAGTGTAAAGATATCAAACAAGTCACTGGTGAAAATATCATGGAACTTACTGGACTCAAAAAGTTTGAGTTAGATATTCTTGACGGTTCTCCACCTTGTCCACCATTCAGTATGGCTGGAACTAAAAGAGAAGGTTGGGAACAAGAGAAAATTGCATACGGTATGAAACAACAAAATATCGAAGACTTGACATGGGAACAAATTAGAATCACAAAAGACTTAATGCCTAAAGTTATTATATGTGAGAATGTAAAAGGTCTATCCATGGATTATGCAAGAGACCACCTAAACAAAATGGTAAACGATTTTGAAGCATTAGGTTATTCAGTCACATGGAAAGTTATGAAAGGACATGAACATGGAGTTCCACAAAAAAGAGAAAGAGTATTCATGGTTGGTGTCAGAGACGATGTATTAGATGCAATAGGAATGCCATTCATGTGTTTGAGTGGATTGTTTCCACAACCAAGTGAAGAAAGAACAAGTATAGGTGAAGCCATTGACGATTTACAGGACGACCCCGAAAATATCGAAGATGCAAAATATCTAGAACAGGCAATGATTGATAGTTCAAAAGGTCATTGGGTGCATGGATTTGAAAAGCACCCCGACCCCGAACTATCACACTGCACTCCCTGTAAAGGGATTGACGGAGTAAACGGAGATAACATGTCTTATATTTCTATAGGAGACCATATTGTAAAACCATGGTATCAAGAGAATATAAGACTAGGAAACATTCCACCCGAGAATGAAAAACATTCTTATTATATGTCAAGGATTGTTCCAAAAAATCTTCCAGCTCATTCACTAACAGAACAAGGTTGTCAACCAAAGTTTATGGGTGGTAATCATTTTCATTATAGTGGGAAGAGAATATATACTCCAAAGGAGATGGTGAGACTTATGTCTTTACCAAATGATTATAAAATGACAGGTGATTATAATGACAAAGGTGCAAGGATAGGACTTATGGTTGCACCACTATGTCTATATTACCTAGTAGAAGAGGTGAAAAAACAAATATTAGAACCATGGAATTCGTTGCAGAAAAAGATTTAGGATATAAAGAAACACACGAACAGTTTAACGGTAAATGGTTAGACGAATCGGACTATGATACTTTAGTATCTTCAATAGGAGTAAATGAGAAGGTAATAAAAGTATCTAAACCAGTTGCTTCTATAGACGGAGATAGACCACCACTTGCATATATTGTAAAAGGTGAGTATACTGGAGACATGTATCAGAATATAAAAGACACTTTGTTCTCCATAGATGATGTATCGACAATGAGAGCAAATGCAGCTGGGCCAATCGACCCCGAAGAAATGAAAAAGAAAGGATTGATTGAAGGAGTCCATTACAAATTAAGAACACCTAACTCTTACTATCCACTTAAAAAGAATGGTAAGTTCAATCGTATTGCAGAATCAAATGCAATACATTCTGTATTGATTGGATACAAGAGAGGAAGATTTACTGGAATGATAAAACCAAGTGGTTGGATGGAAAAGAAAGGGAACATTCCGAAGATGGAAGTATTACAGAACATTGCACCTATCAATGAAGGTGCATTAAAAGTCGCAGCTCCCGATATATGGAGAAGGCAGAGAGCCTTTGCCGATAACTATATTGAAAGTAAGTATCATATCGGGGGCGCACCTATCACAGCTTTATCTGCAAACAGATATTCTAGTGAAGGGACTGCAAAAATGTCTGCACATGTAGACGGTAAAGATTTAGAATTTGGAATGACAACAATGTGTGTTTTTAGAATTGGAGATTTTAAAGGTGCAAATTTATGTTTTCCTAGATACGGTCTTGCAATCGAAGCTGACGATGGTGATGTATTGATTGCAGATTCAAATGAATTACATGGGGTCACACCTATTCGTGGAAACGGAGTAAGACTTTCATGTGTTGCATATTGTGATGAACATGTTGCAACAATGGGTATCGGTGGTAAATCAGAGAATCCGATTGGGCCACATAACAAAGACAAACACGGGAGTTTAGATGGATTTTTCTAACACACTAAATCATTACGATACAACATTGAGAGGATTAAACACTGCTGGACTAGACGGAACATATCCCGAAGGTGGTGCAGTAAGGGGTGGTTGTGGTAGATTATACGAAGAAATAACAACAATGATAATCAATGAAGTCAGTCCTCACTTGGTTGTAAAACAAAACGATTATCTAATTGCAGAAGTTGGTGGATATACTAATGGTGGTATACAGGTTGACTTACATGTTTATGATAAGGATGAAGCAAAATTTGTAGTTGAATGTAAATCATATCTAGATTCAAGTATGTTAAAGAGAGCAATCATGGACTTTTTAGAAGTCAAGAAAGTTTTAGGAGACTGTCCTAGAATAATATCTACAGGACAACTTTCAATCAGAGAAGAAACATTAAACTATCATAGTGAACTTGCAAAAGAACTTGGAGTTCCTTTTGAGGTGTTTGTTCTCAATACTAATAAATTCAGAAGGAAAGGTCAAAGTGTCGCTACAACATTAGACCCTTTAGATAAAAATGCATTAGATTTACTGGGTAATCATATAAGGAATATATCGTGATATTTTTGATTGGTGGTATTCCCTGTAGTGGTAAATCAACATTAATGAGAAATTTACTTTCTCGTTTACCCGAGGAACCAAATCTTATTGAACCTAAAAAATTATTCAAGTGTCAAGAACACGGAGATATATTAGTTGTAGGTCAATATCCCGAAGGTGAAACTTTTGGTGGAACAGATAAATTATCACATGGTTCTATACCTCATTTCAGAGAGTTTATTGAAGAGGTCACAACTAGATATAAACATACACTTATAGAGGGTGATAGATATTTTCGTAATGAAGATATAGAATGGTTGTTAGATAATCATGAAGCAAAAGTTATTATATTAACTGTTCCCATAGGGATAGAACATGAGAGACACCATTCAAGAGGAGATACTCAATCAGAAGTATGGTTGCAAGGTAGAAGAACTCAAATAGATAATATTAGAAAGAACTTTAATCTCATGGATAGATTAATCATACATGATAATTATGATATACAACAATCTATGAAAATGGAAGACTACATATATGGAAAAATTATTCAGTAAAACATACATAGTTGTAGAAAATCCACATGAGAAAGACGCTGCAATAGAAATTATTGACGGTGAATGGAAAGGATTAGTATATCAATATGGTAAAGTAGAGTTCGTTGAGAATAAGAATCATTTAAACTTTCAAAGAACAATACGAAGGATACCCGAAGGTGGTGACCTTGATGAACTCCTAAATAATATCGAACTCAACAATCTTATGGGAGACATACTTGTTGAACTTATGCAAGAACAAATCGAGAGGGATAAGCATGAACATAGAAAAATTGAAGGAACAAATAAAGCGACATGAAGGTGAAGTATTGGAAGTATACGCAGATTCTTTGGGCTATCTTACACTGGGTGTTGGACATCTCATACAAGACAATGACCCCGAACATGGGCAACCAGCTGGAACTCCAGTAAGTCAAGAAGTAGTAGACAGATACTACGAAATCGATTTCGAAAAACATTTAGAAGAAACAAAACATGTTATAGGACATGATGTTTTTGAAGGTCTTCCAGGCGAGATACAAGAGGTTTTAGTTAATATGTGTTTCAACCTAGGTGGGACTAGACTGGGTAAATTCAAAAATATGTTGAATGCAGTAGAAGACCACGATTGGGAAAGAATGGCAGTGGAGATGGAAGATAGTCGTTGGTTCAGACAGGTCGGTAGAAGGTCTGTTGAGTTGCAAGAAATTGTGAGAAATGTATGAACCAATAAAAGGATACAAAGTTAAATGTATCCGTCTCAATACTGGTGAGGTAATCATGGGTTTTGTAAAACCCGAAAAAAATGGTTTTACAATCATAGAACCTCAAATCATATTAACAGTTGCAGACAATAATCAAATGGAAGTCAACTTTGCACCATGGATACCTTATGCAAGAGATTTTCATTTCAAAGTTTTAGACCAACAAATACAAACAGTGTTTGACCCAAATCCAACTCTTGCTCAAAACTTCAAGAGTGTGACGGGTAATCAACCTAGAGGTGATTTAGTAGAATTTATAAAAGAGGAAAATAAAGAAGAATGAAAGATTTTGAAAACAGAATACTAATGGCGCAGCTGCAACAAGCAGATGCAATGATTGAGAAACATAAAATCAACATTGAAGTCTTAACAAAAAATTCATCGGGTGTTGCAGACCACCCCGATATAATGAAGACAGTTGAAGATGAACTCAACAAGATAGGTCATTGGGAAGAAATCAAGTCTGTAATCAAAAAACATTTTGATTTTGAAGGCAAAAGAACATTGACAGAATAGTCTTTCTCTAGTATAATTACATTATGGATTTCTATACAAGTGTTTGTCGCACGAGAGACAAGATTCTCGTAAAAGGTTATAAAGGAAACAAACAAGAAAAACTTGCAGTTTCTTATCGACCTAATCATTATATCCCCTCAAAGAAAGGAGAAACAGCATTCCGTTCATTGGACGGAAGACACCTTGAAGCAGTAAATCTAAACTCCATGGGTGGTGCAAGAAAGTTCAGAGAGAGATATGCTGGAGTTGACGGATTTGAAATTCATGGATATGACAGATATATCTACACTTATATTGCAGACAGATTCAAGGGTGACATAGAATACAATCAAAAACTAATCAAGACTGCTTCTCTTGATATCGAGTGTGAGTGTGAAGACGGATTCCCCGAACCCATACTTGCAAATGAAAAGGTCAATGCAATATCAATCAAACCCTTTGGTAAAGAAACTGTAGTATTCGGTATCGGCCCATGGGAACACAACAGAACAGATGTAATCTATCACAATTGTAAGAATGAGGCTGCACTTCTAATAGAGTTTATTAAATACTGGAGAAAGGAATCTTTTGATATTATCACAGGTTGGAATGTAAACAGTTTTGATATCACATATCTTTGTAATCGTATCGATAGGATACTAGGAGAAGACGAACATAAAAAATTATCACCATGGAATCAATCAGATGTTAGGGAATTTGTTGCACAGGGTTATCAAAAACAAATGGTTTATAACCTTTACGGTATTAATGTTCTTGATTATCTCGAACTCTACCGCAAACATACTTTTGTAAATCAAGAATCATACAGACTAGACCATATTGCAAATGTCGAACTCGGTAAAGGGAAACTCGACTATTCAGAGTATGGAAATCTACACACCCTTTACCGACAAGACTATGCAAAGTTTCTTGAATACAATGTTCAAGACGCTGTATTGGTTGAGGAACTAGAAGAGAAACTTGGACTTATTGAGTTGGTTCAAGCAATGTCTTACAATGCAAAATGTAATTACAATGATACATTTGGTATGGTGAAGTATTGGGAAACTATTATATACAACTTCCTCAAAGACCAAAATATTCAGACTCCACCTCAAAGACTCAAGACGGGTAATGACAAAAACAAACCTATCATAGGTGCATATGTCAAAGAACCCTTGGTGGGTGGTCACAACTGGGTTGTATCATTTGACTTGAACTCACTATATCCCCATATCATTATGCAATACAATATCTCTCCCGAGAAAATGGTGAAGGGATATAAAGAAGATGTATCGATTGATAAACTTCTAAACAAACAGTGTGACCTATCATATCTAAAACAACAGAACAATACTGTATGTCCTAACGGAACAAAGTTCACTAGGAACCGTCAAGGTTTCCTTCCCGAACTCATGGAAAAGTTCTATGACGAAAGGAAAATGTGGAAGAAGAAAATGATTGAGTATCAAGTTGAACGAGAGTCGTGCAAAGATGCAAAACGGCGAAGACAACTTGATACCCTAATCAAGCGTGCATACAACAATCAAATGGTTCGTAAGATTGCACTGAATTCAGCTTACGGTGCATTGGCAAATCAATACTTTGCATTCTTTTCTATTGACCTTGCAGAGGCAATCACTACCAGTGGTCAGTTGATTATTCAGTGGTCAGAAAGAACTATCAATGAATTTATGAACAAGACTCTTGGAACAGAGGGTGAAGACTTTGTGATTGCAATGGATACAGATTCAGTGTATATCACTATGGATAAACTTGTTAAACAGGTTCTTCCCGAAGAAACAGACAAGGGTAAGATTATTGATTTCTTGAACAAGTCCGAAGGTATGTTTGAGAAAGTTCTCGCTGACGGATTCAACGAACTTGCAGAATATACAAATGCATTTCAAAACAAAATGGAAATGGGGAGAGAGGTAATCGCTGACCGTGGTATTTGGACTGCAAAGAAAAGATACATTCTAAATGTCCACGACAACGAAGGTGTAAGACTTGCAGAACCGAAACTCAAGATGATGGGTATCGAGACTGCAAAGTCTTCTACACCACAATGGGTCAGAACCAAACTCACAGAAGCTTTCAAAGTTGTTATGAGTGGGACTGAACAAGACCTTTGGGAGTTCGTAGAGAATGCACGAAAAGAGTTTCGTAATCTACCACCCGAAGAGGCTGCATTCCCTAGAGGTTGTAAGAATCTTGCACAATATTCAGACCCAACACACATATATGGTAAAGGAACTCCTATCCATACTAGAGGTGCATTACTATACAATCACCACCTTGGTAAAAAGAATGTGGATATGAGATACGAGAAGATTAAGAATGGTGAGAAGATACATTTTACATATCTTACAACACCGAATCCTATCAATGAGAATGTTATTTCGTTTATGAATGTATTACCTAGAGAGTTTGACTTACATAGGTTTGTAGATTATGACATGCAGTTTGACAAAGCATTTGTTGAACCATTGAAAGTCGTAGTAAATTTAATCAACTGGAATGTAGAACCAGTTGCAAGTTTGGACTCCTTCTTTGGATAAATAGTTGTATGGCATATTCAAAACAAGTAGTTGAAAGATTCGAGTCAGTCTTAAATAATCCACAAAAACATTCAGTTGGAAGGTTCGACCCTAAAGACCCAAATGTTGCAACTGGTATGACTGGAGCTCCTGCTTGTGGTGATGTCATGAAGTTAGATTTAAAATTAGATATTGACGAAAGAATCGAAGATGTCAAATTCAAAACTTATGGTTGTGGTAGTGCAATCGCTTCTTCTAGTTTATTTGTTGATATGTTAATAGGTAAAACTATTGAAGAGGCAAAACTAATTAAAGATAAGGATATTGCAGAAGTATTAGAATTACCACCAATCAAATTACACTGTTCAGTTCTTGCAGAAGATTGTATCAAGAAAGCAATCGAACACTGGGAAGAAAAGTCTGAACATAGGAAACACAATCAACATGTATGAATATAAAGTATCATTAGTAAAAGTCGTAGACGGCGATACAGTAGATGTCGATATCGATTTAGGTTTCGGTATGACTTACAAAAAACAAAGAGTTAGAATGGTTGGAATTGATACGCCAGAAAGCCGAACAAGAGATTTAGTAGAAAAGAAGTTTGGAAAAGCTTCGAAGAAACATTTAAAAAGATTATTAGAAGAGTGTGATAGTATATCACTAGTTTCACATGACAAAGGAAAGTTTGGAAGAATCCTAGGAACCTTATATGGTCACCATGCAGAGGGACACCCACAGTTCGAACTTAAAGTAGATATCAATAAACAAATGATAGAAGATAGTCATGCAGTCCCATACAGTGGCGGAAACAAAGAAGAGATTGAAAAGGGTCACCTTGCAAACAGGGAGATTCTAATTGAGAAAGGTATAGTAGAACTATGATAGTCTCGGGAATGGACATTTTCTATATCTTAATGATAGCTGCAATCTTTGGTTTTATCATTCATTTGGAAGCACAAATGTCAGTGGTAAAAACCATGTTGCAAGAAATGGTTAAGTGTGAAGATAAACTAAAAGAATTATCAAATAACGATAAAACCCACTAGACAAATCCCACCATATATACTATACTGATATTATTCATTATGAGAGGTGTATATGTCATTTATTAAAGACCTAGTTAAAGCATCGGGAAACGAATATGCAAATGTCGTTTCAGACGGTGTTGCAGCTGGAGATGTTGATTCCTTCGTAGATACAGGGAGTTATATCTTCAATGCATTATTAAGTGGTTCACTATATGGTGGACTTCCTAAAAACAAAATCACTGCAATCGCAGGAGAATCAGCAACAGGTAAAACTTACTTTGCACTGGGAATGTGTAAACAGTTCCTTGACGATAATCCCGAAGCTGCAGTAATCTATTTCGAATCCGAATCTGCAATCAGTAAAGAAATGATTGAAGATAGAGGAATCGATTCAAACAGAATTGTTATCGTGCCTGTAGTGACAGTTCAAGAATTCAGAAATCAGGCAATCAACATACTTGATAAGTATTTGGAAACACCCGAGGACAAGAGACCGCCTATGGCAATGTGTCTTGATTCACTTGGTATGTTATCAACTACGAAAGAAATCGAAGATACTGCCGAGGGTAAAGAAACCCGAGACATGACTCGAGCTCAAGTTGTTAAAGGTGCATTTAGAGTATTGACTCTAAAACTTGGTAGGGCAGGTGTCCCTATGATTGTGACTAATCACACTTATGATGTAATTGGTTCAATGTTCCCACAAAAAGAAATGGGTGGTGGAAGTGGATTGAAGTATGCAGCTTCGTCTATCATTTATCTATCCAAGAAAAAAGAGAAAGAGGGAACAGAAGTTGTCGGTAATATTATACATTGTAAGAATGCAAAATCAAGATTGACCGTTGAAAACAGAATGGTTGATGTCAGACTCAATTATGAAACGGGTCTAGATAGATACTATGGTTTACTTGACCTTGCACTTGCAAGTGGAATATTCAAGAAAGCTTCAACAAGAATTGAATTACCAAATGGTAAAACAGAATTTGGTAAGACCATTAACAACAACCCCGAGAAATACTTTACAGAAGAAGTAATGGAAAGACTCGAAACAGTAGTAGAACAATATTTTAAGTATGGAAACACGAATAGAACAGACGATACTCAAGAATCTGATTCAGAATGAACAGTTTACACGGAAGTGTATCCCATTTCTGAAGCCAGAGTATTTCACTGATACAACTGAAAGAACTGTATTTGAAGAAATTCATACATACTTTCAGAAGTATACAAAACCACCAACGAAAGAAGCACTTCTCATAAATCTTGACAACGCAAACTCAATCAATGAAAAGGTTGTTCAAGATGCAAAATCAATAGTTGGTAAATTCGAGAGTGAGGAAACTCCTCAAGATTGGTTAGTAGACGAGACAGAATCATGGTGCAAAGATAGAGCAATCTATATTGCAGTAATGGATTCTATCGAAGTGATTGATAAGAAATCACAAAGGTCTACGGGTGAAATACCAGAGCTTTTGAAAGATGCACTTTCCGTGTCCTTTGATACACACATTGGACACGACCAGTTGGAAGATTCAGATAATAGATTTGAATTCTATCATACAGAAGAAGAGAAGATTCCATTTGACCTAGAATATTTCAACAAGATTACCAAGGGTGGTTTACCAAACAAGACTTTGAATATTGTTCTTGCTGGAACTGGTGTTGGTAAATCATTGTTTATGTGTCACCAAGCTGCAAGTTGTCTTATGATGAACAAGAATGTATTATACATTACTTTGGAAATGTCAGAAGAAAGGATTGCAGAAAGGATAGATGCAAATATCATGAATGTTCCTATGAAAGATATTCCCGACCTATCAAAGAAAATGTATGATAAAAAGGTTGAGAAACTCAAGAACAAAACAAAAGGTAAACTTATTATCAAAGAGTATCCAACTGCAGCTGCTCATGTTGGACATTTTAGACACTTACTACAGGAGTTGGATATCAAAAAAGATTTTCAACCCGATATAATTTTTATTGACTATCTGAATATATGTGCAAGTCATAGAATTAGACCAGGCGCAGGTGCAAACTCTTACACCCTAGTCAAAAGTATTGCAGAGGAACTTCGTGGACTTGCCGTTGAGTATGATGTTCCTATGGTCTCTGCAACCCAAACAACCCGAAGTGGTTATGGTTCCACAGATATTGGACTCGAAGACACTTCGGAATCCTTTGGACTTCCAGCTACAGCCGACCTAATGTTTGCATTGATTACCAGTGACGAACTTGAAGACCTTGACCAGTTAGTTGTAAAACAGTTGAAGAATCGATATAATGACCCTACAATATTCAAGAGATTTGTAATTGGTATTGATAGAAGTCGTATGAAACTCTATGATTGTGAACAAGAAGCACAGGAAGAACTAATAGAAAATGCAGAAAACCTTATATCAGACGATATACCAGTTGCAGATAGGGGTAGAGATTATTCAGATTTTAAAATATAGCCTTGACAATAGGCCCATTTTTTTCGTATAATATACATGATGAATAAAGTAATAATTTTTGATGTAGACGGAACAATTGCAGATGTTGAACATAGAAGACATCTTGTAAATGGTGATAAAGGGTTTAAACCCGACTGGACTGCATTTAGAAAAGCAACTGTTAATGATACTCCTGTTCAATGGGTTTGTGATATTGCAAAAAGACACATTGCACAAGGTGATGAAGTTGCATTCTTTTCTGCTAGGAACGAATCAGAAAGAAAGATTACTGAAAAACAGATTTCTGAATGGATTGGTGACGGACACAAAGGTGTTTTCTTAAGACCTAATGGTGATTTCAGACCCGATGAAGAATTCAAATCTGAACTTGCAGACAAGTTTGAAGAGTTAGGTGGTAAAATTGACTTGGTTTTTGACGACAGAAACAAGGTTGTTGATATGTGGAGACAAAGAGGAACCACTGTTGTTCAAGTTGCAGACGGAGATTTTTAATGTATGATATAACTGAAAAAGGTGAGAAACAGTATCGTAGAGTCGTAAGACTCATATATGGATTATATATTCTTATACCTTTGGTATTTTTACTTGGGTGTGCTGGTCTTGAACCAATACATGATTATCGACAAGACCCAATTAAACATGAAGACCATGAAGATTATACAAATAACTGCAAAGACCCGTTAAGTGATGATTGTATTCTTGTTGCATAAATACTAATTATTATGAGTAAAACACTAAAACCTTCTACAGTTATTGATACTATCAGTCTTAAGATAGAACTTAAGAAGGAACTTCGTGAATTAAAAAGACAAGGTGACCTCAAAAAAGCACAAATCGTGCAACTCAAAATAGACCAACTAGAGGATAAACTTCATTCCTCACCCCTTTCAAAAATATAAATAGTTCATATAACTCAAAAGGGAGAAAATATGGGCGCACATTCAGACCGAATAACGCAATTAGATGCGTTTAAAGCAGAATCACAAAAACAAATTGATTGGATTGAAGGCAATTCAAACACTTGGGACATATATTATGGTGACCCTCTAGCACTACAAGAGTCTTTCACGGGTGCTGGTGGTGACGCATTTTATAGTCAATGGAGAACTGCAAACCCTTCTGCAAGTGAGAGTTCTACAGGATACGAATTAGAAGTTTACAATCAATGGAAACATTGGTCAGATAATGGGTCTAATTTATCTTCGATTGAATCATCAGGATTAGCTGATTTAAAGTCACAAGTTGAAAATTTTGATACAGAGAAGTCAAATGTCCAAGCAAAAATTGACGCAGGATATACAGGTGACGAGACAGCTGAAGAGGCACAAGCAATAGCAGAAGCTGCAGGCACATAATTCCGAGAATAAATTATGGCTGCAAAGAATTTACATCTAGAACATATAGAGGACGAAATCATCAATCAAGGAATTGACGGTGGTCGTGGTGCAATAAACTTTATGCAAGGTCTTCGTGATATGTTAAAAGGTAATGCAACCTCGGGTGTAAATATGACAGTAAAGTGGGACGGAGCTCCTGCTATTTTTTGTGGTCAACACCCCGAGACTGGTCAATTCTTTGTTGCAAAGAAATCATTATTTAACAAGACCCCCCTATATTATACTTCCGAATCAGAAATCAAAAATGCAGAGGAACTATCGGGTGAATTAAAAAGTAAGTTTCTGACTGCATACAAATACCTATCTAAATTATCTTGGAATACAATCATGCAAGGTGATTTAATGTATACAGACGATACAAAAATGACAAAGATAGGTAATGAGTCTTTCATAACATTTCAACCAAATACAATTTTATATGCAGTTCAAGTAGATTCAGATTTAGGAAAAGAGATTGCAAGGTCTAAAATGGGTATTGTTTTTCATACAACATATACAGGTTCAGATATAGAGGGTCTATCTGCAAGTTTTGGTGCAAACATATCTAAACTAGGAAGTAGTTCAGATGTATGGATTGACGATGCAAGTTATAAAGATGTAAGTGGTAAAGGTTCTATGACTGCAAAAGAAACTCTTGCATTGACTGGAGCTTTATCAAAGGCAGGTAAAGCATTTCACGGAATCAAAAGAAATGATTTACAGAAGTTCATGGAATTACAAGGTGCAATTGGTAAAAAAGGAGCTGGTGCAAGTTATAAAACATATTGTAATTCACTCATAAGGGCAGGAAAATATAATCCTTCGTATGTGGATTATATGAAATACTTCGAAATATACTGGAGAGACAAAGTTGTAGGTAAAGTAAAAACAGAGAAGACCAAACAAATCAAAAGAGAAATTGGTGAACAGATTTACAACGAAATGAGGTCTCTAAAAAAACTAATAGATAATCTAACAAAATTTATGGGTCATTTAGTAGAGGCCAAACAAATGATTATAAATGTCCTAAATAGAGTAAAGAGTATAGGAACCTTCAAAAAGACAGATAACGGATTCGAAGCAGTGAATCCCGAAGGTTATGTTGCAATAGACAAAAAAGGAAGTGCAGTAAAACTCGTAGATAGAATGGAGTTTGCATTCAATAACTTCACTGCACAGAAGAATTGGGACAAATAATGAAAACATTACAAACCTTTTTAACAGAGAAAAAAGACAAAGAGGCAACATTCTCTTTTGGTCGATTCAATCCACCTACCACAGGTCATGCATTACTAGTTAAGAAATTAAAATCATTAGGTTCGGGAACAGATACTATGATTTTCTCTTCTCATTCTAATGACAAAAGAAAAAACCCACTAAATCACAGAGATAAGGTAAAATTTCTTCGTAAATTCTTTGGAAGGATTATTGTAGATGCAAATGTCAGAACTGTATTTGAGATTGCAAATGAATTACACAAACAAGGATATACACATATCAATATGGTTGTAGGTTCTGATAGAGTTAAAGAGTTTGAGAACCTTTTGACCAAATACAACGGAGTCAAAGCAAGACACGGATACTACAAATTTAAAGAGATTAATATTGTATCAGCTGGTGAGAGAGACCCCGATGCAGACGATGTATCAGGAATGTCTGCAAGTAAAATGAGACAGTATGCAGAGGACGGGAACTTCGAAGAGTTTGCAAAAGGAGTCCCTTCTTCTAATAGTGGTGCAAAAAAACAGTTATATAAAGCAGTCAGAAAAGGAATGGGTATTACAGAGGGAACACTACCACATTATATGATGGAAGATTTGATTGCCGAAGGTGTTTATGACCCAGGCACCTTTAAAGCAGTATTCCTTATGGGTGGCCCAGGCAGTGGTAAATCTACAGTTGTAGATGATTTAGGATTTAAGGCATTAGGTCTTAAGTTAATCAATTCAGATAAAGCTTTTGAGACTGGACTAAAGAAAGCTGGATTATCTCTAGACTTACGAAAATTACCTGCTGATGTCAGAGACCCGATTCGAACTAAAGCAAAGAAAATTACAGGTAATCAACTAGACCGATACATAGGTGGAAGACTAGGTTTAGTATTTGATACAACTTCTGCAAAAATAAGTAAAATACAAAACTATAAGAAAATGTTAGATGTATTAGGTTATGAATCTAAAATGATATATGTAAGAACAAGTTTAGATAATGCACAAAAGAGAAATGAAATGAGACCTAGAAAACTCCCACCTCAAGTTGTAGAAAAGGACTGGGAAGCTGTAGAAAAGAATGCAAGTAAACTAAAATCTTTATTTAAAAGAGACTTTGTATCATTGTCAAATGACGATGACTTGGCAACTCTAAAAAGTAAAACAAAAGCTTTATTCACAAAAATGATGTCTTGGTCAACCTCTTTTCCTAAAAACAAAATAGCTCAACAATGGAGAACTAACGAGTTAGAGAAGAAGGCTGGAAGAGCTCGTTAAAAATTATAAATAGTATTATGCCAGAATTAGATACAATAGTAGAGAAACTTCGAAAAACTCAACAAGATAAAGATGTTGAGGATAAGAAGGGAACACAGCCTAAAAAATACTATGCAAAAGACGCTGACGGTGACGAAATGTCACAGGATACAAAGGATAAAAGAGCTGCTCATTTTGCAAAAGGTAGTAAAGAACCAGCTCCAGGCGACAAAGGTGCAGAAACTAAACCTTCTAAACATACTAAAAAATTCCAAAAAATGTTTGGAGAGAAGAAGAAAGATATGACTGCAATCTCTTCTTGGAAGAAGAAACTAAAGAATGTGAAAGGTATATCGAGAGATATGGTGCAACAATTATCTACACTACCTACACCAGTAGTCACTTCTCTAATTAATCAGATAGGTATGATTGTAGCAGGTGACATACCACTAGACGAAAGAGTCTACACAAACATTCACAACAAAATCAAGAAGATTAGAAATCTAAAGAGAAAAGAATCGGAGTTCATTGCAAGTATAGACCCAGCAGTATTAGGTAAAGTAGTCAAAGCTCTAATGCCTATGTTTGAAGAAGACTTAAAAGAAGCTGGTCTTTGGGATAACATTCGTGCAAAGAAAGCTCGTGGTGAGAAAATGAGACCCAAAGGTGCAAAAGGAGCTCCAACTGATGACCAAATAAAAAGAGCTCAAGAAGAAATAGAAGAAGGTAAGCTAGTTGCAGCCAATAGAGATATAGTAAAAAAGATATTAAACGATATCTACTTAAAGGTCGAAAAAGAATTATCAAAGAATAAAGAGAAAGGTATTGCACTGATTAATACATTAGGTGCATTTGTAGGTCATAAAGTCACAGATAAATCACAACAGAAAAATAAGTTATTCCTGAAATTCGGAGATAATATACAGGAAGACGCTGCTGTTGACGCTGCAAATCTCAAGGCAAGACAGGCAGAAGAAATCGAGAGACTCAAACAAAAACATGAAGGTGAAGTCGAGGCACTCAAAGATAGACACGAAAGAGAAATGAGAGCAATAGACCTACAGAAAGAAAAAGAAACTGCAAACAAACAGATAGACGCAGAGAGAGAAGCAGCGAGAAAGAGAGCAACAAACGAATCCATTCAGGAAAAAGCACCTGATACAGAAGATGCAATGAAACGATATAAAGCAGGTAAAGCTGGATTCGGTGATAAAACACATTTAAAAGCAAAAGGACTCATTCCTCGTTCAGACGGAACGAAGAAAAAATCACCCAAGTATGAGAAACTTGACCCCAAAAAAGACGACGCAGGAGATTATATCGATGACTTTAGAAAGTCTGATGCACCCCAATTTAAGGGTAAAACAGATAAGAAAATCAGGAAGATGGCTGTTGCAGCCTATCTCAAAGATAAGGAAGGAAAGTAATGCCAGGCAACAAGACAGACAACGGAGTATTAGAACAGGGAACAGACGAGATAAGAATGTCTTATCAAGAGGACACACCAGGCCAGAGTGTGGAGAAATATATCAAAGAAAAGGAAAAATCGTTTCACGAACAAAAAAATAAAGTCAAGAAACATTTCTCTCAAGTATTCGGTAATCCTTTAAAGGGTTATCCAGCAAACGAAGAATTTAAAGTTGAAGAAATTACATAATGAAAACACTGAAAGAGCAAGCAATCAGTGAAACCCTTGAGGCTATGCAAGCCGAGGGTATCAATCTTTTAGACAATCCATTCAGATTAGGTTCTCAAATGTTTTTTGAGACGATAAATCATGCAAAGAAACTCATGAATGAGGGAAAATATACTCTCACAGAAGTTGATAAACAAATTATAGAAACAGACATAGGTGAGTTCGAAGTATACGAAGGTGAACTAGTTCCTTTAGATTTACCTCAATACCAGTATATCAACGAAGAAGAAAAGGTAGAACTCAATAAACCTAAAAAAGGTGGGCCAAAAAAATACTATGTCTATGTAAAAGACCCTAAAACAGAGAAAGTAAAGAAGATTACATGGGGTGACACAACAGGTTTAAAAGTTAAATTGGGGAACGAAAAAGCACGAAAGTCCTTCGCTGCAAGACATAAATGTGAAACTGCAAATGATAAAACAACTGCTCGATACTGGGCATGTCGTTTACCTCATTATGCAAAACAGTTAGGTCTTTCAGACGGTGGGAACTTTTTTTGGTAGACTAAATATTATGGTGTCAAGACCATATACAGAAGAAATTTTACAAAAACACGGAACCAAAGAGGAATACAGAGTAAGAACCTTTGGTGAAGACCTAGAAGATAGAGAACTTATCTGGCATAGGGACGAAGATACTAGACGGGTCACGGTTTTAGCAGGGATTGGTTGGGAATTACAACTTGATGACGAGTTGCCTAAACCATTAAAGGTAGGGAAAAACTATGCAATCCCTAAAATGAAATATCACCGAGTCATAAAAGGTGAGGGAAATCTTATTGTAAGGATAGAGAATATATAAATAATACTGTTATGAGTTATAAGTCAGAAAACTGGAAAGAGAAGCTTGAACAAGTCCGTAATCACATTGCTTTAAAAGAAGGTAGTGTAGAAAAGAGTGCAGACGACATTCTCAACGAACAAATCGAAGAATCACTTAATTCTATAGAAGAAGATGTAGTAGATATACAAGAAGTCACCGATAAAGAGATTAATGCAGTCAAGAAACTCTCTAAACTTATCGAAAAAGCAAAGAAAGATTACTTCAAGATTGCAAAAATGGGTGATAAAACACTCAAAGATACCAAGTTCAACGAGAAATATGAGTCTATCCTAAAAGCTCAACAAGAGATTCTTTCATTAATTGGTGAACTTCAAACTGCAAAAATCTTACAAAAAGAAGAAGTCGATGAAGAAGTAGAACCATTAGTAGAAGCTTCAGCTGGTGCAATGATAGACAATCTATTTAAAACTGGTGGTGATAAAATGTTCCAGTATGGTATTGCAAAACTCCTTAACATGACTGGTGTTAAAGTTGCAATGTCAATGCAGAAACAAAATCCAAAAGGATTTGAAAACACCATGAAAGCAATGGGTAAGGATAAAAAAATCAAACTTGCAACAAACAATGCATTAATGAAAATGTTCAAACAACAAGGAGTAAAACCTTTACCCGAAGAATCAGAAGAATCAGTTGAAAAGACTACAGAAAAACTCGTAGAAAGAAATATGTTGGGTCGTCTTGCAAAGCAGTTAAAACTCAACGAAGAAGGTAAACAAAAAATGTTTGCATACTTTGAAAAAGGAGAATTAAACCAATGATACACGACCTACCAAAATCACTAGTAGAAGATTCAAGAAAACTTCTACAACAAGGAGCAGATTACGAAGAGTTCTTTAAGAAAGCACTAAAGAAATTTGGTGTGAACTCTCCAGCAGATTTCAAATCAGACGAAGAAAAGAAAAAGTTTTTCGACTATGTAGATAAAAACTTCAAAGGTAAATCAGAAGAAAGTGTCAAAGAATTTTATAGAGGATATCTATTAGACGAAGGTTCACTAAACTATGTCTACTTTGACAAAGCAGAAGCAAATAAATTTAAGAAAAAAATCGAACCATTTGTAGATTCAGTAGAAATGGAGAGAAGTGTTGCAGGCCATTTCAATGTAATGGTTAAAGGTGAAAAGAAAGACCTTAAAAGAGCAACAGA
>TARA_B100000963_G_scaffold137846_1_pt1 | contig 28221 bp, 26 predicted proteins | sample TARA_B100000963 | Tara Oceans TARA_B100000963 (sample SAMEA2622097) | marine metagenome | biome: marine biome (ENVO:00000447); feature: surface water layer (ENVO:00002042); material: "saline water (ENVO:00002010), including plankton (ENVO:xxxxxxxx)" | depth 5 m | reverse complement strand
TTCCTCCATTTTTTATAAAGTGTTTGATTTCATGATTTGTTGGCCAGTTATAATATTTACTTTCATCTACTTTATTTGGTATCAAAAAAATTGTATTATCAACTATACCTATTATACTTTTAAGCATTAGTTCACCTCCTATTTTTTTTGTTAAAGAATTTAGCTTATAAATAGATTTAATTCCTTCAATACCTATCCTCTCTTGCATAACTAATTTTCCATTATCAATTTTAGAATCCATTAGATGTACCGAACTTCCGGTAAATTTTTCGTTAAAATACAAAACCCAAAAACTAGGCATTAAACCAGAATAGTTTGGAAGATATGAACAATGTAAATTAATGCAATGATATTTAGGAATTTTTAAAATTGATTCTTTAAACACATGCGGAGCAGAATAAGAAACAATGAAATCTAATTCTTGTGATTTCAAATATTTAATAAATTCAGCACTATTTGGATTTTTTATCAATGAAAAATTAATGTTATTGTAAAAAGCTAAGCCTTTTATACTTTTTTTTCCTTTAAAAATTCTATAATTAAAAATTTCATCTAATTTTTCTTCTAATTTTTGAAATACAAATTTTAATCCTAATTTGATTGCTCCTGCAAAAAGAAAAGATTTTAAAAAAAACATTTTTTTATTATTCAATGAACCTTTAGCGGAAATAATATGAATACTTTTTACATTTATCCTCTCGTTTTCAACAAGTAAATTAATATTCTTCGGAATAAAAAATTTATCTTCTTGTGTTATTATACTAATATTTATCATGACTGATATTGAAATTATTTTTGATATAGTTTTATTTCTGATTCAAGTTGACTGAGTATTTTTTCTTTGGCAAAAACATTTTTATTTAGTCTAAGACTATTTTTACTAATTTCTAACAATTTTTTTTTATTAAACAATGACATTTCTATGGCTAACTTTGCAAGTTGAGCAGGATTACCTGGATCACAACCCAGACCTATCTTGTTTTTTTGAATTATGTCCAAACCCTCACCAGATAAATTCCCTAAAATTGGTTTGCCAGAAGTTAGGTATGGTTGAAGCTTAGCTGGTAGGGTATTTGAAAAAACTTCATCTTTTTTTAATGTAATTAATAGACTATCTGCCGACGAAAAATATGATGGCATTAGTTCAATTGGATAACTTCCAGGAATATATATGTTCTTAATATTTTGATCATCAATTTGTCTTTTTATCCAATCTCTCTTTCTGCCATCCCCGATAAGAATCCAATTAATTGAAGTTTTTGATGTCATTTTAGCTGCTTCTACAATGTCTTCAAAGCCTTGAGATTCACCAATATTTCCTGTGAAAACAATATTAAAACCCTCAGGGTAATTAAATTTATCATTAGAAATATTTTTAACTTTACTATAGAAAATATCTTCAGCCCAATTTGGAAAAAAAGTAAATTTCTTAGTTGAATTCAATCTTTCAACAATTGGCTTTCTAAAATAATTAGAACTAATAAAAATACTATTTGCACTATTATAAACCCTGTCAGAGATATTTTCTATTAGTTTATTAACTAAATTTATCCTTAGACTAGTATTTGCATAAAAAGAATCTGGCCATAGATCTAATACCCATAGAATTACAGGTATATTAAATCTTTTTTTTATGAAAATCATTGGAAGTAATGATGTAACGGGTGATAGAAGAGTTGCAAAAACTAAATCATATTTATTTTTTATTTTAAATAAAAAAACAAAAAATCCAAAAAACACAAAAGATAGACTGTTCAAAATCAATCCCAAAGTACCCCCACTTAACCTCGGAATAGTAGGTACTCTTATAATTTTAACACCATTTATAATTTCAGTATTTTTATTAAAAAAATTATATCCTCTAAAGAACTTTCCCCCTGGATAATTTGGCTTGCTAGTCAAAACGGTAACTTCAAATCCTTTATTCTTTAAAAAAAAGGCAATTTCATTAACCTTAAAATTTTCAGGATAAAAATATTGACTAACGATTAATATTCTCATTAGTAAAATTTCTTATAAACATTTTGATTTACATAATCGACATAAGAAATAATTATCCTAATTAATTTGAGAGATACGTTTGGCATTGAGTAATCAGAAACCTCTCTAAAATTTCTCTTCTCAGCAGTTTTCTGTTTAGAGAGCTCTTTTAAAGCTTGAATAATCCTATTAGTATTCATACCAACCATCATGACAGATGCCTCTTCCATTGCTTCAGGTCGTTCGTGAGCATCTCTTAAGTTCAGGGCCTTAAAGTTAAGTATAGATGACTCCTCATTGATTGTTCCACTATCAGAAAGAACTGCGTAAGAATTCATTTGCAAACAATTATAATCGGAAAAACAAAGCGGTTTTAAAATATGTATATTTTTATGAGTTTTAAATTCATTATCATCTATCATTTTTCTTGTTCTCGGATGTGCTGATATGATAATAGGGAAATTGTATAATTCAGCTATTTGATTTAAAGAGTTTATCAAGCCGTTCAAGTTTTTTGAATTAACTATATTTTCTTCTCTGTGTACTGAAACAATAAAAAACTTATTTTTAGTTAACTTAAGTTTATCAATTATTTTAGAAGCTTTAATTTTTGGTAAAAACTTAGTAAGTACCTCAAACATAGGACTGCCCGTTTTTATTACCCTGTCAGGTGATAAGCCTTCTCGTAGCAAATACTCTCTCGCAATATCACTGTATGTTAAATTTATATCAGAAATATGATCCACTATTTTACGATTGGTTTCTTCAGGGACTCTTTGATCGAAACAACGATTACCAGCTTCCATGTGAAACACCGGAATCTGTAGCTTTTTTGCAGGTATTGCACACAAGCAAGAATTTGTATCACCTAAAACCAGAAATGCATCTGGCTTTTTATTTTCTAAAATTGGATTGATTTTAATCAAAATATTTCCAACCGTTTCTGACGCGTTTTTTCCAGCAGCATCAAGAAAATAATCTGGTTTTCTCAATCCTAAATCCTCAAAAAATATTTCATTTAGTTCATAGTCATAATTTTGACCAGTATGAACTAAAGTATGCTCTATGGCATCACTATTATCTAATTCAATTATTGTACACGATAACCTAATTATTTCTGGCCTAGTACCAACTACGGTTAAAACTTTTAATTTTTTCATCTGATTATTTAATTATACTTTTAAATTATATGTATCTGAATTTTTGGGATCATATGGCTCATTTATCCAAAAAAGAGTTATCAACTCTGTATTTCCAATATTTTTAATTTTGTGGGTATACCATATTGGCATATCAATATAGTTTAAATTTTTACTATCTAGTTTAAAAGACAACCTTTCGTTTGAGTCAATTCTCCTTAGCTCAATTAATGCATTTCCTTGAGTTACTATAAACCTTTCTATCTTTCTTGTATGAAAATGGTTACCTCTCGTAACACCAGGTAAAGTTGTAGAAATAGAAAACTGCCCACCACTATTAGTCTTTATTATTTCACTAAAAAAGCCTCTTTCGTCATTATGCTTAGTCAATGTTTTAGGAAAATAACTATCACAGTAAATGAAGGATCTAAGAGTGTTAAATAAATTTCTTTCAAAATCAGAAGATATATTTGGAATAATATTATTTTCATAACTTTTCCATTGGGTTTCTAGAATATGATAGACTTCGCTAACACTCTTATGTTGTATCCCATTAAAATTTGAAATTTCTACAACATTGTTATCACTAAATAACTTAATAGATTTATTAATAACATAAATTATTGAGTCAATTAAATAGTCTATGTAAAGTAAATTTAAATTATTATTCTCTCTAACTTCAATTTTTTTATTGAGAATTAAATTGTTGCAAAAAGTTGATACAAATGAATTATAATTCGGTTTTCCAAAGGGACCAAAAATATTAGGAATCTTTAAATTAACGAAATTTGAATCGTTACTTAGTGCCCATTTAGTAAATAATTGTGAACATTTATACTTAGATTCTCCAAACGGATTTTTTAAATCTTGTTGAACAGAGGAAGCAAAAATTATTAAATCAGTTTTTTTAGAAGTACTTTCAATTAAACAATTAGTTAGTCTAACGTTTTCTTTATATAAAAAATCAGCATTACTATGCCTATTAACTCCAGCTAAGTGAACGATTGTTGAACAATCTTTTAGTTTATTTTTTAATTTGAAATTGTTGTTAAAGTCTTCTTTGTTAATACAAACAATTTTCCTAAAATCAATTTTGTTTTTGAAAATTAGGGTGTTTACAAGATGTAATCCAATAAAACCTTTACTTCCTGTAATTGCTATTTTCATGCTTTAAATATATTTGATTTCCATCTTAAGTTTTCGTCATCTGATTCACCCAACAAGTAGTCACTCATTGCTGTAATTCTAGATGCTTTTTTAGATTGTTTAATTAGTGTAGCAAAACCTTTTGGCACAAAAAGAATATTTAAATTTTTGTCTGATAATTTAAAAAACTCTATGGCTGAAGATTTAATACTAAGGTTACTAATAGGGACAACCTGTATTTCAATTTCACCTTTAGTACAATAAAACCATCTGTTTTCGACTAAATGTCCTTTCCATCCTCTATTTATGGTAAGATCTTTATTTTCAATTATATAAATTCTTTTGATTGGAGTTAAATCAAAGTTGTTTACATGAAAAACTTTACCACGATTATCTTTATGAATACTGCCGCTTATAATGGTAGGTTTTTTCATTATTTTTTAATTTAAAAAAAATTTAATTATAACATCAGTTCAGTATTTTAGTTTTAACAATTGGCAATTTACTAATAAGTTTTTTAACTTCATTTACATTTAATCTTGTTGTGTTGTGAGAATGATAATCTTCTAATTTTGATACAAATAATTCTCCCTCTGATAAATATTTAGAATAGTTTAAATCTCTGTTGTCGGCAGGAATGCGATAGAATTCACCCATATCTTCAGCATTTAACATTTCTTCTCTAGTACAAAGTGTTTCGTATAACTTTTCTCCGTGTCTAGTGCCAATTATCTTAATTTCATTTTCTGCCGATGCGAGTTCCTTTAATGCTATCGCTAAATCTTTTATTGTTGAGGCTGGTGCTTTATTTACAAATAAATCACCTTGATTCCCATTTTCAAATGCGAATAGAACTAAATCAACAGCATCATCTAAGCTCATTAAAAATCGGGTCATATTTGGATCCGTAATAGTTATTTGTTCTCCTTTTTTAATTTGATTTATAAACAATGGTATGACTGAGCCCCTAGAAGCCATGACATTCCCATAGCGAGTTATACAAACAATGGTTTTATCCATATTTCTTGATTCAGAAATGGCAACTTTTTCCATCATTGCTTTTGAAATACCCATAGCATTAATTGGATAAGCAGCTTTATCAGTACTTAAACAAATAACTTTTTCAACCTTGTTGAAGGAAGCTGCTCGAATTAAGTTTTGAGTACCTTCTACATTTGTTTTTACAGCCTGCATTGGAAAAAACTCACATGACGGTACTTGCTTTAAGGCCGCAGCATGGAAAATATAATCTACATTCCTTGTTGCGGGTTCAATACTATTATAATCCCGAACATCACCAATGAAAAATTTTAGCTTATTACTCTTAAAATTATTTCGCATGTCATCTTGTTTTTTTTCGTCTCTAGAAAAAATTCTTATTTCTGAAAAATGAATAGTATTCAAAAATCGATCAAGTACAGCATTACCAAAAGACCCAGTCCCTCCAGTAATTAAAAGAGTTTTATTTTTCATATTTTACATTAAGTTATTAATTATATCTCTAAGTTTTATTATTTCTTTATTTGTTGAAAATTTATTTTTTGCCAAGATTTGCCCATTCTTAGATAATTTAATTCTCAAATCATAATCATTTACAACATTTATCATTGCTTTTTCAAGTGCCTTTGTGTCTTTGGGAGGAATGATTATAGCGTGTTCGTAATTTTCAAGGAAATCAGTAATTACACCAACAGAAGTTACTATAACGGCTAAACCAGCTGCCATTGATTCGATCATAGAATTTGGCATACCTTCATTCCATGAAGGCAGTACAAATACATCATGTGATTCTAAAATTGTATTTAATTCATATGTTGTTTTCCAACCAACAAAAAATACATTATTATTCATTTTATGCTTCTTAATAAATTTCTTTGCTAAAAATTCGGAACTTCCACCCCCAACAAAAGTTAAATTAAATTCTATATTTTTTTTTATTAATGAATTAGTTGCGTTTAGTAGTTCAAAAATACCCTTATCCTCCTCTAACCATCCAATAAAAATAAAATTTACCTTATTTCTTTCATAATATTTATTATTTCCAATACTTAATAAGGAATCGGTAGCAGTCCAATTACCTACTGTTTTTAATTTCTGTGTATTTATATGTAATTTTTTAGATGCAAAGGATTTCCACTTAGCACCTTGGCATAAAAAGACATCTGATTTGTTAAATAGATATTTGATACATTTTAAAAAAAATTTTGATTTTGAAACTTGGTTTATTAAATTTCCTGCCCTCGGAAAAATAAGAGTTTTACTTTTAAGTTTTTTACAAATTAAAATCATAAGGCCCTTTTCAAGGGCACTAAAACCGTCAGAAGTAAATATCAATGTTACTTTTGGGCGTTGAACCAATAAAATTTTCATTAGTTTGAATAACCTAACAAATGAATAAAATGCCCGTATACTAAAATTGGGAGCTGGATTTGATTTTTGGGTTGAGTCTAAAGTAATAATATTAAATTTTTCTGGAAGAACTGATTCCATAAGAATTTGGCAAGACTTTAATACACCTCCATAAACCTTATTATTAACCGAGGGGAAAGCCCCAATTATTAACAACTTATCCATATTAATTTTTATGCATTAATTCTAAAAAGCTATTGACCATTTTATCAATATTTAAATTTTGTTTTGCAAAGATCATAGCCTTTTTAGCTAATTTTAATCTTTTTTTATTACCAATTTTATAAAAATTTTCGATTGATTTACAAATTTCTATAGGACTATGTGGGTCAAATAATAATCCATATTCACCATTTTTTAATAATCTAGGATTTTCACAGACATTAGATGCAAGGACATTACAACCTTGTAGCATGGATTCGCAAACTACGTTAGGTAAGCCTTCCCATAAACTACATGATATTAAAGCATCACTTTCATTAAATAAATCATTAATATTATCTACCTCTCCTAGCCATGACCAATTTTTAGATAGAGACTTATTTTTTAATAGATATTTTTTCATTTCATTATAAACCTTTTCTGAATTTGAATCAATTCTACCTCCCCACCTCAATTCTGGACACCAACCATTTCTCTCTAAAAATAGAGACAATCCTTTCATCAAATTGATCCCGTTTTTCACATAAGATATTCTTCCTAATACCAAAAGATTATTATGTGTTTTTTTTTTCTTAAAGATTGATTTTTTATCAATTTCATATCCGTTCCATATGGTTTTCGTTTTATTTGATAGCCCATATAGTTTTTTAATTTTTTGTGTTTCACAATAACTATTAGCTACAATTGACTTAGAGTTTAACATCGAAACATAGAAAAGAAATCTATCAATAAAAGATAAATTAGTTGAATTTGATGAGCTTCTCTCGCAAACAATATGATTATTTTTTTTGATTGCAAAATTAGAAATTGAAGTATAGATGCTAGGGGTATGTAAAAAACTAATTACGTTATAAAAATCTCTTTTTAATAATTTTCTCAATTTTAATAAAAAAGAAATTGAAAATCCAATAGTAGATTTTTCTGGAATATGAACAGTAATATTATTTTCTAACAACTTATTTAAATAAAACTCATTTTTTTGATAATATATTAATTCAACTTTTAATCCTGCTTTTGAAAGACCAATTGCAAGATTTACCATTTGACGCTGAGCACCACCAGAGCCAAGAGAATCGATAACAAGTAAAGTTTTCATTTATTGTAATATTTACGAGGATAGAATAGTATTTTTCCAACTAAATAAGCTAGAAGGGCCCATACAAATTTGATTGGTAAAGCTTGATTTGCGATTAAATAAGCCAAAATTGGAGAAATTAAAAGAACTGGTATAATAATTTTCTCATGCTTACAAAGCAAATAAGATTTATAAAATATTCTAACAACAAAAATTGTATAAAATAAGAATCCAAAAAGTCCAGTGTAAAGAAAAACTTCTAAAAAAACATTGTGTGGACTTTCTACAAAGCCAAAATATTTAAAGGATTCATTTATAGTTCCAGAGTAACCATAACCAAAAAATGGAGCAGTGGATATAATATAAATAAAACCATCCCACAACATTAGTCTTCCACCAAGTCTTAAATTAGAATCGGCATCAGCTGTAATTAAAATTCTTGCCATAAATTCTTCACTTTGAAAAACGAAATACGCAAAAGGTATCAATATAATAGCCACTATTAAAATTGAAGATAAAGTACTCGAAATTTTGTTTTTATTTTGTACCACTCTTATAAGCAATAAAAAAATTAGAGACAATAAAATAACTAAAATAGCAGATCTAGATGCGGTTCCAATTATAGAAATAATTAAAAACGGTAAAAATAATAATAAAAAAAAGCGTTTTATTTTCTTTAGTTTTAAACTATTAAAGAAAACTGTGGCAATCAATATCAAAAAAGATGTAGAAATATTAATTCCTAATGCATTAGCGTTTGTACCAAATATTACTGTTCTACCATCAAAACTAGTTGAAATACCAAAACCAAAATAAATTAAAGTTGAAAGTAAAAAAGAACCAATCATATAAATGATTATTACTTTATCTAAAATTAAATAATTCTTTCTAGCATGATTAATTATCGCAATAAATAAAAGAATGTTAACTGAAGTTGTAAAATCAAAAATTTTTGATGAGTAGGTATTAATATTAATTATACTATTTATAAAAAGTATTACTAAAAAAATAAAAAGTGGCCGTAAAAAGAATAAGATTTTTTTATCTAATATAAAAAACTCTCTAAAGTTAGGTAAAATTGAAATTAAGTATAATATTCCAGTAAATTTTGATATTGAAAATACTCCTCCAATATTTAAGGACTCAAAATTTAAACTAAAAAAATAGACACATAAAAAAAAATTTTGAAATGGTAACAGTGATGTTTTCATAAAAAATTTTACTTAATCTTATGATTAATAATCCATGACTGATAAGTTAATATTAACCAAATTGGGTGAGTTAACCTATCATCCCCTTTTAAAAATTGATTCCATTTTAATGTAATAATTTTTTCATTAAAAACACCATATGTTGATATAGTAACTGGATTTATTAGGCTTTCAGCCCAATCTCTGAGAGGGCCTCTCAGCCAAGTTGCTAAAGGAATTCCAAATCCCATTTTTGGCCTTTCTGTTAATTTATTTGGAATAAATTTCGAAAGAAGCTTTTTAAGTATCCATTTCGATTTTCCATTTTTAATTTTCATATGAATTGGCAATTGCCAAGCAAACTCAACAATATTATGGTCTAATAAAGGCACTCTAGTTTCTAAACTTACAGACATAGCTGTTCTATCTACCTTAGTTAAAATATCATCTGGCAAATAAATCGAAGAATCTAATGCCATCATTTTATGCATATAATCTGCTATTAGTTCAACTTTAGAATTTGAAATTCCAAATTGTTGAGTGTTTGTAGAAAATTTTAAAGGTGATTTTCTCCACTGACTAATAAAATTGGTATAAAATGATTTAAAATTTTCAGATTGAGATAAACTCAAAGCAAAATTAATCTTGTCATTAAAATTGTCACCAAAAATTGAATTTTTTAATGAGAAATTATTAATTAATCCAGTAGGTAATAATTGAGATAGATTATAAATTGACCTGATTTTAGAATTGTGATATCTTGAGTAACCTCCAAAAAGCTCATCTCCTCCATCCCCACTTAGAGATACTGTCACATGTTTTTTAGCTAACTTACTGACTAGGTAAGTTGGTATAGCTGATGAATCTCCAAAAGGTTCATCAAACATTTGAGCTAATAAAGGAATTGCATCAAGAGAGTCTTTTTCGTTAAGATATAATTCGGAATGATCAGTTTTTAAGTGGTTTGCGATAGATTTTGCAAAATTAGCTTCATTATATTTTTTATCTTCAAAGCCTATTGAAAATGTTTTTACAGGCTTATTGGAAACAGATTGCATAATAGCTACAATTAATGATGAATCTATACCTCCAGACAAAAAAGCACCCAATGGGACATCAGAAAGCATCTGACCCTTTACGGATTTGATAATCAATGATTCTAGTTTTTTAATTGCTTGGCTTGAAGTTCCTAAAAAGAGGTTTTTTTGTGAACTTATAATTACATCTGAAAGTGACCAATAGGAATCAATATCTAGATTGAATGAATTATTTGAATTTATATTTATTGTAATTAATTGACCTGGTTCTAATTTTTTAATACCATCCCAAATAGTATAAGGGTTAGGAATGTAGCCTAAAGAGAGAAATGTTGATAGAGAATCATAATTTTGTTTTGCTAAGAATTCTGGGTGTAACACTAAAGATTTTAATTCTGAACCAAACAGAAAAGTATTTTTTTGAATACCATAATACATTGGTTTTTCGCCCATTCTGTCTCTTGCTATCACTAATTTGTTTTCAAATTTATCCCAAAGAGCTAAAGAAAACATGCCTTTACATTTAATTAAAGCTAACTTTATTCCATAAAATTCTATAGCTGATAATAATGTTTCAGTGTCTGATTTACCAATCCAGTTAATAGAATTTTTTAAGTCTATTTCATTTCGAATATCTAGATGGTTATAAATTTCGCCATTAAAAACAATAACATATCTCTCAGATTTTGAAAACATAGGTTGATTGCCTAATTCTGATAACTCTAGAATCGATAATCGATTATGACCAAGATAAACTCCCTTTTGTGAGTCACTATAAAAACCCGTGGAATCAGGACCCCTATGATTAATAGTATTACACATTTGCATTATTACGTCTTTTTCATTGTAACTAGTTGACTTATTTAATGATAAAAAACCTGTAATTCCACACATATTATTAATATAATTTTATTGAAATAAATTTTGAATTAAATAAATTTGTGTATTTCTCAAGAGACGTCATAGGACCAAATATAATTTTAGACTCGCACAAGATTTCTAACTCAATTATAATTTTATTTGAACATAAAGAAATATTTGGTGGAGCAATTCTTTTAAAGATATTTGTAATTTCATTTTTCAATTTTATGTCAGAAACAAAACTTGGATGTAATTTTATAACTCCTTTATCAGTGGGCATTTCTTTAATTATATTTTTCAACATTAATTCCCAATCTTGATTAAGAATCCTTCTTGATGCACAAGTCAACCCTATATATTTAATTCCTATTAACTGGGGATTATATAAGGATTTGAAAATATCGAAATTATTAAGAATAATACGCTTTTCATTGACAATTTTCGGAAAAGCATCTTTGGAAATTCCATAAAAATTGATAGCATTATCTCTGAAAAGACTTTTCTTATATATGGAAAATATTTTTTTATTATCTGGCTGCTTAAGTGAGTAATTATTAAAATTATATGTATTTAAATTTCTATATGCTGCTTGACCCTCTTCTATATAGTTATGTCCAATACAGTTTCTTGAATTTAATATAATATTAGAAAGTGGATAATCCCATGATGTGTAAAGAACAAATTTTTTTTTGAATCCTTGAATATTGTAAATTAACCTTTTAGCTTTCAGGTTTACATTAAACAACTTAAAGAAAATTTTATCAATTATATAATCATTTGAATATATCAAAATTGCCTTAAAAATTGAAATATCTGTACGTCTGAGAGAAATAAATATTGAATTTTTTGGATTTAAATCATATTTAGAACATATCATCGAAGACACGATTGCAGTTACAGGATTATTAACCAAGAAAACATGTAAATAATCTTTGTTTTTTATATTCTCGGTTGAGTATGACTTATCCTTTATTTTCAATTTTTAATAAATTTTTTATAAACCTAAATATGAGTTTTAACTCATAAATAACAAAATACTTGAAATAGAATAATCTATCCGAAACTGACATAGGGTTCTTTTTAAATTTTATTTCATCTAGGTTAATTGTATTATTGTATATTAACGGATTAGAGATTTTCTTTTTGAAATTCAAAATGTCACTCATAGTCATCGTGTCAGGATGCATGCAGATTGTCCATATACCAGAATCTTTTATTTTTATCTCCCAAAGTTGTTGGGGTATGAAATGTAAATCATTTTCATAGTAAGTTGATAATGCTATTCCATCGCTTACAATCCTAATATCAGTTTCTTGTTTCAATGCTGTCAAAGTATTTCTGTCAAAACTATGACCAGGTGCTATCCAAACAGAGGGTGAAATTTGATATTTTTTGAAAATTTTAGAAGATTTTGAAATCTTTTTTTTTTGTTCATTTAAAGAAATACCTCCAAATTCACTTTTATTATAATACGGAATAATTAATTTTTTTCGGTCGACATAATGATAAATATGTTCATACCCATGCATAGCAATTGTCCATCCCTTCTTTTCCCATCTATTTACTAATTTCCAAAAATATGGATTGGATTTAGAATACTTTAATTGAGGATCTTTATTATTTGGAACAACTGCAACTATGGGTTTTATTGAAAATGAATCAAATATATCTTCAATAATTTTCCATTTTTTTAGGTCAATATTTGCGGTTGCATCGTCTAATCTAAATATATATTTTGCAGACATAAGATAAATTAAATCAATCTTTGTTAATTGATTTTAAAATAGATTCGCTTTTTATTTGAATACTATCTTCATTTGACATTTCGATATATGAAATTCTTTCACCAAAGAGACTGTTCGATTTTGATTTTAAGATCTCCCACCAAGTAGCTGTAAGAACTCCATTAAACTTGTATAATTTTTCTTTATCGTAAGAAAGCTTTTGAAATCTGCCTGGGTTAATTAATTCTAAACCTTTTTGACCATGTTTAAACATAGGATCTCTTTGTTCTGTAACTGAAACTACACTATCACTTTCATTTATACGTAATATATTGATTGCTTTATCAATGTGTTGGCTATTTCTGTTAATCGAATGCATACTAAGAAAGAGAATTATATCAGGATATTCATTATTATTATCAAAATAGAGTTCACCTGCAGAAAACATAAAATCATTCATAGGAATATTTCTTGAGTTTTTGGTTTTTGATCTTAATAACCTCAAATGTTTAGGAACTTTGCCTTCGATTTCAAGTTTTTTTGAATAATCAAGAACTTGCTGACTTTCAGACGAAACAACTACCATTTTAATTTTCTTTGATTTAAAAGTATTTGAAATAGAAATTTCTAAAAGAGATTGTCCATTTACGACTTTATATGGAACACCTTCAAAATGTGGATATGATTCTTTCACGGGAATTACAGCAACACAAGTAGGTTTATAATTACCTTCTAATTTTTCAGCAATTTCTTCAAATATCTTCGATCTTGCGGCTAGTAATCTTTTTTGATTTCTACTTAATGAGCTACCATGTTGTCTATAATAAAAAATAGGTGCAACAACATTGACAACTCCTATCTTATTATATAATTTAAACCAGAGATCCCAACCATCCTGTGCATTTACTTGTTCAGAATAACCACCTACACTTTTTAGAGATCTTGTCCTAAATAATGTACAAGCACCATGAGGAGGTATATCTCCTGAAATATCTTCTTTCCCGTGTATTGCACGCGATTCCATTCCTAAAGTATTTCCTTCTTCATCTGTATAAAAATAATTTCCATAAACTAATCCAGCTTTTGGTGAGTTTTCAAGTTTAGAAACCATGAGTAATAGGGCACTTTCATCAAACCAATCGTCAGCATCTAATCTAACCAAATATTTTCCGTTAGAAATACCTAAAATATTATTGGCAATCTTTTGAAGTCCTATTGGTTTTTCATTTATTATTAACTTAATTTTTTGAGAATATTTATTTAAATATTCATTTGCAATTTTAACAGAATCATCTGTTGATCCTTCATCGATAATAAACAATTCCCAATTTGTATAAAGTTGAGATAATACACTATCAATAGATTTACTCAAAAATTTTCCGTAATTTCTACATGGTATATAGACTGTAACTAAAGATTCCATATTTATTTTTTATAATGTACATTATCAGCTATTGGCTCCAAAGGAAATAAGTCTTTCAAAGCTTTAGCTCCAACAATCAAATTATAATCTTTACTGTGTGTACCGTGATTGGGCCTTAAAAAAACTAAATCGCTAAAACTAATAAACGATCCCTTTTTTATTTTTTTATTTAAATATACGCCTCGTCTAAAGGAAATATTATGATTATTCCGAATTTCACTTTTTTGAAGTTTTTTTTCTCCATCACCAAGAAATTCTGTGATTTTATTTACTTGTTGAGATAATAGTTTTACCTCGTCAATAGTTAGAGACACTTTATGATCTCTAAACTTCTTACCTTCTCTGGAATCAGTGAAGTGAAACTCTAAGACATTAGCTCCCATTGCAGTAGCGATCTTAAGCGCTTCAGTGCCAATAGTGTGATCTGAATAGCCTACAGAAAGTCCAGTAAGATTTTTAAATTTATTCATAACGGATAAATTTGCTTCTGAATCTGGGATGGGATACATTGATGTACATTGCATAATACATAACATAGAAGGATCACAGTAATTAATATTTATTGACTGTATGTAATCCACCGTTTCTATGACTTCATTCATTGTAGATAACCCTGTAGAAAGGAGTATTGGTTTATTTCTAATTGCAAATTCGCTTATTATTGGCCATGCAGTCATATCACCTGATCCAACTTTATAAAAATCAAGGTAAGGATCAATCCAGTTTAACATTTCTATGTCCCAAACAGATGCATTATAAATAATATTTGCCTTTTTACACATTTGTGCTAAATAAATATTTTCTTCTTTAGATAATTCGAATTTTTTAAAGTGCTTATTTCTTTGAGGATTCTCAATTGCATTAACTAAAGTATCTCCCTTATAAAGCTGAAACTTAATACAATCAACACCAGATTCTATTGCTAATTTTGTATACATTTTTGCTTTTTCAAAATCACCTTCATGATTTCCTCCTATTTCAGCTATTAATAAGGGTCCATTTGAACCTTTCCATATTGATTTTTGTGAATTTATATTTGTCATAATTAATTATACATAAAAATTATTTTAATAAAGAAATATCAGAAAGAATATTACTAATATTTTCGAGAGATACAGGCACATTAAATCCAAGCTTATTGTAAATTAATTCACAATTTTTTAAATCTCTTTCATCATCAACCGCTAATTTAATTCCATTTAAATTTGAAAATTTATCATTTAAATATGTATAGGAATTAACTAATTCTGGATTATCGTAGAACCAATTAGTTACATGTTCTTTATTTGCATTAGAAAAGTTCAAAATAACTGATTTATAATAATTAATATTAATAATTTCAATACTCATTCCGTAGGGAAATGTTCTGCCTGGAACATTAGTAATTAAATCATATAAATTAGTTTCAGCTATTCTAATCATAGAATCTAAAGATTTGGTATCAATAAAAACATTATCTCCATTAATTCTAACAGCATAATCAAAATTATATTTATTTGCACAGTCTAAAAATCTTTTTGAAACATCCTCTAAATCACCAACAAAATGGTTAATTTCATTTTTTACACAATGATTAATTATTTTTCGATCAGATTTATGATTTGAAGTAGCAACTACAATATGGTCATTTGAAAATTTCAATTTTAATTGATCTATTACTATTGATAGAATTGTTTTTCCATAAATTTTCCTAAGAATTTTTCCTCTTAACCTTGAAGAACTGTACCTACACAAAACGATTATTCCTGTTTTCATTTCCTAATACGAATTAATTTAGCGGGTACACCTCCGTAAATAGAATTCTTATTCACATTGGAATTAACAACAGATCCAGCAGCAATTATTGATCCATCTTCTATTGTTACACCAGGTAATATTGTCACATTTGCTCCAATCCAAACATCATTCCCAATAACAACTTTTTTTGTGTTATTTTTTTGTTTATTCATATTGATTCCTAGCTCTATTCCGTGATTACTATCTACTATGTAAACAAATGGTGCAATCATACAATCATTTCCTATTGTGATACTTTTTGATGAATATATAAAAGTATAATATCCAATTGTAGTTCTATCTCCTATCGAGATAAAAGCAGATTTATTACAAGCACAAATTTGTGAATTTGATTTTATTATCGCAGAATTACCAATATTTATATTTTTTAAGTGACGTAAAATTTTAGTGTTGGGGAATATTATAGTAGATTTCTTAAGCTTGACACCAAAAATTTTATAATATATTCTCCAAATAAAAAGACTATACTTGTTTGGTAAATTCTTTCTTAATTGTTTATTAATAGTTGTTTGTTTTTGTGTAATCATATTGAACTAAATAAAGATTTAATTAATTGATATGTTTCTTCAAATTGTTTATTTTCAAAATCTTTGTCTATTAAAAAATTGAACCTTCTTGTAGCGCTTCCATTTTGACAACTAACTATAGTATTTGTATTTTTTTTGTTTAGTAAAAAGGTTAAAACATCATTACTATTTTTAACTTTTGATTTTAATAATTTACGGAAGTTTGAAAAATTAAAAACATTTGGACAACCTGAATACCAAGTTTCTGCAAAAATTATTGATTTTTTCCCAAGAATTGCAGCTTCTAATCCCAAGGAGCCTGTAATAGTTGACACAAATATTGAATTTTTAATTAATTTCAAAGTGTTAATTTTAGTATCAACAACTTTAACTCCACCTATGTTTTTTAAATTATTATAAAAAATAGGGCTTCTTCCCAAATGACCTTTTTCAGCCATGAACTGAGAGGGGTGTTCCTTAACAAATATTTTTATATCAGAATCTAAGACTGACCTAAGCTTAATGATAGCTGTTAATTGATCATGATATTCATTTCCATCAGGGTTAGTAGTCCTTTCATGTTCATAATGTAGCCCAAAGTAAACGTATTTTTCGTTCAAGTCAATTTTGGAAATATTTTTTTTAAAATGAATAAGTAAATTTGATTTTCTCTTATTGACCATTTTTTTTCTGGTTAGAAAATTCAATTTGTATGGATTTATATAACTAGTCCTTGATTTTAAAATATTTCCAAAGTTGTGCTTGAAATCATTAAAATCATTTTTATAACCGTATTTAAAATAGTTGAAGATTTTTTGAAAAAATTGTTGGTTTTTCCTTTGAGTTTTCATGTATGATAATTCATAGTCTTGATCTCTGTGTAGTAGATCATTTACAAATTGTTCAATAATTTTATCAAATTTCAAATCAATTTTAGAAATGTTTTTTCTTGGCTTTAATGTTTCTCCTGTTTCAAAATTTTCTAATGATAAACATGGTAATAACATCCAGTTATTGAATTTATAGCAAGGTATTTTCATGTACCTACAGATTTCATAAATAAGATATTGAGCATGTGAATGAGGAGCTTCAGCAACTAGTAAGAGATCTGGTCTATCTAATTCTATTTTTCTTAATGTCCATATAACTAAATTATTGAAGTAAGCTTCTCTATCAATTCTGCTGAATGTACCATAAGTATCTATTCTATCCATCATCTTTAAACATCTATCTTTCACTTTTAAGTAATGTTCAGATAGAAAAAAATCACTGTATTCACCAGAATAATTTACATTTTGAATTTGATAAGGCCTATGGATGAATTTGAGCGCTTTTTCAACTCCCTTGCCAAAAATTTTTGAAGCATTTTTATAATGTACGTCATCACCTAGCCATAAAATTGGTTTTGCTATTCCATCTGAGTGCAATTTTACTGCAACATCAAACCAATGTTTACACTCTGTCATAAAAAAATAATACTTTTTCATGTTTTGTTAATCATTTTTATTTCAAGAGGTGTTCCTCTATTAATCTTGCAACTAAAAGTTTTACCTAAAATCTCATTGTAAAACTTGGGATGCATCCCAAATCCAGGTCTTATACTTCTTAAATTATGTTTAGTGATCAAATCTCCTTTTTTAACATCCTTGACTACAAATAATGATCTTGAAAATTGACGACTTTTCTTTTTCTTTTCATTCATTTTATAATCAATCTTACCTATCATTTTTTCAGCTAATCTGACTGCTCTTACCATTTCTTTAAATTCCTTTTCATCCAACGAAAAATGGGAATCTGGACCTCCAATAGATTTATCTAAAATAAAATGTTTTTCAATTACAGTTGCTCCTAGAGCTGTTGCAACTATAGGGCCTTCAATTCCAATAGTGTGGTCTGACAAACCAGTTTTTACACCAAAACGAGAAGCTATATCTGGAATTGTAAGTAAATTAACATCTTTTGGATCAGCTGGGTAAGCGGATGTACATTTTAGTATGGTAATATCATTATTCCCAACATTTTTACAAGTTTCTATAGCCAGCTCAATATCTTCAATTTCTGCTATACCGGTTGAAATAATCATAGGTTTACCTTTTTTTGCAGTATACTCAATTAAAGGTACGTCTTGAATTTCAAATGAAGCAATTTTATAAATTGGTGCATCCAACTTCTCTAGTAAGTCTACTGCTGTTTCATCAAATGGAGAAGAAAAACAAATCAAACCTTCCTCTCTAGCTAACCTAAAAATTTCTTTATGCCACTCCCATGGGGTGTAAGCTCTTTTATACAGGTCATATAAATACTCACCATCCCAAGCAGTACCATGATTTATTTTAAAATAATCATTTTTACAATCAATTGTAAGAGTATCTGGAGTGTAGGTTTGAATTTTTATAGCGTCAGCTCCTGCTCTTTTAGCAGCTCTAACTGTTTCTAAAGCAACATTTATATCTCCGTTATGATTTGCTGATAATTCTGCAATAATAAAAGTCTTATTTTTCATAATTAATTTAATTTACAACCAATTTCTAAACTTACAGGCGTTCTTAATTTTATTAATTCTAATGCCCCATTTGTAGTTTTTACAATTATATTTGGTTTATTAAGAATAACAACTCCATTTTCAATTATAGGGCTGTAACAAGTCTCAGAAAATCTAACCTCGTCAATAATAATTTTATTAGTTTCAAAAAAAGTGAAGGCACCAGGATAAGGATTAGATTGAGCTCTTACCCAGTTGTGTATTCTTTCCTTTTGCCAATCCCAATCAATTTTACCGTCAGAAGGTGTTCTTTTACCAAAAAAAGTAGCAAATTTTTCGTTTTGTTTACTAAACTTAAGTGCATTATTCTCACATTTGGAAATGACATCACATACTACTTTAAAATAGTACTTTTTAAATTTTTCAAGAATATCACTTCCGGTATCAAAAAAATCAATAGGAATTACTATCTGTTTTATTATATCCCCTGTATCACAACCTTCATCAATTTTATGAGCTGTGATTCCAGTTTCTTTTTCGTTGTTTATAATCGCCCAAACATGTGGTGTTCTTCCTCTATATTTTGGCAGTAAAGAACCATGTATATTAAATGTTAATTTATTTGAATGATTTATAATGTCTTTTTCAATTAAAAAAATATAGTTTATAGAAATAATTATATCAACAGATATATTTTTAATAAATTTATATGCCCTATTTTTTCTGGGATTACCATGGTAACATGGAATTTTTTTTAATCGGCAAAAATCAATAATTTTTATAGAATCAGAATCAGTTAATACAAAACCAATCTTAAATCTAGATTCTATTTGGATGAAAGTATTGAGACCTAAATTACCACTTGTTAAAAGACCTAAAACCATTACGAATTTTTTATTTTTGAATGAATTACCACATCTAAAAAGTTGTTATTGAAATAGCAATGATCCTTCAAAATTGCATCTTTGAAATAATTATTGACTTTTAATATTTTATAAAGATGTGGTCTCAGGTCAAATGCATATACATAAATTTTATATAAATCAAGTTCTCCAAAAGCTAACCTTTCAATCAGCTTTAGAAAGTTTGACCAATGAAATTGAAAAAATTTTTCTTCTAATTTAGTATCCATGATAAATGAAATTTCAGCATTCTTATCCTTCCAATTAATGTGAACTAGGCCCCCATAACCGATTAGTTTTTCATTTTTAAGAAATGAAAATAAAAGTTGATTAGGTTTTTGCTGACCAAAAATCTTAACAACTGTTCCATTAAAATAATTATCTTGGGACTTTTCTGTTAAGAGTTCATCTTGCCTTAGATGATACATCTGTTCGTTTCTCCACTTCATTATTGTAAACCTGTCTTTATAACGAATGGGAACTATTTTGAAGTCTCCAGCTACAAATTCATTTTTTATCAGACAATTATATTTAACTGGGAACTGCATTATTTTAATCGGTATTTTAATTCTGCTAACTTCCAATCTGTTTTAGTATCAATATCTTGTGCTTCTAATTCAGAAATTACGACACAACCTGTGTTGGAAGTTAAAAGTTTTTTACTTTTTAATAAATGTTTCGTTTTACACCAATAAAATTGACCTGAATCGTGAAATGATTCTTCTAGGTCTTGAGAACGAATATTTAAATTCTCTTCATTTAACATAGATAGTTTGTCATTATCTTTCCGGAGTGCTCTTTGAATTGGAAAACTATATTTTATAACAGGAAATACTGAATCAAATTTCTTTTCTTCTAATTTTAATAAAGCTTTAATTAAAATTTCAGGACCAATAAAAGGAGCTGTGGGATAAATACAACAAATTTTATCGAACTCTGTTCCTCGAATCTTATATTCGTTAATTACCTCCTCAATTACATCATAAGTAGTAGCGAAATCATCAGAATTTTTAGTCGATCTCATAAATGGTACTTTTGCTCCATATTTAATAGCAATTACTGCGATTTCTTTATCATCAGTAGAAACCATTACTTCATCAAACAAGTTAGAATCTAAAGCTGCTTGAATCGAATATGCTATAATTGGTTTACCTAAAAAATCCTTTATATTTTTTTTAGGAATTCGTTTACTTCCTCCTCTTGCAGGTATTATAGCAATTTTCTTCACTATCCTATAATCTTTTTTAATAGTCTTATAACTTTATCCTGATCTTGATCACTCAAACCAAAATATAATGGCAAGGTTAATGCTTCTTCGTAATAATTTAAAGAGTTTTGAAAATCATCTATTTTATAATCCAAATTGTGATAATAAGGGTGCATTGGAACTGGCATATAATGAACTTGTGTTAGAATATTTTCTATTGATAGTGTTTTCATCAATTTTGCTCTCGAAATTTTTACTTTTTTAAAATTAATTCTGACCGGATAGATATGATGAGAACTTTGAGCTCGTGTTTTAGACTGAATGGGGTTTATATTTTTAAAGGTTTTAAATGCCAAGTCATATCTTTCCACAATTTCTAACCTACGGGCTATAAAATTATTTAATTTTTTTAGTTGAGATTCACCAAGCGTAGATTGGATATCTGTAATACGAAAATTATAACCCAATTCTTGCATCTCATAATACCAAGGATTATTTAGTCCGTTTGTAAATGCAAGATGCTTGTTTTTAAAAATATCATCATATTTGTTTATACCATGACTTCGAAGTCTTAATAATTTCCTGTAAATTTCTCTATTATTAGTAGTTATCATGCCTCCCTCACCAGCTGCAATGGATTTAACTGGATGAAAAGAAAAACCAGTCATTAGAGAATATTTACAATTTCCAACCATGGACCCATCTTCATATTTTGCTCCCAAAGCATGAGCTGCGTCCTCAATTACCAATAATTTATTTTTATCTGCCATATTTTTGATTTCTTTCATTTTACAAGCTAATCCAGCAAAATGAACAGGCGCAATTATCTTTGCTTTAGGATGTTCTTTTACAGTTCTTGAAAGCTTATCAGGACATAAGTTTATTGTCTGAGGGTCGATATCTGAGAAAACAGGTTTAGCTCCGCAATATAGTGCTGCATTAGATGTGGCGACAAATGTAAGAGGAGTAGTAATCAATTCATCTCCCTCTTTTAATCCAGCTGCTAAATATGCTATATGTAGACCAGCAGTCCAAGAAGAAATAGCTACTGCATATTTAGATCCAACATAATTCGCAATAGCCTTTTCGAAAGATAAAACAGCTGGTCCTTGAGTTAAATTCTTATTTTTGAGAACATCTACAACAGCATCAATATCATCTTGATCTATAAAATGTTTTCCGTAAGGAATAATATCTTTTTTCATAATTAAAGTTGTTGAAGTTTAGCTAATTTCTTAAAATGAAAACTATCACTTATTAACTTATTAAAATTTCCTTTTTCTATAATTTTTCCATTATCAACTACATAAATTTCATCAACATTTTTTAAAGTTGATAGTCTATGAGCAACGATTATAGTTGTTATTTTACCTTTTAAATTATCTATACTTTCTTGAACAATTTTTTCTGACTCCGAATCTAAAGCACTTGTTGCCTCATCAAGTAATAAAAGCTTTGGCTTTCTAAAAAGTTCTCTAGCAATAAATAATCTTTGTTTTTGTCCACCAGAGAGTAATACACCTCTATCACCAACAACACTATTAAATCCTAGCTCTTGATTTTGAATAAAATCAAAGATATTAGCTTCCTTGGCTGCATTGATAATTCTCTTTTTTATATCATCATCATTATTATAGTCTCCTGCCCACATGGAAATATTATTTGCAATAGTATCATCAAAAATAACTGTGTCTTGTGAGACGTAACCAATTTGTCTTCTCCATGAATTTTTTTCTATAATACTTGAGTCAACATTATCAATAAATATTTTTCCCGCAGATGGTTTATTAATTAAAGTAATTAAGTCTAGTATTGTAGATTTTCCAGAGCCAGATGCACCGACTAGACCAATGGATTTTAGATAAGGGAAATCAATTGAAATTTTATCAATAATTATTTTATCTTCAATATAGTTGAACGAAATATCTTTAAATACTATTGATTTTGAAAATGATTTTATTTTTTCTTCTCCATTTTTTTCTTTATTATTTATTTGATTTTTAAACTCATTATCTACTAATTCCATACTTCCAATATGTTGAAAAGTTCCCTGAAAACTACTTTGAACAGCAAGAACAGAGTTTAATGCCCTGTAAAACAAAACTACTGAAACCAGTATAGGTTCTAATTTTTGATTTAGAATAAAGATTTGCACATAAATAATACCCATTATAAATAATACTGCAATTGGCTCTCTTACAGACTGTGTAAAGGCGGCAGCATATCCGGTCTTGATTTGATTATTGGTTAAAATTTTAATAGATTTTAGTACACTAGTTCTTATTTTATTAAATTGTGATGTGGATATGAGATATTTAAATCCATGCAGAGATTGGATTAACCATTTAGTTAATATTCCATTTTCGTGAGCAGTAATTCTTGAAAGGTGCCTTACAAAAGAATTTAATCGCAAAAATAATATAAGCATAATAATTCCTGAAACTATAGCCATAATTCCAAATAACCATGTCATGATAAAAGCTAAGGACAGTAAAACTATAGAATTTACAAAGTGTCCGCCTAAAATTATAATTTGGTTAAAAGCTTCTAATCCTTTAATTGGTTGTTCGTTAATTATATTAGAAAAATATCCTGTATCGCGTTTGGAGTAATATGAATATTTCATATTATTATATGCGTTAAATAAGTTTTCTTTAAGATTAAATAGGAGAATACCTTTTAAATAGGCATTAAAACCAAGTGATAAAAAAGTGATAAAACCCTTAATAATAAATGCAACTGTAATAAACATCAGAATTGATAATACATTAGGCTCCATTCCAAAAAAATCGATAAAAAAGTTAATTGACTTATTGATGTAACCTTCATTACTTAAACTATTTATATTATCCAAACTTTCAAGTAAAGGCAGTAACATAAGTATACCAAGTCCCTCAAAAAAAGCTGCTATAAGACCTAAAAAGTATATTATATAAATTCTATATCCCAAATATAGTTGATACATTTTCAGATATTTAAATATGTCTTTTATCATTTAATTTTTTACAAAAATGTTATTACAATGTTTTATCGGAAATTGATTTATCTAGGAAGTTTTTTACATCATATACTATAGATTTTACATTTGTTATTTTTGAAAAATCTATTTCTTTAAAATTATTATGAGCAACAGATAAAACTACAGCATCAAATTTAGATTTTGGTAAAACTTTTACAGATCCTAATCCATATTCATTAAGCACTTCCTCCTCATTAGCTAGTGGATCATAAATTGTTATTTTTGACCCATATGATTTTAAAGAGCTAACAACATCGATTACTTTGGTATTTCTCACGTCAGGACAGTTTTCTTTAAATGTTATACCCATTATCAATATTTTTGAATCTTTAATTTGTATATCTTTTTTAATCATACATTTAATAACTTCAGATGCTACAAATTCTCCCATGCCATCATTTATCCTTCTTCCTGCTAGTATAATTTCAGGGTGATATCCATTCTGTTGGGCTTTTTGAGCTAAGTAGTAAGGGTCAACACCAATACAATGGCCACCAACTAAGCCTGGCTGAAATGGGAGAAAGTTCCATTTAGTTCCAGCAGCTTTAAGCACTTCATTTGTGTTTATATTTAAAAGACTAAATATTTTAGCTAACTCGTTGACAAATGCTATATTAATATCACGTTGAGCATTTTCAATAACTTTTGAAGCCTCGGCAACTTTTATACTGGGGGCTAGGTATGTTCCTGCTGAAATAACAGATTTATAAAGATTATCTACTTTTTTTGCAGCCTGATTTGTTGAACCTGATGTAACTTTTAATATTTTATCAACAGTATGTTTTTTATCACCAGGGTTAATTCTTTCTGGAGAATAACCAACATAAAAATCTAAGTTAAATTTTAGACCTGATACTTTTTCTAATACAGGTATGCAATCTTCCTCTGTAGCGCCAGGATAAACAGTAGATTCATATATAACAATATCATCCTTTTTAATCAGCTGACCTACTGTTTCACTAGCCTTTAATAAGGGGGTTAAAATTGGTCTATTATTTTTATCAACGGGTGTTGGTACAGTGATAATGTAATAATTACAATCATTAATTTTATTTAAATCAGAAGTACAGATTAGTCCGTTTGAGTCCGAGTTATCATTAACCAATACAGATTGTAATGTTTCGTTATCAATCTCTAATGTAGAATCAACACCAGATTTTAGTTCAGAAATTCTATCTGTATTTATATCAAATCCAACTACGGAATATTTGGTTGCAAAGAGTCTTGCCAATGGCAAACCCACATATCCTAATCCAATGATTGCTATTTTATCTCTTTTCATAAGTTTTTCCAATACCATTTCACAGTCTCTTTCAAACCTTTTTGTAAAGAAAACTTTGGATTATAATTTAAATTTTCTTTTGCTTTATCTATACTTGCATGAGAATGGGGAATATCACCATCTCTATTAGGCCCATGTATAATCTCAATATTAGAAATTTTAGAATCAAATTCTGATAATGAATCTTTTAAGTACGACACTAAATCATTAAGGGTGTTACGTTCAGCATATGCTACATTATATACAGTATTAATTGCTTTTTTATTGGTTGTAACTAAACTTAATAAATTTGCTTGGATAACGTTATCAATGTAGGTAAAGTCTCTTGAGTAGCTACCATCGCCATTAATAACAGGTGATTCTCCCTTCGTAAGTTGGCTGACAAATTTTGGGATTACTGCAGCATAAGCACCGTTTGGATCTTGCTTTCTGCCAAATACATTAAAATATCTTAAACCTATGGTTTCAAGTCCATATATTTTAGAAAAAATATCAGCATAAAGTTCATTTACATATTTGGTGACGGCATATGGGGATAATGGTTTTCCGATATTATGCTCAACTTTTGGCATTAATTCAGAGTCACCATAGGTTGATGAGCTTGCTGCATACACAAAACGTTTAATCCCATTATCTCTTGAAGCGATAAGCATATTTAGGAAACCACTTACATTCACATCATTGGAAGTGATAGGATCTTTAATAGACCTTGGTACGGATCCTAATGCCGCTTGATGTAAAACATAATCTACATTTTTAGTAGCTTTTAAACAATCGTCCAGCTTTCTAATATCTCCCTCCAGGAGGGTGAAATTAGTATCCATTAAAAGTTCTTCTAAATTTTCTCTTTTACCAGTAGCAAAATTATCAAGACAAATGACTTTATTCCCTTTTTTAAGTAAAGCTTCACATAAATTTGATCCAATAAAACCTGCTCCACCAGTTACTAAAATTATTTTATTACTTAATTCAATATCCATTTAACTATTTTTTAATGTAAAGAATAATCGATTTTGAGTCTAGTTTTTGATTTAATAAAAAATTAACTTTTCGACCTATTTTCTTATTTATTTTGGGCTTTATATTCTCTAAATAAGTTTTATTCACCTTTGAACCATTAATTACTATTTCTATGTTGCCACTATCAATTCCTTTTGCATATTCACCTATTAATGCTATTTGATCTACATCTCCAATTCTTTTAATTACAGTTTCCACAATGTCTTGCAGTCCTAAGTGCTGTCTTACAATTTTTTGTAATATCGAAAACATAGGATGGGATGTATTAGCATTGTATATAATCCTATTATTTTCTTTTGACTTTAAAAGGTATCCTGCTTTGGAAAGATTATTTAATTCTTTTCTTATTGAATTTGTAGATTCGTTAAATTCAGATGCTAAACCATTTAAATATCCATTATTGGCTGCACTAATAAAAAACTTTATCAACATCCTTAGTCTAGTTTTTGATGTAATTAGCGAATTTAGCATATTAAGTTACAAAAGTACTTAATTTTAAGTAATAAAAGTACTTATATCTATTTTTTTTACAATTGATTAATATTTTGAATTGCTTAATATTTTAATAATTTTACAATCCTTAATCATAAAATGTTTTTATTCTATACAGTAATTGGACTTATAACATCCGTTTTCCTCAATGGATATTTATTCGAATTTTTCTCAAAAAGAAAATTATTTGACCCAATAAATTTTAGATCTTCTCACAATGAAAAAGCTACCAGATCTGGTGGACCTGCAATTTTTCTAACTCTTTGTTTTTGTTACGGAATTGGACGTGCATTTTTAGATTTAGATATAAATTTATTTTCACTCATTGCATGTTGTTTTGTAGCTCTAGTAGGTTTTTTTGATGATCTTTTTGACGTTTATTATGTCGAAAAATTTGTTTTACAGCTTTTTGCTGGTGTTATATTAATTCAAAGTGATGTATACATAAATAACTTTCATGGCATTTTTGGGATATACGAAATCTCAGAATTAACTTCATACATTGTCTCTTTATTTGTTTTTTTAGTTGTCACTAATTCATTGAATTTAATTGATGGTATCGATGGATTAACGGGTTTGATCTCCCTTAAGTTTTTTATTGCAATCCTGGTTATAATATATTTTACTGACTCTAATCAATATTCATTTGCTGTTGATAAAAAATCTATGATTTCATATTCTTTAACTTTAATTGGAGCTTTAATAGGTTTTTTAGTCTATAATTATAAATCTGATAAGAAAGTTTTCCTCGGTGATTTTGGTTCACTTTTGATTGGATCAGTTGTTACTTATTTCATTTTTTCAATACTTCATTCAAGTAATCAGATTATTAGCGATAATTGGATTAATAGATCCCTAATTTCTGTTCTGCTACTTATTTATCCACTTTCTGATACATTGAGGGTATATATACTTAGAGCTAAATCTGGAAACTCTCCATTCCTTGCTGATAAAAGGCACTTACATCACAAGTTAATTGAAAAAGGTTATAGCCATGTAAAAGCTTCCGTTTTAATAGCTATTTTATCTGTTTCAGTTCTTATTGTAGGATTCGTTATTTCATTTTTGATACAAGAAATTAATTTGTCAGGAATTTTATTTGAAGGACTAAATCTTATAACAACTATTTTGATCATCCTTGCATATATGATTTTTCTCTATTATAAATTTTTCCTATTAAAAGTATCAAAGTGATTTTATCACATATGTAACAATTCCCCAAATTTGTAATTGGTTTTCTTCATCAATTTTTATAGACTTGTAGTTTTTATTTTCAGCTTTAAGAAATAAGTCAGACCCTCTATTAATAATTCTTTTTACTGTAAAATCACCATCAATAAAACACACGGCAATTTTATTGTGTTCTGG
>TARA_B100000963_G_scaffold252286_1_pt1 | contig 28274 bp, 41 predicted proteins | sample TARA_B100000963 | Tara Oceans TARA_B100000963 (sample SAMEA2622097) | marine metagenome | biome: marine biome (ENVO:00000447); feature: surface water layer (ENVO:00002042); material: "saline water (ENVO:00002010), including plankton (ENVO:xxxxxxxx)" | depth 5 m | reverse complement strand
TTGAAGTCGCTGATTATGCGCAAAGTATGTTACCAACTATGAAAAAAGAAATATATAATTTTTATAAAGAAATGATACCAAAACGTAAAGTCTGGCTACAGTATATAAAGTCAAAAACAAAAAATATAAATAAGGATTTAATAGAAGATATAGCAAAATACTATGAGGTTGGAACAGCAGATGCTACTTCGTATATTACAGTAATGACTAAGGAAGAAATATCTATTATACTAGGTGAAATGGGTAAAGATAATAAAGAAATAAAAAAATTATTAAAATGAGTAAGTTAGAAGAACTACTTTGGAGTGCTGAAGAGCATGGTAAAAGGCAACAAATGTTTAAGGAAATAACAAAAATAAAAACTCAAAACCCTAAACTTCCTTTAGAACAACAATATGAACAGGCATACCAAAATGTAATGAAAACATGAAAAAAAGTAAAGTTATACAAGCATTAACGGCACAGGCAAATGCAGATAAAGCAAAAGCCTTAATGGCATTAGATTTACTAGAAAACCAAGCAGTAGGAATTGGTGACCACACAGCAAATGATTTTTTAAAAGATGCAAATGAGGCATTAGAATTATTAGTTGAAGCTGATGATAAGTTAGAAACATTAGATAAATATTGGGGCGATCAACCTTTACCTTTTTAATATGAATACAGCAGAAGACTTCAAAGCATACCAAGCAGAATCAGATCATACAGTGGCTCATTTTGAAAAAGAATACCCTGAATTATCTCAGGAATTTAAAGAAATTCAAGATGAGATGTATAGAATGTTTGCAGCTAAACATATGGATTATGGTTTACAGAATATTTCATTAGGAGGAGATTTAACTAAAGAAAACGATAAAAAATTCTCATTAACAGGTTTAGCTATTAGATTAACAGATAAAATTTCAAGATTAAGAAACTTACTCACTAATGGTAGAAATTTTGTTAAAGGTGAAGGAATGGAAGACACGTTTATAGATATAGCTAATTATGGTATAATTGGTATGTTAGTAGGACGTGACAAGTGGAAAAAATAAATGCCCAAAACACCTGCTATAGTAAAGGAGATACAATTATCCCCTAAAAGAGAATTAGATTATTCTTATCAAAAGAACATTTCATATTCACAATATACAATGTGGAAGAAGTGTCCTAAACAATGGGCTTTACAATATAGAGACGGTCATAAAATTTATAAACCTAGTATCCATACAGTATTTGGAAAAGCATTACATGAAGCATTTCAGCATTATATTAAAGTAATGTATGAAACAAGTGCAGCAGCAGCTAATAGAGAAGACATATTAGAAATACTTAAGGATCAACTTAGATTTCACTACCAAGAGGAATATAAAAAAAATAAAAACCAACATTTTTCTAATCCAGGTGAACTAAGTGAATTTTATCAAGATGGAGTTAAAATATTAAATTATTTAAAAAAACATAGGGGTAAATATTTTTCAAAACGAGGTTGGCATTTAGTAGGAATAGAAACTCCTATATTAATGCCTCCTGTAAAATACAATCCTAATATTTTATTTATGGGTTACCTTGACATTGTAATGTATAATGAAAGGTTAGAAAAATTTAAAATAATAGACATTAAAACATCTACTAATGGCTGGAAATTAAATTATGTTAAAAATGATGAAGATAAACAATTTCAACTTATACTATACAAAAAATTCTTTGCAGAACAATTTGGAGTAGATGTAAAGGATATTGATATTGAATTCTTTATTACAAGAAGAAAAGTTTATACTGAAGGAGATTACCCACAAAAACGATTCCAGATGTATTCTCCACCTTCAGGTAAAATAAAAATAAGTAGAGCAACTAAAGCAATACAGGAATTTATGAGTGAATGTTTTATAAAAAATGAATACTCAACAAAAGAAATGTTACCAAATCCTTCAAAATGGAATTGTGGGTTTTGCCCTTATAAAACAGATAAAAAACTATGTGGATTAGGTGAACATTTTTAATACTATACGTATGTATTGATATAAATAGTTTTATCAAATTAAAGATTATGAGCAATAAAAAAGACAAAACACTAACCAGTGTTAAAATACAAAGTGATTTATTTCAAGATTTTAAAATAGAGTGCGTAAAACGTAAATTTTCCTTTCAAAAACTTGCCGACCGTGCTATTCATTTGTATCTTACAGATGATGATTTTAGAAGAACAATTAATAATCACAATAACCTTGAGTTATAAAAATAAAAATACATGAATAAAGATTTTAAGTATCTTCCTCCAAATAAAAGAAAGAAAATACTCTTAATATGTGATGATATAAGAGTACATTCAGGAGTTGCAACAGTAGCTAAAGAAATAGTAATTCATACAGCACAACATTTCAATTGGGCCCAAATAGCAGGAGCTATAAAACACCCCGATAAAGGTAAAGCTTTTGATTTATCCCAAAATATAAACCAAGAAACGGGATTAACTGATTCAAGTGTAAAATTATATCCTACTGATGGGTATGGTAATCAGGAATTAGTAAGGCAAATGATAAAAGTAGAAAAACCGGATGCGTTATTTATCATTACAGATCCTAGGTATTTTAGCTGGTTATTTCAAGTGGAAAATGAAATTAGAAAAAATATACCAATTATATACCTTAATATTTGGGATGATTATCCTGCTCCTCTATATAATAGTGCTTTTTATGAATCATGTGATGCTTTATTAGGTATTTCTAAACAAACAGTTAATATTAATAAAATTGTATTAGGAGATAAGGCTAAGGATAAAATAGTAAGATATATTCCTCATGGGTTAAACCATAAAATTTATCGCCCTTTAGAAACTACAGAAGAAATAGAGGCTGTAGAAAAAATGAAAATGAATATGTTTGGTAAAGATGAAATAGACTTTATTTTATTTTTTAACTCTAGGAATATTAGAAGAAAACAAATTCCGGACACAATGTGGGCTTTTAAAATGTTTTTGGATAGTTTACCAAAAGAAAAAGCAGATAAATGTAGATTTTTATTACACACTGAAAAAAGTCATGAAGCAGGTACTAATTTAGAAGCCGTAAGAGAACTATTATTTGAAGAAGAATACCCAAAAGCAATTTTTATTGATGAAAAAAAATGGACAACCGCAGAATTAAATTTACTATATAATATGTCAGATTGTCAAATTTTACTAACTTCAAATGAAGGTTGGGGGTTAACATTAACAGAAGCTATGTTAGCAGGTAATCCTATTATAGCAAACACTACGGGAGGAATGCAAGATCAAATGAGGTTTGAAGATGAAAATGGAGATTGGTTTATTCCTTCACCTGAAACACCCTCAAATAACTCGGGTAAATATAAAAAACATGGTGAATGGGCTTTTCCAGTTTACCCAGCTTGCAGATCAATTCAAGGATCACCTATTACACCTTACATTTGGGATGATAGATGTAAACCTGAAGATGCGGCTAATAGAATAAGAGAGGTATACGATTTAGGATTCGAAAAAAGAAAAGAACTAGGCCTTAAAGCTAGAGAGTGGGCTACAAGCGGAGAAGCTGGATTTACAGCTGAACATCAAGGAGCCCGGGTTATAGAGGCTATAGATGAATTATTTAATACCTGGGAATCAAGGGAGGCTTTTGAGGTAATAGATACAGATGAAGATATTAGAAAAATACAAACACATAATTTAGTATATTAATATGAAACCAACATTAATAATAAGTTGTCCAATAGATACTTACTCTGGTTATGGGGCAAGAGGAAGAGATGTGGCAAAAGCAATTATAGAGTTAAATAAATATGATGTTAAAATATTACCGCAAAGATGGGGTGCCACACCTTGGAGTTTTATAGAGGATCATAAAGAATGGGAATTTTTAAATCAATACTTATGGTACCCGGAACCAAATAAACAATACCCTAAACCAGATATTTGGATACAGGTTACAATTCCTAATGAATTTATGCCTCAGGGACATTATAATATAGGAATTACTGCGGGGATTGAATCTACTGTAGCACCTGCGGATTGGATTGAGGGATGTAACAGAATGAATTTAATATTAGGTTCGTCTAAGCATACCATTGATGTATTAAAAGCTTCTAAATTTGAAAAAAGAGATAATAAAACTCAACAAGTTATACAACAGGTTGAGTTTAATTCCAATATAAAAACTGATATATTATTTGAAGGAGTTAAAACTGATATATATAAACCTACTAATGAAGTATTAGATTTGCCTGAAATTAGAGAATCATTTTGTTTTTTATTTGTGGGCCATTGGATCCAGGGAAAATTTGGACATGATAGAAAAAATGTTGGATTACTAATAAAATCATTTTTAGAAACATTTAAAAATAAACAAAAACAACCTGCGTTAATTTTAAAAACATCCCAAGGTAGTCCTTCATATATGGATAGAGATTCTATTTTAAAAAAGATAAATGATATTAAAAAAACAGTAAAAGGTAAATTACCTAAAATTTACTTAATACATGGAGATCTTTTAGATGAAGAAATGAATCAATTATATAACCATCCAAAAGTAAAATGTATGATTAGTTTAACTAAGGGAGAAGGATTTGGTAGGCCATTACTTGAATTTACTCAAACTAAAAAACCAATAATAGCTACGGGTTGGTCGGGTCATGTGGATTTTCTTAAACCTGATATGAGTATACTATTACCTGGCACTCTAGGCCCAGTACATAAAAGTGCTCAAAATAAATGGTTAATTGAAGGTTCACAGTGGTTTGATGTAGATACTATGGCATTAGGTAAAGCTTTAAAAGATATGTATAAAAATTATAAAGATTGGATACATAAAGCTAAACAACAAGGTAATTTTGCTAAAGAAAATTTTAGTTATAAAAAAATGGTCGAAAAATTAAAAAATATTTTAGAACAAAATGTTACTAAAGCTCCTAAACAAGTTCCACTTCAACTACCAAAACTGAAAAAAATAGGAGGAGATAATACTTCTGAACTACCTAAATTAAAATTACCTAAACTTAAAAAAGTAGAAATATGAATGCTGATAAACTGGATACATGTTCTAGATGTGGATCAGATGCATGTTATGTAACTGAGATAAACCAGGATATAAATAATTATTTTTGTTATGGTTGTGGTTTTCAATCTAATTCCCTAATGAGAGAAGGAGAAGAAATAATGGATGATCAATTATCTATGTTACCAGAACTATATAAAGATCTTAGACACGAAGATAAAACAGGTCAAGTATGGTTTCCCTCAACAGTAAACTTACCAAAACAAGGAATGGTATTTGCAAATGGATCCACAACTAGTAATTGGAAATGGGCAGCAGTTAAAGCTGTAGAGGTAAAAGAAGAAGAAAAATTAAAATACCCTATCCCAGGAAAAAAAGATAAATACTATAAACATAGAATGGACATGACTACAATGAAACAGTTTGAAGAACGTGACTTCATGGATGCTCTTTCGTATATTGGAGTATTACCTAGTTAAGATATGAAAATAAGTTATGCAATAACAGTCTGTAATGAGTTTATAGAAATTCAAAGACTAATAGGATTTTTATTAGAAAATAAAAAACAAAAAGATGAAATAGTAGTATTATTTGATTCTACTAATGGCACTCCGGAAGTAAGTAAATTTTTAGAACATTATGGAAAACATTTTCCAGATTTAAAATATTTCACTTATCCTTTTGATGGACATTTTGCTAATATGAAAAATAAACTAACTGAAAGGTGTAATGGAGATTATATTTTTCAAATAGATGCTGATGAAATGATTAGTGAATATTGTTTACATAACATAGGAATGCTTTTACAGTATAACTCCATAGATGTATTATTAGTCCCCAGAATTAATACAGTAAAAGGTTTAACTCAAGAACATATTCAAAAATGGAAATGGAGGGTGGATAAAAAAGGATGGATTAACTTTCCAGATTTTCAATTTAGAATATATAGAAATTCTCCTAACATTAGATGGAAAAATAAAGTACATGAAGTATTGGAGGGATTTACTACTATTAGTGAATTGCCTCTAGAAGAACCCTGGTGTTTAGTACATAATAAAACTATAGAAAGACAAGAAAAACAAAATCAATATTATCAAACTTTATAAAATATGGGATACGAATATGTTTACATACCCCCGGTACCTGAAAATTATGATCCTAAATTTAAAAATTTTATGGTTTTTGTTTCTATGGACTATCAAAAATCTGGGGTTAAATTAAGAGAGGGAGATACTGATTATTCTAAGATGGAAGAGACTTTTAATTTATTAAAAGCTCAGATTGATAATTCTTTAGAATGTGGGTGGAATCCAAAAGATATAATAATTGCTACAAATTTTGAATTTGAATATAAAAAAGTTAAAACATGTGTTTTAGATGAAATTTGTGATTATTCTCAATTTTTCCATAAACAATATGCTACTTTAGAACTAATGGAAAAGGGTATATTTGAGGGAGAAAATATTTGGTATCATGATTTAGATGCATTTCAATTAAATAAATTTTCATTTCCTTATTTTAGTGGGGACTGGGGTACTTGTGTTTATCCCAATGGAGATGGTCATTCTTGTCAATGTGGGGTTATATATCTAAAACATTCTTCTAAAGATATTTTTGAGTTTTTAGTTAATAATATGAAAGCTAAAAATTTCCAAACCCCAGATGATGAAGTAGTAATTAGAAACCATGTTAAATTAAATCCCCTATATACTAATAGAGTAAGTGTATTAAATACTTCATATAATATGGGCATGACAGGGTTTAATGATAGATATCAAAGTGCTGAAAAACCCATAAAAGTAGCACATTTTCATCCAAATAATCCAAAACAATATAGTTATATGGTGGAGGGAAAAAATGACTTAAATGTCAAGATAGTAGATAAAAGATTATTAAATATTTTAAAAAAACATAAATTGTGCTAACATGAAAGATATAGTTGAATTTGAAAACTTTAATCATAAATTTGAAAGTATAGTCCAAAGTCCAGAATGGCAAGTAGTAGAAGAATTATTTAATTCTAAAAAAACTATTTTTATGTTCGGGAATGGCGGAAATATGGGAGTAACTGATCATGCGGCTGTGGATATGAGTAGATTAACAGATAAAAATGTACTATGCCCGGGTAGTGGAATAACTGCTACTTCTATAATAGGAGATAATTCATTTGATGTTTGGTTTAAAGTTTGGTTAGAACAAAGATTTAGAACATCTGATTTAAAAGATAGCTTAGTAATAGCTTTTTCATGTTCTACTAATAGTGATAGTTCAAAATCAATAATGAATGCTTTAGAATACGCAATTGAAATGAAAGTTCCTGCTATTTTAATAGCGGCGGTACCTAAGGATGATCTTAATCCTAAAATAACTTTCATAAATCAGGATACAATTTATTACCATACTTCTGAAGTTTTATCATTAGCATTAACTTACCAGTTAATACATGCTGCAGGATTTCAATGTCCCACTATTTCTAAAAAAGCAAGAAGTAGAAGATTTGATAAACTAGAGATAAACAATAAAGTATCATATGATACAGTTCCTCCAGGAATGGAAGAGGAAAGAAATAATTTAGCTATAGATTTTGATGGTGTAATTCATACTTTTGATAAGGGATGGTATGATGGTACTTGTTATGGAGAACCCATAGAAGGTAGTATTGAGGCACTCAAAAAACTTTCAAAAAAATATAATATTATAATATTCACTGGTAAAGCTTTACCTGATAGACCATTAGTAAATGGAAAAACTGGTAAACAATTAATAACCGAGTGGATGGAAAAATATGATCTTTTACAATATATAGATAATATTACATATTCAAAACCAAGAGCAGAATATTATATAGATGACAAGGGAATATTTTTTAATAATAATTGGGAAGAAATATTAAATAAAATATTATGATAACAGCAATAATTCCCGTTAGAAAAGGTTCTCAAAGAGTCAAAAATAAGAATAAAAAATCCTTTGGGGGAACTTCTTTACTAGAGATTAAAATTAACCAATTGTTAAAACTTCAAAAATGGGGGAAAATAGATGAAATTATAGTTTCTACCGATGATGATGATATGTTACAAACTGCTACTTCACTAGGAGTATTAACTCATAAAAGAAAAAAGTATTATGCATCTTCTGAGGCTTCTAATTCGGATTTTTTTAAAAATTTAGCCCAAGAAGTAGGTCAACATAAATGGGTCATGTATTCTCCAGTAACATCTCCATTAATTTCTTTTGAAACCTATAATGAAATATTAACTAAATTTAAATTAAATCCTACTAATACAGTAACGGTATCTCCTGTAAAACACCACTTATGGTTAGATAAAAAGCCCTTAAATTATAACATAAAAAATAGCCCTAATTCTCAAGATTTACCTAACATATATTCTATTAATTATGGGATATCTTTAATTAAAAGAAAAGATATGATTAGCTATAAAAATATTGTAACTAATTCTCCTACTTTTATTATTTTAGATGAAATAGAGGGGATTGACATTGATACTGAATTAGATTTTGAATTTGCTAATTATCTATATAAAAAATTAAAAAATGCATAAAAACGCTGAAGAATTATTTAAAAAATATGCTTTAGATTTATTTAAACCTGGAATGAAGGTATTTGAAATAGGTCCTGAAAGGCAAGTTTACACTAAAAGAAATTTAGATAATAGATTAGGTATTGATAATTACACATACCATTATACTGATTTATTTAAAGAACAAATGGTAAAAATTGTAAATGATCATTGGGGTATAAGATCAACAGTTGTTGATACTGAAGATATGCCCAATTTTATTCCTATGATTGATGAAAATACTGTAGATTGTAAAGATAATACTTTTGATATTGTATTCGCTACTAATGTAATTGAACATGTAAGAATGCCTTGGGTATGGTTAAAAGAAATAACAAGAATAACAAAACCAGGTGGGTATGTCGTTATGGAATGCCCGGGTATAACTACTCCCTACCATGAAGATCCTATTGATTGTTGGAGAATATGGCCTGAGGGTTTTAACTCTTTATTTAGTTATGTAGGATTAACAGATGTTAGAGGTACATGGGAACATGTTATTCCTGAACCTGATGGTTATAAGCATATAGATACTATAGCTATTGGTAAAAAACCCCTTCAATGAAAGATTTTAAAACATTAAAAAACTCCCATAAAGGAGAAGATGTGTGGTGTGTTGCCGCAGGGAGTTCTATGGATTACATAGATTCTTCTTTTTTTGAAAATAAAATAGTAATAGGTCAAAATCAAGTTTACAAAAAATATCCTTGTAACTATATAGTTATGAAGGATTTAATGGAAAAACCTAGATTCCCGAGAAGTATAAATGAAATTCAACAAAAAAATATTCCACTAATTTATTCAAAGTATTATGCTGGACATTATGCTTCTGGATTAAATAAAACAGATTATAAAAATTCTTACATGTATGATCATGTAGATAACCGTGAGGATATCCAATCTCATTTAGATACTATTGGAACTGATAAAATGGTAGCCAAAAGATCATCAATTACATCAATAATGAATATAGCAGCTTACATGGGGGCTAAAAATATTATAATATGTGGAGTAGATTGTGGAACAATTAATGGGAATACCTATTTTAAGGGATACACCGAAAAAGATTGGATATCAGGGGGCAACAATCCGGGAATTAAAAATTGGTTAGCTGCAACGGATTCTATAAATCTCCAGATAAGAAATCAAATTTGTAAAAAATATAATTGCAATATTTATTCCCTAAATCCTTTTATGAATTTTAATTTAGATGGTAATGAATATTCCCCCTGCTAATATAGATTTTATTTTAGTTAATTATTTTAGTGAGGATTATGCCCAAATAGCTATTGAATCCGTATATAAGTTTACAAAAAACATAGGTAATGTATTTTTAATTGATAATTCTAGTAATAAAGGTTTACTTAAGGAAAAATTTAAAAATTTTCATAAAAATAATTTTCATATTATAGATGGTTATAATCAAGAATCTCCTAAAGAAAGATTTAAAAGCCCTATAAAAATGTATCCTACTATTGGGGGCCAATATGGTCCTGGAAGTTTACACCATAATAAAGCTTTTAACTTAGGGATAGATTTATGTAAATCTAAATATATATGTCATTTAGACATTGATAGTTTATTTTTAGATTATTGGGAAGAAGATATAATCCCCCTATTAGAAAATAATTTATTTATATCATCAGCAATGAGTCGTAGTATTGCTAGAGAGTATTTTATTATTTGGGAAAAAGAAAAGTTTAATAAGTTAAACCTAAGACCGGATTTAACGTTTATTGATACCTGTGGGAATCTCACTAAGTTTGCTAAAGACAATTCATTATCTTTTTATATTACAGATTCTTTAAAAAATAATAATAAATTTCATTATCATTTAGGAAGAGGTACTTCTTTAGAACAATATGGTCAATCAACTAAAAAACAAAAATATATTGAAAAATGGAAGAATTTTTTAAACTTATAAATCCCGTTCCTAGACCTTATCCTTTAGAGTATGGGATAAAATTATATAATGAAATACTTAAATATCAACCTAAAATTTGTTATGAATTTGGTTCCTCATGGGGGTTTACAACATGTGCTATTGCAAAAGCTTTACATGACATAGGTTATAAAAAAACAAAATTCTACAGCTATGATATTGATTCTAATAGGGTAAATAAAGCCAATATATTACTTAAAAGTTTAAATTTAGATCATGTATGTAAAGTTGAAACAAAAGATATATTTTCTCTAGGATCTTTTGGATCCCATTTTGATTTTTTGTATATTGACATTCATAATAATGGCAGTGCTATTCAAAGAGTGTTAGATAGAATTAATTATAAAAATAAATTAGTTTATTTTGAGGGTGGAAGTAATGTACGTAACCAAGTTTGTGTAGAAAGAAAAGTTCCAACTTTTAAAAATTTAAATTATGAAGTTATTTTTGGTGAAAATCAAAAACATTCATTTAGTAAAATACGAACATGAAGACTAAATTTGCAATAGGTTGTTTAGTACAATGGTATGAAGTAGATATCATTGGAGAATACATAGATTCTTTAAAAGAAGCTATAGATGCTTATAATGGTAAAATATTAGTTGATTTTACAATTTGTATGAACCAGGATCTAGAAAAATGTATTAATGAAGAACAATTAGAATTTTGTAGAACTAACATAGGTCTTAAAGTAATGGATATCAGATTTAAAACTATCTTTACTGAAGAATTAGTTACAATAGCAGATTATCGTAGACAATTTAATGAAAAATATTGTGAGTTAGTTGATGTATTAATGTGGGGAGAAACTGATGCATTAATACCTAGACAAACATTTAATATATTAGATAATTTACATAAAACATCACTACAAAACAATAATTTTAAATATTTAGCCTTTTTCGGTACTTGTAAAATGTGGGATCAAAGTTGGGAAATATTAGAACACCCTGATTTTACAGTTAAGCCTTTTATTGAAAATGATTATAATAATTGGTGGTCATTAAAGTATACAATGACTAAAGAAGAAATGAATAAAATTAATGAAAAAACTGAAGATTTAGAGGTAGTAATAGCACCCCAACATAAATTTAATGGATGTGGGTTAGTTATTTCTTCTGAAGTAATTAAATCAGGAGTCAATATACCTCGTTCAGTATTTTTTGTACATGAAGATACTTCATTCATGTTAATGACTCAAAAAATATTGGGTAATATACCTCAATATATAATTAAAAATATTTTATTAGTACATAATAGAAACCACCCTAAAAAAAGAATGTATATAGGGGGAGAAAGAAAAGATGGTACCATGAATGAAAAAAGAAGAAGCAATGATTGGTACATTAAAGCAAATAAAATGAGTGAGCAAAATTGTTATAATGTATTTAATCCTAATTATAAATCTTTTACATGGGAAGACGTATGGAAATGAATAAAAAAATCTTAGTTACTGGGGGGTTAGGATTCATAGGAACTAATCTAGTAAAAAAATTATTAAAGTATAATAGTACGATTTATGTTTTGGATAATTTATCAAGTGGGGATTTAGAAAATAAAATTAATGGAGTTACTTATGTTATAGATGATACCAAAAATTTAAATAAATTATTTAAAGATTTTAATTTTGATTTAGTTTTCCATTTAGGAGAATACTCTAGAATAGTTCCCTCTTTTAAAGAGATTAAAAAAATATTTAATTTTAATATTTTAGGTAGTTTTACTCTTTTAGAATTATGCAAAGCAAATAATGTTCCTATAGTATACGCATCTTCTTCTACAAGACTCTCAGAAGAGGGAGAAAATCATTCTCCTTATTCATATTTTAAATCTACTATTACAAAACTTATTAAGAATTATGGGGATTGGTATGGATTAAAATATTCTATATGCTATTTTTATAATGTATATGGGCCTTACCAAGATGCAGGACATGATGGGTGGGAAACTGTAATTAGTATTTTTGAAAAGCAATTAAAAAATAAAAAACCCCTAACAATATGTGGAGATGGGACTCAACGTAGAGATTTTACTTATGTGGGGGATATTGTAGAGGGATTAATTTTAGCTTCTCAAAAACTAAAAAATGAAGAATACCAGTTAGGAAGTGGAAAAGATTATTCAATTTTAGAAGTAGCTAAAATGTTTGGGGGAGAAATAAAACACCTACAACCAAGACCTGGAGATAGAAAAAAAGGATTAGCTAACACTGAAAAAACAAAGCAAAAATTAGGGTGGTATCCAAAAATGAATTTAAAAACCTGGATAAATTCAATAAAATGAAAAAGATAGCATGGTTTACTGAGGGAGGGTTTAGAGGAAAAGTTCACAGACAAACTCCAAATATGAAAACTCCATTAGATTGGATAGCTGTTATGGAAGCTGATCATTTTAATTTAGGAGATAATTTAAACGAAGGTAATTATGATTTAGGGATTATGGTTATTCCTAAGGAAAACCCCCAAAGGGCTAATATAAATAATATAAAAAAATTTTGTACTAAGGTAGCCATAATGCAGGAAGGACCCTTTTGGTTATTCCAAGACTATTCATTAGAAAAACAAATAAGCTATTTTAATAATTTAACCCAAGCAGATATAATATTTGTTCATAATGAACAGGATAAAAGATATTACAAGGGATTAACAAACCATAAGGATGTAAGAATTTTACCCTCAGTAATGATTGAAGATCCTATAAAAAATATTATAAAACCCTCTGAAAGAAGTGGTATTATGATTGGGGGGAATATGGTAAGTTGGTATGGGGGGTTTGATTCTTTTATATTAGCATCTTCGGTTACGGATGAAATATATTCTCCCTCAATGGGGAGGAGACAAGAAGGAGAACCAGAATTAGGAATATCTCAATTACCTTATATGCAGTGGGATCAGTGGATTATAGAATTAAGTAAAAGAAAAATAGGTATTCATATGATGAGAACTCATGCGGCTGGAACTTTTGCTATGAATTGCTCATATTTAGGCATTCCCTGTATAGGATATAAAGGGTTAGATACCCAAAGAAATCTCCACCCTAATTTATCAGTAGATGATGGAGATATGGAATCAGCCAAAAAATTAGTAAATAAATTATGGAATAATTTGGATTTTTATAAAGAAAATTGTATTTTAACTAAAAAATTATTTGAAAAAGAACATTCTGAAGAAGCATTTAAGAAAAAAATAAAATAAAATGGACAAAACTAATTTAAAATCATCAGTAAATGAAATATCAGGTGAAATAGTAACTCAAATCATCCATTTTATGAATGGAGAAAAAAGGACATTTTCTCATATAATGTCAAAAACAATACGCCAAGGCCAATTTACAAAATTCCAACAAAAAGATGGAACTTGGATTATGGTAAATGATAAAAATGTGTTGTGTATAGAAGTATTTAACGAAACTACCAATTAAACAAACCAAACTATGAAAAAACAGGAATTAATAAAAAGTTTAAAACTCTTAAAACAAAGAAAATCCCCTGAATTATATAATATTAAAGATTTTAAAGTTTTTGATCAATTAAGCCAGAGATTTACAGGAGATATATGGAATGAGGGGGAATATATATGGAAAATTGAATGTTTTTCCCAATTAATTAAGGATCAACAACCTTCCACTATATTTGAAACAGGATTTAATGCAGGAACAAGTTCTTGCATGTTTTTAAATCAAACAAAAAAATACATAAGCAAATCTGTAAAATTTTATTCAAATGATTCTCATAAAAGATCTCTCCCAAATGTAAATTTATTAAAAGAAGAATTTAATAATTTTGAGTTTATATTAGGAGATTCTACAGAAGTACTTCCATCATATTTGAAAGAAAAAAATTTACAAATTGATTTTGCCTTTGTAGATGGGGGCCATTCATACAAAGAATGTAAAGCAGATTGTATTAACTTTCAACCTTATATTAATGATGGGGGGATAATATTTGTAGATGATTGGTGGTTAGGGAGTGTAAAAAATGGAGCATTAGATGCTGGCTGGGATGGATGGACTTTATTTGAATGTCCTAAATATGAAAGAGGAGCTACAATTTTTTTGAAAGATGGTGGAGATGGTACATATGCCCAATGGTAAAATAAAAGATAAATTAAAAATTTAATAATGGGGAAAGTTAATGTTGTATTTTGGGTAGGAGTTAAAAGTACTGACCCATTAACATTGGATAAACATGGAAATTTTGAATATTTTGAATATTCCAAAAAAACATGGAAATATTGGTGTAAGAAAAATGATATTTTATTTTTTGAGTATAATACACCACTATTAAAAGATGTAAAAAAACATAAAATTACATGGCAACGTTGGTTTGATTTAGAAGATCAACTAAAAAAAGTTAATTGGGACAAAGTAGCAGTTATAGATGCTAGTTATATTATTAAATGGGATACTCCAAACTTTTTTAATGTAATCTCAAATTCTTTAAATGTTTTTAGAGCACTGGAAAATGTCCGGTGGATGGATGAAGGTATTAAAGGATATCAAGAATTATTTCCTAGTGTAAATTTTAATTTAAAAAAATATATTGATTGTGGGTTTCAAATATTTACAAAAGAACATTTACCCTTTCTTATAAAATTAAAAGAATTTTATTTTAATAACAATAGTAAAATTTTAGAATTACAATCAAAAGTAGGCAGAGGTACTGACCAACCTGTATATAATTATCTTTTACAAAAAGAAAATATAGATTTTAAATTTGAATTACCTAATTCTTATAATTTAAATCATATGACTAGATTTAATTGGTTTAGTCATAACTGGCAATTAAATACAGATAAAACTCCCTTTTTTATAAAATATGGTTATCTTTGGAAATACAGTGGATTTGATAGAAAACAAAGAAACCCTTTAATGAAACAAACATGGGATTTAATTAAAAAAAATTATGAGTAAAAATATTATTTTTATAATCAATATAGTAAAAGACGAAAGAAGTAAAAATCAGGGTTATGATTATTCTATTAAAAGTTGGGAACATTATAGTAATAAGATAGGAGCTGATCTTTTTATATTAGATGAACCTTTAGGAGATTTTTCATATATAAAACCTCAATGGTATAAAATGTATATTTTAGATATCCTAGATGAAAATGAAGTAGAATATGATCAAGTATTATATGTTGATGCTGATACTATCATACACCCTAATGCACCCAATATATTTGAAATTTCCAATGATAAATTTTGTGCTATTAGAAATTTTGGATGTATGGACTGGGTTTGTAGAAGTTTAGAAAATTATTCTAAATTATTATTTGAAGGTTTTATGTTTCCTTATTATAAATATTTTAATTCTGGGGTAATGGTGTTTAATAAAAAACATAGGAAACTTTTTAAATCTATACAAGAATTTTACCAAAAAAACCATGAAAATATAAAACATATACAGGATAACTATCATGTAGGAAATGACCAACCAGTTTTAAATTTTTTTGTTAATAGAGACATACCAGAAGATTATAAAGTATTAGATTACGAATGGAATATGCAAGACTTAGTACGATTTGAAGTATTAGGAGAAGATATGTTACACACAGAATATGGATACATAAGTCATTATAATGCAGGTGTAAAACCAACCCCGGGGTATTGGTTACAAAAAACATTTAATTATTTATATGGAGAAAAAAACCATTTAATTTAATTTAGTTAAATATTTATTATATAAATCAATAATTTCATAAATAGGCTTGAAAATATAAATATTTTTTATTATATTCCTATTAAAATTTTTAGTTATGATTCCTTTATTTAAAGTTTTTATGGCCCCAACAGCCAAAGAAAAAGTTGGAGAAGTATTAGATAGTGGTTATATAGGACAAGGACCAAAAGTTGATGAATTTGAAAAACAGTTAGGTGAATATTTTGGTAATAATAAAGTTATAACAACAAATGCGGGTACATCTGCATTACATTTAGCTTTACATTTACTTAAAAAACCTTATAGAAAAACAACAGTTTTCGAAGGATTTGGTTCAAGCACAGAATACTGGCCAGGTATTGAAGAGGGGGATGAAATATTAGCCACAGCCTTAACTTGTACTGCTTCAAATTGGCCTATTTTAGCAAATGGGTTAAAAATTAAATGGGTAGATATTGACCCTACAACTTTAAGCATGGATTTGAAGGATTTAAAAAGAAAAATGTCTCCTAAAACTAAGGCTATAGTAGGAGTACATTGGGGGGGTTATCCTTTAGATTTAGATGAAATATTAAAAATTAGGATTGATTTTAAAAAAGAACATGGGTGGTCACCTTCATTAATAGAAGATGGGGCTCATTCAATAGGCACTAAATATAAAGGAAAATATTTAGGAAATCATGGAAATTTTGTAATGAATTCGTTACAAGCTATTAAACATGTTACTTCAATAGATGGGGGAGTATTATATTGCCCACATAAAGAATTATATGAAAGGGCTAAATTACTTAGATGGTATGGTATTGATAGAAATCCTGAGGGTAGAACTGATTTTAGATGTGAAGCTGATATTCCTGAATGGGGGTTTAAATTTCATATGAATGATGTTTGTGCTGTTGTAGGAATGGAAAATTTTAAACATGTAGATAACATTATATCTAAACATAAATCTAATGCTAAGTATTATGATGAAAATTTAAAAAATGTGAATGGGGTTACACTACTAAAACGAGAAGAAGGGTTTGAATCCTCATTTTGGATTTATTCTATGTTAGTAGAAAATAGAGAAGGATTCTATAAATGGATGAAAGAATGTAATATTATGGTTTCTCAGGTGCATGAAAGAAATGATAAACATAGTTGTGTATCCCAGTTTAGATCTGATCTACCTAATCTTAATAAAACAATCAGTAAAGTTGTTAATATACCTGTAGGATGGTGGGTAACTAAAGAAGAAAGAAAATATATTGTTGAGTGTATTAAAAAGGGTTGGTAATGAAGTTACAATTTATAATAGTAGGCTGGCATTTTGATAATTTTCCTGAATTAGTTGACCAATTAATTGAATTAAACCAGAATAATGATTTTATTAGTGTTTTCTGGTCATGTCATAAAGATCCCTCTAAAAAAATAAAAGAAAATTTTGATTATAAACTTTTCCCTAATTTAGGATTGGAAGATGGAGCGTATCAACAAGCTTTAGATTATTTAGAAATTGATGATGATACTATTTTATTCCTATTACACGATGACTTAGTAATTAAAGATTGGGAATTTATAAATTTATGTCTTAACTATATAAATTTAGGATATAAGGTTATAGGTAATGGAATTAATTATCCTTTAACTTTAGATCCTAATGAAGTTAAAAGGGAAAAAAAATATATTGATTTTGTTAAAGAAGAATGTAAATCTATGTTTTCTACCCCTTTATTTTGTTATACTATAAGAGAAAGCTTTATGTGTATAAAAAGGGGGGATTTAAGAAAAGTAGGAGATTTTGAAGTTATCTGGGAAGAACCAATCCCAGATAAAGAGGGAAAATTTCATATAGGGGGGATTGGTAATTTACAACAATCTTTATTAGGGTATAAATTAACCAAAGCCTTTGGGAAGGAAAAATTTCAATATTTAAGTAAAGAATATCAAGATAGTAATTATTTATTTGAATGTGCCCGAGGTAAAATAAACTAAATTTAAATAATATGAATATATTAGTAACAGGAGGTGCTGGTTTTATAGGAACAAATCTTATAAAAAGGTTAGTTAATGAAGGACATAATGTTACTTCAATTGATAATTACTCAACAGGATTAAAATCAAACCATCAAGAAGGATGCCATTATAAAGAAGCTAACATTTATGATTTTGATTGGAGGACAGAAATGTATGATGTTGTTTTCCATTTAGCAGCTATAGCGCGAATCCAACCATCATTTGAAAATCCTATTAAATATTTTAATACAAATGCAAATGGTACTATACAATTAGCTGAACACTGTGCTAAATATAATATACCTATTATTTACGCGGGTTCATCCTCACACCACTCAGGTAGGTATAAAAACCCATATACTTTTAGTAAAGATATAGGTGAAGAAGCATTGGAACTTTTTTCTAAGTGTTTTAGTTTAAAATATGCTATAGCTAGATTTTATAATGTGTATGGTCCTTATCAACTCACAGAAGGAGGGTATACAACATTAATTGGTAGATGGATTAATAATGTTGAAAAGGGCTTACCCTGTGAAATATATGGAGATGGAAAACAGCGTAGAGATTTTACCCATGTAGATGATATAGTAGACGCCCTTATTAAAATAATGGAAAAAAAGGCATTTTCAAGTAAAATATATGAATTAGGAAGAGGAAATAACATATCAGTAAATGAAGTAGCTAAAATGTTTGAAATTTCTCCAATTTATAAAAATGCTAAACCTGGAGAGGCAAGACATACCTTATGTGAGTCTACTCTGGCTAAGGAAATTTTAGGTTGGGATCCCCAAAAAGAATTATTACATTACATAAAAAATTTAAAAAATGAAAATAAGTTTCATAATACCAAGTAGGAATAATTTAAAATACCTTAGATGGGCTTATGATTCTATAAGAAAGAATCAAGGAGAACATGAAGTACAAATATGTGTAGCTGATGATGCTTCCGAAGATGGTACATGGGATTGGTGTGATAAAAAAATGAAGGAAGACCCAAATTTTGATGCTATACTAAATATGGGGCCCGAAAGATTAGGATTAGTCATATTAAATGATAAATTAATAAATGAAGTAGCTAAGTATGACATTTGTATGGTTTATCATGCAGATATGTATTTATGTCCCTATGCTCTGGATTCAGTAGAAAAATATTTAAAAGAAAAAACAATAGTATCTTTAACCCGTATTGAACCATCATTACATCCCCCAGGACCAGAAAAAATATTATTTGATTGTGGGATTGAGCCCGAAGAATTTGATGAAGAAACTTTAATGGCTCATTTACAAATGACTAGTTTAGGTAGGCTTCATAAAACTACAGAGGGGATATTTGCTCCCTGGGCATTTTGGAAAAAAGACTTTCAAGAAATAGGGGGGCATGATATTTTATTTGCTCCTCAAAGTAAAGAAGATAGTGATATATTTAATCGTTTTTATTTAAACGGGATTAAATTTATTCAAACCTGGGAGGGATGTGTTTATCATATGACAAGTAGAGGTAGTAGATTTAATCCTTATTCGGGGGGTGCACCTGGAAAAAATTCAGAGGAATGGTTATATACTACAACTCGTAATACAAAAGAATTTATACGTAAATGGGGTCATATGATTAAACATGATACTCTAATGAAACCTATTGTACCACCTAAGTATAATATAGGCATTAAAATTAAAAATTGTACTCCTCAATTATTAGAAACACTTGAACCCTGGTGTGACAAAATATATGTAGATGAAGGAAACGTTCCTACAATAATTAAAAATTATATTGATTTAGAACAACCCAATACTTCATTTGATCTAAATAAAAAACTTTTTGAGGTGGAAAATCTAAGTGATTATAGTAATAATGGGTTTTTTCCAACTGATATTTTTATAAAAATTAATGGGGATACTTTTAATAATCAAGACTATTCTATAATACAACAATTTTCTGAAATCATTCAGGATAGTGGTGAAATAGGGGAGTTTGAATTAGGCAATTTAAAAATTACGGTTAATAGCTTAAAAACCTATGAAAATAATTTAATTGTAAATGAAAAATAAAAAATCTATTACTATTGGGGGTTTAAAACTTCAAGTTAAGGAAAATAAAAAAAATATTGAAAATAAACATAAAAAATTTTTTTTATCTACTTTAAACACACTTATTTCTATTCAGGAACGTACTGATAAAATATTTACAGAATATGGGTTAAATTTAATAATGTATGAGGATTTATATTTTACTGTAATAGAAGATTTAGTATATGAGCATTATGGTGATCAAATAGCTGAAGTAATGTTTTGGTATGTTAATGGTGCTAAAATTCAACCAGATGAAGAACAATTTATAGAAGATAAGGATACAGGTAAAAAATATAAAGTAAAAACACCTTTACAAGTATACAACGTTTGTAAAAAATTAAAGTTATTTAAAGATTAATATATGTATCAGATAAAAACAATGGATTTAGAAATGATTGAATGTCCTAAATGTGGGAATGATTTTCCAAAATTAAGAAAGGACAAATATGGTTATAATTTTTGTATTAATTGCTCTACAGAAACTGCCAAAAGAGGCATACCTGTAATGAGAGGAACAGGTGATCATACTTGGGTTGATTTAGAGGTAATGACACAGGAACAATTTGAGAGATATGAAGAAATGGAAAATAAAACTAAATCTGAAATTACCCCTAATAAAAAAGATAGAGATAGTCTACAGGGCCCATTTACAATAGTAGAAACAGATAAGTAATGCCCGCCCCTAAACCTATATCAAAAGATATGTGTTTAGCTGCCATGAATAAAACTAAATCAGTTAGGGCAGCAGCTAGATACCTAAATTGCTCATATCACCATTTAAAGCGTTATATGAAGCTATATGTGGATGAGGAAACAGGCAAAACATTATTTGAAGTACATAAAAATCAAAGTGGTAAAGGTGTACCCAAATTTTTAAAATCAAGTGGTAAGGAACCTGCTTTAATAGATATAATAGAGGGTAAAATAAACCCTGCCTCATTCTCACCTGATAAATTAAAGTATAGATTAACTTCGGAGGGTTATCTAGAAGAATGCTGTGGTAATTGTGGTTTTAAAGAACATAGAGTAACTGATCATAAAGTACCTCTAATTTTACATTTTAAGGATAAAAATAAATTAAATTATAACTTAAATAACATAGAATTTTTGTGCTATAACTGTTATTTTTTATTTATAGGAGAAGTATTTACTGAAAGAGATATAAATAAACTAGAAGATAATAAATCAGTTTCAAAAACTACGGATGCAGTAGACATGCAATTAGATGACTATCATTTACAAAGATTAAGGGAATTAGGTCTGGATGGTGAAAATCCCATAGACAAGGATGATCCATATAATTTAGTATCTTATAGATAGTTTGGCTACTTAATTTTATTTTTTTATATTTATGTACGATGAAAAATCGTAAACACGATAAAATAGTTAAAAACTATAAAACTTCCAAAGCCAAACATCTTGAAAGGCAAGCTACTAAAATGCTTAAAAAAGATGAGTATTATAGTAAATTAAAAGATAAAAATATAAGTACTAATTTTTTAAAAATGTTTTAATATGGCAAGAGAATTTGAAGTACAAAATGCTGAGGAATTTGAAAAACTAATCAAATCCAGAGATTTTAGGGTATATGAAGCTTTAGTTAGTACGATACTAAAAAATCTCAAAAGTAAAAAACGTCATCATCATGCTTTAAGTATAATAAGTACAGATGAAGATGCGGTATATGATATTACTATTGATAAACAAGATTTTCATCATACATTAGAAGAAAGTTTGAAAGCATACGAAGAAGAAGAAAAATATGAAGAATGCGCTAAAATAAAGAAGGCAATGGATTTTTTAGATAAAAAAAAAGCTGAAAAAGCTGTAAGTTCTATTGTGAAATCCTTGGCTACCTGAATTTCCTTTCGTATATTCACGGTAAATTAAGGTTATGGCATTATTCAAATTTCAAAATTTAAACAAACACGGTAATTTAAGAACTAGAATAGTTCACAGTCCAACATCACAATTTTCATTTAAACCAGCTGGTTATGGTAAATTTGTAAATATACAAAGATTTTACTATGAAGTAGAGCATGCATATTTAAGTCCTGCTTTATACACTGATGATAACGGTGATAAATTTATATTACCAACAATGCAAAAAGCACATCCTAAAACAACATTAGATGATGTTAAATTAACTAGACCCAAAAAAGAAAAACGGACTGAGCCAATAATAGAAACTAGTATTAGCAGTTCAGGTGATGTTACATATGAAACTAAGTATTATCCAGATTCAGGTAATTACTATTGTACTTGTCCTGGTACATGGAGAGCAAAGGATAGAAGATGTAAACATATTAAAGTATTAGAACAAAAAAATAAAAAATAATATAGTGATAAAATTAGATAAAAACCAAGTAAAATTTATTAAGAAAAATTTACTTACTGAAGAACAAAGAAAATCTAGAGTGATAAAACAATTTGAACAAACTGGGGGTAATGTGACCTTTAAGGGTTTAGATGGAAATTTATATACTTTAAGATATACTGCAACAGGAGCTTATACTAACTATATTGAATTTGGAGAACATTATAATACGGGTTTTATGCATAAGGGCAATAATGTTAGAAGTATGGATAAACATCATAAATTTAATCATACAGAATATAAACTTCATAAACAAATTGATAAAAAATGAAAGGTAGATATTACTGTGAAATGGAAAGCCCTATATACAGACAAATAATAGCTGAAAAATTAAAACTAGAAAAAAAACAAAATAAAGGTACTAAAAAAGGAAAAAGAAAAAATGGCTAGAGAAAAATCATATATATACCCAACAGTATTAGTATTTAAAACATCAAATAGATCAAATGCTAAAACTAAAATGAAAGTTTATAAAACTAGAAATGTAGATGAAATTATAGATGGGTTAGAAGAAGGTAATTTACCTGGTGTTCCTAAAAAGGCGGAAGTACTTGAATTAGCATTGGGTAATTCATTTATTAAAAAATACAAACAACAGTATAATTTATGATATTTATGCCATATACTAAGGCATGGCTACATACACATTTCATAATCCTTCTACATCAGCTTATTTTACTCATGAGTTAATTAGAGGTTCTAATGGGTTTTACCCTACTTCATCTGCTCAATCCCAATATTTTTCTGGATCTATTTTTTCACAAATAACCAGTTCAGTAATAGGAAATAAAGAACCAATAAGGGGGGATTTTATTTTTAGTACAGTAGTACCTCCTGGAACTTCTTCATTTGTACTAACACCAGGGATTGATATCCCAGTCTCGGAATCAATATTTAGGGGGACAGGAGAATTTACTTTAATATTAACTACCTAATGGCAACAGTTACATTTACACCTTTAATGTTAAGAGGAGCAGGTACTCGGGGAGTACCTTTAATACCTAAAAGTGGTGGTGCTTTTGAGTATACTGCTATTGATAATAATTTTTCAATGGCATTTGATGGTGTAGCCAGTTCTTTTAACGCTGGACTTTTTAATGAGCTAGATAATGGTGATTTATCAGTTTGTATTTGGATTAACACGCCAAACACAAGAACAGTTACAGATTATGTTTTTGGTAATGATGGTGCAACTGTAAGATCAGGATTTGATATAGAAATTAATAGATATGGTAGATTAAGAACAAACCGACAAACAAGAACTTTAAGAGCAGATACAGGTTTTAACACTGTTGGGCTTACAACAAATACTTGGCATCATATAGCTTTTGCATATGAAGAATCAACAAACACAATAAAACAGTATTTTGATGGACAACTTACAGAAACACTAATAGGTGACACGAGAAATTCAGGCGCAAGTATTAATTTACATATAGGTTCATTTAATGGCACAGGTAATCATTTTCTTGGTAATCTTGATGAAGCAGCTATTTTTAATGTTAAGTTATCTGACGAAACTATAAAAGCTATATACGATACTACAGAAAATAATCCTGGTAAGGTAGCTGATTTAAGTGAAACACCTGAAGGCGCACCTGTCGCTTGGTATAGAATGGGAGATTAAAATGGCAACAAAATTTATAACACCGAATTGGCGAATGCCAAGAAATAGTAACCAAAGCAAGGCTAGTAATTATAGTATTGATTTTAATGGGTCAAGTAATAGTATAACGTGTGGGAATTTACCTCAATTACAAGGCGCTACTAATGCAAGTTTTTCTATGTGGGTAAATGTTGCATCAAGTGGAGTTGAATATTTTTTTAGCCAATGGGGAAGTGGCACTGATAGATTAATTAGAACTTTTGTTAATGGTTTAGGTACTTCAAGTAATCAATTTGACATTTACATTAATGATACTATAAGTTTCAGAGCGTCTAATAATTCTATTATTGAATCACTTGCTACTGGTGAATGGTTTAATTTAGTCATTACTTATGATGGTACAGAATCTACTTCATCGCAGAGAGTTAAAGTTTATATAAATAATCAAGAGCTTACTGGCAATATTTTTGGAGGGCCAACTTCTTTATATAGTTCAACAACTGATTTTATAATAGGTGCTTATCCAAGTGGTGCATCTTATTTTGAAGGTAAAATTTCTCAATTTTGTATTTTTGATTACACTTTATCTACTAATCAAATTTCAGCTTTATATAACAGTGGGATTCCATCCAACCCACTTGCAGTAACAACACCACCAATTGCATATTATGATTTAGGTCAAGGTAGTGCATATGCATCTGGAAGTGCAGGTATAATAGAACCTAATTTAGCAGCAGCTACAGGTTCAACTGTATTTGATTTTGATGGCATAGAGGATTATATAGATTGTGGAAATTCAGATACATTTACTTTTGGAAATGGTACTACAGATAGTCCTTTTAGCATATCTGCTTGGTTTAATGCAGATGTATTAAGTTCTGCCAACAGATTTGTAATCTCAAAATTTGGAACAGCAGCACAAAGAGAGTATTTACTTGAATTATCATCAGGCAATGTTTCAATGGTATTGTGCGATACTTCAAACTCATCAAATAGAATTACAGTAGACCATACTACTGGTGTTACATTTGAAACAGGTAGATGGTATAATATTGCTTTTACTTATGATGGAAGTGGAACTACAGGTGGAGCAGATATTTATGTAGACGGCATTGTAGCCTCAACAGCAACAAAAACAAAGTCAGTTGGGTATGTTGCTATGGGAAATAAATCAGCACCTTTAAAAATTGGAGAACGTTCAGGCAAAGAATTTGACGGTCAAGCATCCAATGTTCAAATTTGGAATACAAACTTACAAGGCTCTAATATGGCCACTTTATACAATAACGGTACCCCCTTACAATCCTACACAGATATACCACAGTCAGGTAGTTTAGAAGCTTGGTATAAATTAGGCCAATCAGCAAATTGGGAGGCCGACACCGCTGGTAACTGGCAGATCCCTGACGCCGTGTCGTCATATCCAAAGAGTTTTGATTTTACAGGTGTTAATGGTGTTTATATAGATGCAGGAAATGATAATAGTATTAATTTTACTTCTGCATTTAGTACCAGTCTATGGTTTAAAACTACCTCATCTGCTACTATGTATACATCTCATGGATCAGTAAGTGTTATAAAGTACTTTATTCAATTTTACGCACCGATTAATAGATTAAGATTAAGAATTTATGATGGAGGGGGAGGAAATGTAACAGTTAATAATACACAAGTATTTAATGACGGAAAATGGCATCATTTAGCTTTTACTACAGATGGAACTACATCAGCAGATAAAGTTATTGTTTATTTTGATGGTCAGCCTCTTCCAACAACAGGAACATTACCAAATAATGGAATTAAAAATCTTACTGCAGGAAGTTTAAAAATTGGGGCTTACGTAACAACACAAAATACTTTTAATGGACAATTAAGTAATTTTCAAACGTGGGGTACAGAACTTTCATCTTTAGAAGTTGAAACACTTTATAACAACGGAGTACCCTTAACAACTGCTATAGCAACTGACAACCTAAAAGCGTGGTATAAACTTGATAACACAGCTACATTCTCAACTAATTGGAGTGTACCAGATGCTTCAGGAAATGGCAACACAGGAACAAGTTCAGGAATGACAGAACAAAATCTAGTGTTCAATAATGTTTCTGCTTTAAATGGCGAAAGTTCAGGTATGGATTCAACAAACCTAGTACCATCAAATCTAATAAAAAGTATTCCATATAGTGGTTATAGTATGGAGTTTCATGGAACAGATGATTATATTACTGCTTCTTACAGTGGTGATGTTTATGCCTGTTCAATATGGTTTAAGCCCGAAAATACTATTACAACATCAACTGCTACAGAATATTTAATAAGTTTTGGCAATGAGTATGATGGTGTTTTATTAGGTTCTTCTACAAGTGGTTTAACTGATGAATTAATTACAATTAACAATGATGTTGGTGGAATTGGGAGATCTGCCTATACAGCCTCATCAGGAACAATAAGTGATTCTTTTCACCATTTATGTTTTAATTGGTCGGGCACCGTTTACCAAATTTGGCTAGATGGTGTGAATGTTCAAAATGTTAGCAATGGTACACCAGCTTTAATTGCTTCTACTGCAGTACAAATAGGTAGAAATTCTTTAGTTGCATCTACAGTGCGTGATTTTAATGGTAATATTTCTAATACCGCTATATTTGATAGAACTTTAACCCAAGATGAAATTATTAGAATATACAATGGTGGTTCCCCGGGTAATTTATCTAGTTTAAATCCTACTAGTTGGTGGAGTTTAGGATCAGATAGTTATTTCAATGGTAGTAATTGGGTATGTCCTGATATAGGTTCTAACAGTAATGATGGCACAAGTGTAAATTTAGGAGCTGAAGATTTAAAAGGTAATGGCCCCGACTCTCTAGCAAACGGTACTTCAACAAACCTAGATTTATCATCTGATTTAGTAGGTAATGCTCCTGGAAGTACAGGAAATGCAATATCAGTAAATATGAACTTTACAGCAAGAACAGGGTCAACCCCTTAAAAAAATATTAATATTAAAAACAAAATAAAATGGCAGCAACATACGCAGTAATAAATTTATCAGATACTAATGCAATATTATTTAGTCAAGTAAATCAAACCTCTGCTCAAACAATGAGAAGAAATGTAGCTAATACTCAAGGTATCTTATCATATAGTGTTGAACCTAGTTTTATTACTAATGGTTCTTTAACTCCAGTTCAAACATATGATCATGCAGGTATAATAACTTTATTAGCAACAGCAGCATGGACTCCAGAGGAATAAAATATGGCAACAACCACCTTCATACCATCAATGTTAAGAGGAGCAGGTACAAGAGGTGTGCCCTTAATACCTGCTGGATCTTCATTTACAAATGATTTTTCTATGAATTTTGATGGTATTGATGATTATATTAATTTTAGTTCTGCAATATCATTGCCAGGAGCTTTTACTCTTTCTGCATGGATTAAACCAGTAAGTGTAACAGGTAACACTTGTTTAATTATAAGTTCTAGAACAAATAATTCTAATAAAATAGGAACTTTAGGATCAAATGGATTACAGATAAAACTAGGTGGTTCAATTGTTTATCTTACAGAAAGTGGTGGAAATACTTTTGATTTGGATGTATGGCAACATCTCTTAATAACAAGAGATAGTAGTAACAATATAACTGCTTTTAGAAATGGTACTTCTTTTGGTGGTTCTGCAACAAATTCAAATACTGGAACTTATGACAGTATGGGTCAATTTAAGAATTCAAATTTTCTTAATTCTAAACTTGATGAGGTTGCTATTTTTGATAGTGTTCAAAATGTTGCTACACTTTATAATAGTGGAATACCAGGTGACTTATCTTCATTATCACCATTACATTGGTATAGATTTGAAGAGGGATCAGGTACTACCGCAATAGATTCTGGCACCGGAGGTAGTAATGGAATAATTAATGGAGCTACTTATTCAACAGATGTACCTTCTTAAAAACTCTCCATAAAATATTTGGTTACCTGAAATAAGGTTCGTATATTTACATAGTTAAAATAAATAAAAGTTATGATTAAGTTTGATAAAAACACAAAGTTCC
>TARA_B100000963_G_scaffold361964_1_pt1 | contig 28326 bp, 11 predicted proteins | sample TARA_B100000963 | Tara Oceans TARA_B100000963 (sample SAMEA2622097) | marine metagenome | biome: marine biome (ENVO:00000447); feature: surface water layer (ENVO:00002042); material: "saline water (ENVO:00002010), including plankton (ENVO:xxxxxxxx)" | depth 5 m | reverse complement strand
AAAAAAAAAAATACAATTCTTTGAAATATTTAGTAAATTTGTTGCTCTTAATTTATTAAGATAATTTCAATAGATATTTAAACAAAAATAATAAAACCTAACTATTAAGACATGAATGACCATAATCTAACTAATAATAATTTTTTAAGACAATTTGAAGTTGAAATAGATGGCCAATTAGCAAGAATTGAGTATGCTGAGCAGGAAAGAAAGATTTTTTTAACAAAAATATCTATTCCAAAAAAAATTGAAAGCTCTGATTTCAAAGATTGGTTTATAAAAAAAGTTCTTGATTATGTCAGTGAAAAAAATATAAAAGTTGTTCCTACCAGTCCTGAAATTGCAAGATTTTTGAGAAAGAATAAAAATTATAAAAGACTACTACCTGTAGGAATAAAATTATAATCAGTTATTTTTCCTACAAATTCTCCACTTTCATCAATTCTTAAAAGTTCAACCTTTCTTTTTTTGTTTATTAAATATGGATTCCAAGGCAATTTAACTCTTAAGTAATTGTTAGAGTATCCTGTTATATATCCCTTTTTATTTTCATTTTCAAATAATACATCAACAATCTGACCAAGCTGACTTTCATAAAAAAATTGCTTTTTTCTGATTGACAATGACCTCAGTACATTGCTCCTTCTTTTTCTATTTTCAACCGGAACAATTCCAGAAAAATCTAATGCACTAGTATTTGGTCTTTCAGAATAAGTAAATACATGTAAATATGAAATTTCAAGTTCTTTTAAAAAGTTATAGGTTTCATTAAAATTTTTCTCACTTTCGCCTGGGAAACCTACGATAACATCAACCCCAATTGACGCATTTGGAATCAAAGTTTTGATTTTTTTAATTCTTTTTGAATAAAGTTCAACCAAATATCTTCTTTTCATTTTTTTTAAAATATCATTGCTACCACTTTGGAGCGGTATGTGGAAATGTTTACAAAATTTATCGCTTTTAGAAATAAATTCAATTATATCGTCAGATAACAAATTAGGTTCTATAGAGGATAGTCTGAATCTGACCTCTGAATCAATTTTATCCAGTTCATGTAAAAGATTTATTAATGTTTCATTTTTTTCTGATTTTAAGAAATTTTTCCCAAAATCACCTAAATTTATTCCAGTTAAAACAATTTCCTTAATATTTTTTTTTAATATAAAATTTACTCTTTTTAAAACAGATTGAATACTATCACTTCTTGATCTTCCTCTTGCTATTGGTATAGTACAAAATGAACACTTGTAATCACAACCGTCCTGTATTTTTACATATGCTCTGGTTCTCTCTTCAACTGAATCAGTAGGAAAGAATAATTGACTATCATTGATTTCACATCTGTGAATTTTTTTACCATAACTTGCTTTATAATTAAGTAAATAATTATTCAAGTTAAATTTTTCTGAGATACCGAGTATTAAGTCAACATTTTTAATCTTAGAAATTTCAAGAGGATTTAATTGGGCATAGCAACCTATAACAACTACAAAGCTCTCAAAATTTATTTTTTTAATTTTGTTAACTAAAGTTTTTAATTTTTTCTCAGCATTTTCGGTAACTGAACAAGTATTAATAACATAAACGTCAGCTGAACTTTCAAAATTCACAATTTTAAATACATCATTGTCTAAACTTCTTGAAATTTGGGAAGTTTCACTAAAGTTCAATTTACATCCTAGTGTTTTAAAAGCAACTTTTGTTTGTTTGAATTTAACATTAATTTCTTCAAGCATTTATATTATGTTATTTTTACACAAATATAAAACTTTGATTTTTTCCATGAACTCATTTAATCTCAATTTTATATTAGTTATAATTTTTAAATTAATATTTTATTACGGATGTACTGATGTAATTCAAAATAATATTGACTATAGTAAAATTATAAGATATAATGAGTCTAAAAATGTTACTTCTCTAGATCCTGCATTTGCAAGAAATCCACAAAATATTTGGCCAATTCAACAAATGTTTAATTCTTTAGTTCAAATGGATGATTCATTAAACATTAAACCTGAAATAGCAAGAAAATGGAGCATTTCAAAAGATGGTTTAACTTATACTTTTTTTTTGAGAAATGATGTTTTTTTTCATGAAAGTGATTTGTTTGGAATAAAAAAAACCAGAAAAGTAATCGCATCTGATTTTGAGTATAGTTTCAAAAGACTTCGATCCCAAAAAATTGGTTCTCCTGGTGGTTGGGTATTAAATAATGTTAGTGATTTTAGAGCTTTAAATGATAGCGTATTTACAATTAAACTTAATAATAAGTTTCCTGCTTTTTTATCTCTTTTATCTATGAGATATTGTTCAGTTGTACCTTATGAAGTTGTTAACTTTTACGGTGAAAAATTTAGAGAAAATCCAATTGGTACAGGTCCTTTTAAATTAAAGAGATGGATTGAAAATGAAAAATTAGTTCTTGTTAAGAACAAAAAATATTTTGAATTTGATAAACAAGAAAATCGATTACCATATTTAGATGCTATTTCAATAACTTTTTTTACCGATCCTCAAACTGAATTTATGCTTTTTAACAAAAATAAAATAGATTTTATAACCTCTTTGGATAACTCTTATAAAGATGAAATATTAACTATTGATGGTAAATTAAAAAACGACTACTCAAACAAAATCATCCTTCAGAAAGGACCAATGTTAAATACAGAATATTTAGGATTTTATTTAAACTCTGATTCTGATGAAATAAATTCAAAAAAAATCAGGGAGGCAATTAACATTGGTTTTGATAGAAATCAAATGATTTCTTTTTTGAAAAACGGAATTGGTATTCCTGCAAATCAGGGGTTTCTACCTGTCGGTATTATTAATGATTATAATAAAAATATAGAACCTTATAATCCTGAAAAAGCTAAAAATTTAGTAAAACAATATATTGAACAAACAAATTCTGAACCCAAAATATTTTTATCAACTGATCCTAACTATGTTGATATTTGCGAGTTTATCCAAAATGAATTGAAAAAAATTGGTATTAATATCATAATTAATGTAATGCCCTCGTCAGCCCTAAAAGAGGCAAGAAGTAATGGTAAAGTTGATTTTTTTAGATCGAGCTGGATTGCAGATTATCCCGATGCTGAAAATTTTTTATCACTATTTCACACAAAAAACTTTGCTCCATTCGGTCCAAACTACACTCATTTCAGCAATAAAGAGTTTGATTCTTTGTATAATCAAAGCCTCATCGAAATAAACAAACAAAAAAGGGGGGAGATATATTTAAAAATGAACAGAATTTTAACAGACAATTTGCCGATTATTCCTATATATTATGATGAAGCAATATGTTTTTTCAAAAAAAATATTGAGAATTTAAGACTATCCCCAATCAATACAATAAACTTTAAATATGTTTATAAAAAATAATTTTTATTTTTTTTGAAATTTAGAGTATTTATTTTTGAATTTATCAATTCTTCCAGCAGTGTCGACTAATTTCGATTTACCAGTATAGTAAGGATGTGATGTTCTAGAAATTTCTAATTTGACTAATGGATAATCCTTACCATCAACTTGAATAGTTTCTTTTGCATCAACAGTAGATTTTGAGATAAATATGTCATTATTAGACATATCTTTAAATGCTACTAATCTATAGTTTTTAGGGTGTATATCTTTTTTCATTTTAATAAATTCTTTGCAAATTTAATTTTTTTTTCTAAACTTTAAACCATTCATTAAAATAATAAATCTTGTAAAATGAAAACATCAAACTATTCTATTCAATACGGAACGTTAAATGGCATTATATCTATATCATTTAGTTTGATGTTATTTTTTTTAGATCAACATTATCAGGGTGGTGTATTTGTAAATCTAATAAATTTTTTAATTTCATTAACAGTTATTCTTTTAGCTCAAATTGCATTTAAAAAAGACAATGGAGGTTACCTAAATTTGTCAGATTCTTTAAAATTAGGACTTGGAATATCCTTAATCAACTCTATTCTAGGAGTACTTTTTTTCTTTATTTTATCTAATTTTTTAGATCCAAATATGACTGAAAAAACTCTAGAGATAGTGGAGCAAAGACTTATAGAAGGTAATCCGGAAATTTCTCAACAAGAATTAGATAGATTCATTGAGGCAACTCGTCAAGCAATGACCCCATTTACATTATCAACTGCAATTATTATGGCAAGTTTATTTTTTGGTTTTTTAATATCTCTTATTACTGGTTTATTCTTAAAAAAATCTAAAACTGAATAGTTTTTGTAATTTTACTTTATATAAATTATAATGAATCTTTCAATTATTATTCCATTATATAATGAGAGTGAATCGTTAAGCGAACTTCATAAACTTATTGTTGATGAACTTAAAACTCATAATTTATCTTATGAAATTATTTTTATTGATGATGGAAGTACTGATAACTCATGGGAAATAATTGAAATCCTTGGAAATAGAAATAAAAAAGTTAAGGCTTTCAGGTTTTCCAAAAACTTTGGAAAATCTCAAGCTCTAAATGCTGGATTTGATATATGTGTCGGTGATATAGTTATTACAATGGATGGGGATTTACAAGATTCTCCCTCTGAAATAATTAAACTATATAATAGCATTTTGAAAAACAAGTACGATATATTGTCTGGATGGAAAAAAAAGAGATATGATTCATTTATTTTTAAAAATTTGCCATCCAAATTTTTTAACTATGTGGTTAGAAATATATCAAAAATTATGATACATGATTTTAATTGTGGAATAAAAGCTTACAAAAACGAAGTAGTTAAATCTATTGACGTATATGGTGAAATGCACAGATATATCCCACTTCTTGCTTACGACAAAGGATACACAAACATTAATGAGAAAGTTGTTTTACATAAACCAAGAAAATATGGGAGAACAAAGTTTGGAATAAATAGATTTTCAAATGGATTTTTGGATTTAATTACTATATTATTTTTTCAAAAATTTGGAAAAAGACCAATGCACTTTTTTGGACTTATTGGTTCGATAATGATATTGATTGGATTTATTTCATCACTATATTTAGGTATTGACAAACTATATTTTGAAACTAGTGGAAGGTTAATAACTGATAGACCTCATTTTTATGTTGCATTGACTACAATGATTTTAGGAGCTCAATTTTTTGTTGCTGGATTTGTTGGAGAACTAATTGTAAAAAACAAACCTATCAGTAAAAGATATAATATAACATCCTCAATAAATTCATAAAATGAATATTATTCAAAAATCAAAAATTTGGGAAAAAAATCCGTTTGACTCTAAAACTAGAAATAAGGTAAAAGAATTGAAAAAAAAACCTGATTTGTTGTATGATTCTTTTTATAAGAATTTAGAGTTTGGAACAGGTGGAATAAGGGGTATAATGGGGGTAGGAACAAATAGAATCAATAAATATACAATTGGTAAAACAACACAAGGTTTAGCTAAGTATCTTTTAAAAAGCTTTAAAAATGATAATATAAAGGTGGTTTTAGCATATGATTGCAGAAATAATGGAGTGTTGTATTCAAAGGTCGTATCAAATGTATTATCAGCAAATGGAATAATTTGTTATGTATTCAGAGATATAAGACCTACGCCCCAGTTATCATTTGCAATAAAAAAATTAAACGCACAGTGTGGAATAATGATAACCGCATCCCACAATCCACCGGAATATAACGGTTACAAAGTTTATTGGAGTGATGGAGGTCAAATTGTTCCACCTATTGATAAAAAACTAATTGAAATTATAAATTCAACAAAATACGAGGAAATTAACTTTAAATCTAAAAAAAAAAATATTACAAAAATTAGTAAAAATTTTGACAATAAATTTATTGAAGCCTCAACAAAATCCGTAAAATTTAAAGTGTTAAATCAAGAAAATTTGAAAATAACATTTAGCTCACTTCATGGAACCTCTATTAAGATTCTTCCTGATTTAATGAAAAAAGAAGGTTTTAAAAATTTTAATATAGTTGATATTGAAGCTCAACCAGATGGTAATTTCGGAAAACTTTCATCTCCTAATCCTGAGGATCCTAAATCGTTTAAAGAATCATTAAAAGTTGCAAATAAAACTGATAGCGATATTGTAATTGTTACTGATCCAGATGCAGATAGATTAGGTATAGCCATTAGAAATAATGACAAAAAATTAGTTCTACTTAATGGGAACCAAACCATGGTATTTTTTACAGATTTTCTATTAAATCAATTAAAATTGGAAAAAAAACTTAACAAAAATTATTTTATAGCTACTACCATTGTTTCAACACCTTTAATGAGTAAAATCGCAGAGAATTATGGAGTTGATTGTAAAATAACACTAACAGGATTTAAATGGATATCAAAACTAATTAGTGAAAATAAAAATATTAAATTTATTGGAGGAGGCGAAGAAAGTTACGGATATTTAGTTGGTGATTTAATTAGAGATAAAGATGCTATAACATCTTCTCTACTTGCATGTAAAATTGCAGCTTATCTTAAAAATCAAAATAAATCAATTTTTGATTATTTAACTTCTATTTATAAAAAATACGGTTTATATAAGGAAAAGCTAATTTCAATTGAAAAAAAAGGTAAAAAAGGAAATGAGGAAATTAATAATTTAATGAATTTTTACAGAAAGTATAAATCAAATTATCTTGGAAAATACCAAATTTTAGTGAAAGAAGACTATGAGTCCGGTTTTTCTACTAACTTAAAATCAACAAAAAAAAATAAATTAAACTTACCTAGAACCAATTTATTGAGATTCATTTTTAATGATGGTTCAATTTTATCTATAAGACCAAGCGGAACTGAACCAAAAATTAAGCTCTATATTTCAGTAAATATGTCCATTAAATTTGACGAGGAAATTGAAAAAATTGAAACTAATCTCAATAATAAAATTAAAAACATAATAAGATATTTAAAAATATAAATGCAATATTTTAAAAAAATACTTCACTACGCTTACCCATACTCTAAATATGCATATTTAAATATTTTTTTTAATTTAATTTATGCTGTTTTCAGTGCTTTATCTTTTCTTGCCCTAATTCCAATGCTTGATGTTCTTTTTAATACAACTGAATATGTTGATACTCCTCCAAAATATGAGGGAATATCAGATGTAAAAAATTTTATTAAAAATTATGTTAACTATCATATATCTCAAGTGGTTTTAGAAAATCCTGTTAAAGCTCTGTTTATTACTATATCAATAATTCTTTCATTATTTTTTATAAAGAATATTTCAAATTATTTAGCATTATATTATATAACTTTTCTAAGAAATGGAGTTCTTAAAGATTTGAGAGATAATATTTACGAAAATTTAATTAATCAACCAATAAATTATTATTCTAACAGAAAAAAAGGAGATATTTTAAGTAGACTATCTTCTGATGTTACAGAAATTCAAAACTCATTTCTCTCTATTCTTGAACTACTAATTAGAGATCCATTAACAATAATATTTACTATTATAATTATGTTTTCAATTAATATTAAACTTACAATTTTTGTTATAACATTTATTCCTATTTCAGGTTTAATTATATCTTGGATAGGAAAAGTTTTAAAAAAAATTTCATTAAAAGTTCAAAATGAACAAGGTAAATTTTTAACAATAATTGATGAAACACTCAGTGGATTGACTATCATCAAAATATTTAAGGCTGAGAAAAAATTCATTTCAAAATTTAAAAAATCTACCTCTTTTTTCTTTAAGTATTCAAATAAACTTATAAATAGACAAAATTTAGCATCTCCATTAAGCGAATTTTTAGGAATTATTGTAATCGGAGGTTTACTTTGGTATGGGGGAAAAATGGTTTTAATTGATGAAACACTTAATGCAACAACATTTATATCATTTATGGCTTTAGCTTATAATATATTAACTCCAGCCAAATCAATCAGTAAATCATTCTATAATATTAAAAGAGGAGATGCAGCAGCCGATAGAGTTCTTAAAATTCTGGATTTAAAGAAATCATTTGAATTTACAGGAAAAGATGATAGCGTAATTTTTAAAAAAGATATTGTATTTAAAAATATCAATTTTTCATACTCAAATCTTCCAGTTATAAAAAACTTCTCCTTAAAAATTAATAATGGAGAATCAGTCGCATTTGTTGGTGAATCTGGATCAGGTAAATCTACAATTATCAATTTATTAGCTAAGTTTTTTAAACTACAAAATGGCGACATATTAATTGATAATAAGAGTATCAAGGAATTAAGTTCAAATTCAATTAGATCAATAATTTCAATTGTTACTCAAGAATCTATTTTATTTAATGATTCAGTAAAGAATAACCTACTTTTAGGAAATGAAAATGTAAGTGATGAAAAACTTATAGATGCATGTAAAATTGCTTACATTAACGAAGTTATTGAGGGATTACCTGATAAATACGAAACTATTGTTGGTGAACGTGGAAACAATTTATCTGGTGGTCAAAAACAAAGATTGACAATAGCAAGAGCCTTACTTAAAAATGCTCCTATATTAATTTTTGATGAAGCCACTTCTTCATTAGATACTAAATCTGAGAAAAAAATACAAGACTCCTTAGTTAAGCTTATGAGAAAAAAAACTTCAATAACTATAGCTCACAGAATATCTACTGTAAGAAAAGTTGATAAAATAGTTGTAATGAAGAATGGAGAAATTAATGGAGTTGGTTCTCATGAATCTTTAATAAAATCAAATAAACATTATAAAATTTTGTTTGAATCACAAGCTATTTAGTTACAATAATTAAAATGTTTATAATTAATTAAAACTTCTTCTTCGTTAGCTCAAAATTTAACTCTTTATTATTGATAAAAAATGTAATTTTAAATAATGTTTTAATTATTTAAATGATACATTTTTTTGGTGATCCTGATAATGATATAATTGCAGCAAAATCAAATAAAAATTTATCTGATAAAGAAATCAAAAAGCTCGAGTGGCTTTTTTCAAAAAAACTAATCAACTCAAAAAAAATTAACGGAAAATTTATTGGAACTAGACCATTTAATGTGACTCCATGGTCAACTAATGCAGTTGAGATCACTCAAAATATGGGATTAGACAAGTTGATAAGAATTGAATTATATAAAAATTCTAACACAATTAAAGATTATGATTCAATGATTGAAACTAAAATTTATGGTCTTAATCAAAATATATTTAAAGTGGATGTAAAGCCAAAAAACAAAATATTTATAAAAAATATTGGAAACTATAATATTGAAGAAGGACTTTCACTTAGTAACGAAGAAGTAAATTATTTAGATAAACTTTCTAAAAAACTTGGAAGACCATTAACAGATTCAGAGGTCTTTGGCTTTTCTCAAATAAACTCAGAACATTGCAGACATAAAATATTTAATGGAAAATTTATATTAAATGGAGTTACAAAAAAAAATACTTTATTTGATTTAATAAAAAAAACTTCATCAATAAACAAGAATACTATTGTATCTGCTTATAAAGATAATGTTGCATTTATTAGTGGTCCAACAATTGAACAATTTTCTCCAACTCACGGAGATAAGCCAAGTTTATACAAAACAAAAAAAATAGAAAGTGTAATTTCACTTAAAGCTGAAACACATAATTTTCCTACCACAGTTGAACCATTTAGTGGAGCAGCAACTGGTTCGGGTGGAGAGATCAGAGATAGATTGGCTGGAGGTAAAGGCTCGATACCTTTAGCTGGAACAGCAGTTTATATGACTCCATATCCAAGATTAAATGAATGTCATTATGAAAAAAAAGTTCCTGCTCGAAATTGGTTATACCAAAAACCTGTTAATATACTGATTAGAGCATCAAACGGGGCATCAGACTTTGGAAATAAATTTGGGCAACCATTAATATGTGGTTCAATTTTAACTTTCGAGCACATTGAAAATGAAGAAGTTTTATCATATGATAAAGTCATAATGCTTGCAGGAGGAGTTGGTTTTGGTAAAAAATCTGAATCGATTAAGGAGAAACCTAATAAAGGGGAATTAGTAGTTCTTTTAGGAGGTGACAATTATAGAATAGGTATGGGAGGAGCGGCGGTTTCGTCTACTGATACAGGCTCTAACATTAATTCACTTGAACTAAATGCAGTTCAAAGGTCAAATCCTGAGATGCAAAAAAGAGTTTCAAATGTAATTAGAGCTCTTGTTGAGAAAAATAAAAATCCAATTATTTCAATTCATGATCATGGGGCTGGAGGACATCTTAACTGTTTAACAGAGTTAATGGAGGAAACAGGTGGTGATATTAATATTGATAAGTTTCCGATTGGAGACCCTACCCTTTCACTTAAAGAAATTTTAGGAAATGAATCCCAAGAGAGGATGGGTTTAATTGTCAATAAAAAAAATATAAACTTAGTTAAAAAAATAGCGGATAGAGAAAGATCACCAATTTATGTGGTTGGCAAAATAACAAACAACAACAAATTCAAATTTTATTCTAAAAAAAGCAATGAAACAGCAATCGATCTTTCAAATAAAGATCTTTTTGGAAGTTCACCAAAGAAAATTTTGATAGATAATTTTGTAGAAAAAAGTTTCATAAAAATTAATTACAATGATAAAAAAGTAAAAAAATATTTAAAAAAAATTTTTGAATTAGAAAGCGTTGCCTGTAAAGACTGGTTAACAAATAAAGTTGACAGATGTGTTACTGGCAAAGTAGCTCTTCAACAATGTACTGGAGAAATTCAGCTTCCTCTTAATAATTGTGGAGTAATAGCATTGGATTTTAAAGGTGTTCACGGAATAGCTACATCAATTGGTTTTTCACCAATCTCATCATTAATTGATTCTAAATCTGGAACTAAAAATTCAATTGGAAAAGCCCTTACTAACATAATTTGGGCTCCACTAAAAAATAATCTTAAATCAGTTTCGTTATCTGCAAACTGGATGTGGCCTTGTAATAATAGAGGTGAAGATTTTAGATTATTCCAAGCTGTAGAAACTTGCTCCAGATTTGCTATTGAACTTGGGATTAATATACCTACTGGTAAAGATTCTTTGTCAATGAAACAAAAATATTCAAATTTAGAGGTAAAAGCTCCTGGAACAGTTGTGATATCAGCTTCAGCTCACTGTTCAGATATTAAAAAAGTTATTACTCCAGTCATTTTAGCAGATGGAGGAGATATTTATTACATTGATTTTTCGAATGACAAATTTTATTTAGGTGGTTCTGCATTTGCACAAGCGTTAGGTTATGTAGGTAAAAAAACACCAACCATAAAAAATTCTGAATATTTCAAAACTGCATTTAATGTAACTCAAGATCTAATAAAAAAAGAGGTGATATCTTCAGGTCACGATATTGGTTCAGGTGGTTTAATAACATCTTTAATGGAGCTTTGTTTTACATCAAAAAATATTGGTTTGAAAATTGACATAAGCTCATTTAAAAGTGATAGTACTTGCTCTATTCTTTTCTCTGAAAAAATTGGGATTTTATTACAATCAAAAAATAATTTAACTAAAATTTATGCTAAACATGGAATAAGTTGTGTTAAAATAGGTTCCCCAGTTTCAAATCCTAAAATTAAAATTAAAAGAAATGATAAATTATATGAATTTTCAGTTAATAAAATGAGGAAAAAATGGTTTAATAAATCATATCTTTTTGACAAAAAGCAAACTCATATTAAATATGCAAGGAAACGTAAAAAAAACTTTGATAAACAATTACTCAAATACAAATTTCCAAAAAACTTTTCAGGAATATTATCACCAATACCAAATAAAAAAATAAATGCGGCTATAATAAGGGAAAAGGGAAGTAATTCTGAAAGAGAAATGGCTTATGCAATGTATCTAGCTGGATTTAATGTTATTGATGTCCACATGACTGACTTAATTAACGGTCGTGAAACATTGGAGAATATTCATTTTATAGCCGCTGTAGGTGGTTTTTCAAACTCAGATGTTTTAGGTTCTGCTAAAGGTTGGGCTGGTGCTTTTAGATACAATAAATTAGCTAACCAAGCAATAACAAATTTTTTTAATAGGGATGACACTCTTTCGTTAGGAGTATGTAATGGATGTCAACTATTTGTTGAACTTGGTTTAATAAATCCAAATCATAAAGAAAAACCTAAAATGCTAATAAATAAGTCTAATAAATTTGAATGTTTATTTACCTCTGTAAAAATAATTAATAGTAATTCAATAATGTTACATGGGATGGAAAATAGCGTTCTGGGTATTTGGTCAGCTCATGGAGAAGGAAGATTTTACTTACCATTAGATGAAAAGCAATATCAAATTTCAGCAAAATATTATTATAAAGATTATCCATCTAATCCAAATGGATCTGACTTCAATACAGCAATGTTGACAAGTGATGATGGAAGACATTTAGTTATGATGCCCCACATTGAAAGATCCTTATTTCCATGGAATTGGTCTTACTATCCTCAAAAAAATAAAAAAAATCAAATCTCACCTTGGATTAACGCATTTAAAAATGCTTACAACTGGTTTATTTAATTTTTTTAATAAATATTTTTTTTTAAATTAACAATAAATAAAAAAACAATGACACCCTCAAGGCTATTCGAATTTTTAGAATTTCAAATTGATAGTGCACCATTAACTAAAACTTTGTCAACAAAATACTCAGGTAAGTGGAATTCAATTTCATCTAATTTTTTTTATAACCAAGTTCAAAAGGCCTGTTCATCACTAATTGAAATGGGAATAAAAAAAGGCGACAAAATTGCTTTAATTTCAACAAACAATAGAACGGAATGGTGTGTTATGGACTTAGCTATTTTGCAAATTGGAGCTATAACAGTTCCAATATATCCTACAATTACTGCAAAAGATTATGAGTACATACTAAATCACTCAGAAAGTATTATATGTTTTATTTCTGACAAAACCATATATGATAAGATTTCATCTATTAAATCAAAAACAAAAAAATTAAAAGAAATATATTCGTTTGACAAAATTAGTGGTTGTAAATCATGGGAATTGCTTCTTAACAAAGATTCAATTTCTAATCAACAAGAAATTGAAAACTTTAAAAAAAATGTAAAACCCAGTGATGTTGCAACTATAATTTACACCTCGGGGACAACTGGTATACCTAAAGGTGTTGTATTAACTCACAATAATATCGTCTCAAACGTTTTATCTGCTTCTAAAAGACTACCTCTAAATATTGGAAATTCCAAAGCACTTAGTTTTCTTCCTGTTTGTCATATTTTTGAAAGAGTGATTCTTTATGTTTATTATTTTAATAGTATTGAAATTCATTTTGCTGAATCAATTGAAACGATTGGTGAAAATTTAAAGGAAGTAAAACCAAACTTTATGACAGCAGTCCCTAGACTTTTAGAAAAACTTTATGATAAAATTTACTCTAAAGGGGAAACACTTTCAGGAATAAAGAAAAGTTTATTTTACTGGGCAGTCAATCTTGGACTAAATTTTAAACCTTATGGGAAAAATGGATTATTTTATGAATTAAAACTAAAGATTGCAAGAAAGTTAATTTTTTCAAAATGGAAAGAAGCTCTTGGAGGAAATTTAGATGTTATATGCTCTGGAAGTGCTGCACTTCAACCAAGATTAGCTAGAGTATTTACAGCTGCTGGAGTTACTATTGCTGAAGGCTATGGGTTAACAGAGACCTCCCCTGTTATAACAGTTAGTGATTTTAGAAATAAAATGCTAAAAATCGGTTATGTTGGAAAACCAATTGATGGTGTTACTATAAAAATAGCTGAAGATGGGGAAATATTGTGTAAAGGACCTAATGTTATGAAATGTTACTACAAAGACCCTAAGCTAACTGATGAAGTTATAAAAAATGGGTACTTTCATACTGGTGATATTGGAATAATTGATTCGGAAGGTTTCTTAAAAATTACTGATAGAAAAAAACAATTATTTAAAACTTCCGGAGGAAAATATATTGCACCTCAGTTAATTGAAAATAAAATGAAACAATCCCTATTTATTGAGCAAATTATTGTTGTAGGTGAAGGAAAAAAAATGCCTGCAGCCTTAATTCAACCCTCATTTGATTTTATTAGAAATTGGGCTAAAGAAAATGATTTTAAAATTGGTGAAAAAAATAATGAAATTTGTGAAAATTCAATTTTAAGAGATTATATTGGAAAAGAGATTGAATTACTGAACGAAGATTTTTCACAATGGGAGAAGATTAAGAAATTTGAGCTTACGCCAGATATCTGGAATATTGAGGACGGTCACCTAACCCCAACTATGAAGGTAAAGAGAAAAGTTATAGTAAAAAAATATAATGATTTAATAGAAAAGATTTATTCTTAATTTATGTTAATAATAATTGTCGGTTGATAGTCTATTGAATTGTCCTCTTCTGTTTCTTCTGTAAATACTAAAATCAAAAGTTATAAATAATTCAAATATACTTGGAGAATAAGAAGCTGGCTCATTCAAACTAGTGGCAGGTTTTCTTACAGGAAAATTATAAAGAAGTCCAAAATCAAAATTTTCAACAGCCAATCCTAATGATACTCCAAAATTATTTAAACCAGTTCCATTCAAACCAGAGCCTAAATGTTGATTTAAACCAAATGAAAATTCTCCTAACTGTATATCTTGTGATAAAAATATTACCGAAGATTGGCCTTGTTTAGTGTAAGAGATGAAAGTGTAGAGATATGAATATCTTGGGAGAAATCTTCTCTCATATGGATTCAAATCAAATTCGTACCCTCCCTGAAGCGAAATTTGCATAGGTAATGTGTTTTTATCATCCTCTTCACCGTCATATGAAATATTCGGTCTATTTAATCTCTTAAAACTTAGACCAGCTAAATACTTTTCATTATGAATTAGAAATGATGCTCCTAAATCAAAATAATTTTTTCTATTAACCATTGCAAGAACTAACTCGTCATTTGTTTGCTGAGCAACTGTTCCAAATGGTATACCTAAACCAATAATTTGATCCTCTAAAATTAAATTTGATGGATTAACTCCCTTACTTCCAAATCCAATTGTAACAGCTGGAAGCAAAAAAAGATTATTATCTAATTGCAGTTTATATATATAACTAAGATTAATTAAGTTAGATGTATATCCGGTATTTTGAATTTTAAATGTATTAATATCCATCCCGATACTAAAATCTAAATTTTCAAAAGACAATGAACCAAAAACATATTTGTTATCCATTTTGTCATATGCATTAATATTCATTGAATTATATAAAACCCCAACGTTCATTAGGCTATTGAATCCAAAGTAACTAGGATTAATTTTCTGAAGAAATTTCGAAGTGTTAACAACATAGTCCTCTTGAGAATGGAGTAAACCAAAAGTTAAAAGTATGGAAATAAAAAAATATTTAAATCTATATCTCATCATCTTATCATAATAAATGTTCCACTTTTTACAATCTCTTTATTTTTCGTAGGATCAGTTGTTGAAACCTCTCCAACAGCAGTGTAAATATAATAAGGTGAATAGTGCTCATCTCCTTTATAGGTTCCATCCCAACCACAAATTTCAATAGGTTTGGTTTTGTTGTCACACGGTGCACCAGCATCATTGATAGTACTATCAGTATCGCTTTCAAAATAAACCAAATTACCTCTGTAATCATATACTGAAAAATTCATTGTTTTGAAACCTGTAAAATGAGGTCTAAAAATATCATTTACTTTATCATCATTTGTTGGAGTAAATGCATTAGGAACTAGAATATTATAACCTTTTCCTACTACAATTTCTTGAGTAAATTCATCAAAACACCCAACTGAATTATATATTCTTAAGGTTGCAAAATAAGTTCCGGAAATACCATATATATGTCTTACAGTAGTAATAGTTGAGGTTAAAGAGTCTACATTTACAGGTAAACTTCCATCTCCAAAAATCCACTCAGACCTGACATAAGGATCTGTTGATGTATTTTGGAAAGTTACTTCATCTCTTACTTTTATTTCCGTATCAGGTGTTGGATTTGACGAACTTGTAACTGATTGAGTAGTAGCATAAGTAAAACCTGCTTCTCCAAGTCTTTTATCTATGACAACAGAAGTTCTACAATTGTTGTCAATATTTGTTATAGTCATTATTTTACTCGAATTTTCAGATGCACTAGTAATTTTAACATTATATGTAAAAGCATCAATTTTAGTAATATTTGGGTTTGTCGTTGTATTAACTGCACTTGGGTCATATGTTCCAATATTACTTCCATCGTAAGTAAAATTGAGTCTTCCATTGTTATTATCGAAAATCTTAATAGTTATGTCTCCTTGATCGTTATTACAAAGATTACTTGATAAATATGGTCCCTCCATTACAAATAATTCTCTATTTTCTTCAACAATAATATTTTCCTCATAGTATAAAGAGTTATTTATTAGATTTCCACAGCTACTATTAGAATTTAGCGACTTAATAATAACTTTATAATTTCCAGGACTAAGATCACTCAAACTAGTTTGATTCTTATAAGAGTTTAGATTTTTGTATCCAGCAGGAGTTGAAGTAGAACCAGAGGAAGCTACACTTACAGTTGAAAGATCTTCGATATACCAGTTTATCTGGTAAGGTAACTGCCCTCCGGTTACTTCAATTTTAATTTTACCATTTGCTGTAATAGCATCACAGTCTGGTGGAAGTGATTTAACTGTCTTACCGTCTTTATCTGTTAAGCCACCATTAACAACAAAATTCTTTGTACTGTCAGAATTGACAATTATTGGATTAGGGTTTGCTCCAGTAGTATCTCCAATGGTAATTTGACAACCCTGACTATCTGTAACTGTCAATTGATATGTTCCAGGTTTTGCATTTGATATTATTTCACCAACATAAACTGCGTCGGGTGACAAACTTCCGCTTGCAGTATATGTCCATTCATAATCATAAGTTGCCACACCCTCAATTATAAATGGGACACCTCCACTTATTTCAGCTTTAAGCTCATCAACAAGTCCAGTACAAGGGTCTGGATCAAATGTTAAACTTCCAGCATATTCTAGTTTTAAATTTTCTTGAATTGTAAAATTAAGAGATTCAACACAAGTTGACGTTCCAGCTTCACTAACAGATAAAATATAATCTCCAGGGAATTGACCTTTAATCCTGTGAAGCGATGTTGGACTTCCAGGCTTGACATATATAGATGTTGTTGCTCCCGACAAATCAGGGGAACCATTAGGGCCAGATAATACTAATTCAAAATTGGTATTATTTCCCAAATTATTTTCGATATTAAATAGAATATCGTATTCCTCTTGAGCTGGGTCATTACAATCTGATTTTGTTTTTTGAGTTCTAAAATTAATAATCCTAATTCCTTTTTTCTTTATTGTAATTGATTCAGTGACGTTTATTCCACCGCAGAGTGGATTTGTATAATTTCTTGCATCGCTAACTTTTGCTCTATAAACACCAACCTCTAGACCAGATGCAATTAGATTTCCTTTTAAATTAGGAAGTTCTGTCCATACTTGTTTAGATTCTATAAGATCCTTTCTTAATGGATCCAGTGGATATCCATCGAATTTGTCATCGACTCCGTCACCATCTGTATCAACTAAATTAATATTGGTTTGAGAAAATGTATTCTCAAATTCATCAGTTAATCCATCGCCATCAGTATCTTTAGATATCAATAATGCAGTTTGAGTCGCAGATGATGAATAAGGGTCAGTAGACTGAAGATTTTCGTCAATATCTATATAACCATCACCATCAAAATCCTCCCCTCTTGGATTTGAGTTTATGACCTGTATTGTCTTCTCCTGCTCCCACACAATACTAAGTGGAGAAATTAAATTTTCTACATCAGAAATTTCAATAACACCAAACTCATTGCCACAACCAATATCTTGCTTTTTGTTAATCTTATAAGTAAGGGAAGGATTTTTATCTGCTAAATCAACATTTCCTGACGAGGTTAGACATTCACTAGCAGATAACGAAATAGTCCACTGATACTCACCACTTTTATCAAGATTAGTAATTGACCTTACTTTAAGATCACTTCCAGTTAAATCACCCCAAGCGCCATCAAAACTATAATTTTTGGAAACATTTTTAATTTGAACTCTAGTGTTCAACGGTAAATCATTTACAGATGTAAATTCAATTGATCCTAAAACGCCTGATTCACAATCTGTATCGGAAGGCGATGCCGTTACCTCAGGTTTTGTAGGGATGTTCCAAGTAATGTTTGTATCAAAATCAGATGTTTCACAACCATTACCATCTATTATTCTCATTGTTGTAATGGGCTGAGCTAAAGATGATAAATCTGCGTAAGGATAAGTGACAGTAAGAGTACCAGATGCTCCTCCACTTCCAGCAAATTCTCCAATAGCCTCACCACCATTTAATTTGATATCGTAATCAAATCCTGGTTGAGTATTGTTAACGACGAATTTTAAAACTAGTTGATCATTAGGACAAGATGGAAAAGAGCTATTTACACTGTCAAATGAAACTGATGGTGAAGAAGGTTGTTTTATTAAAACTGTTTTAGATACCTCACAGAACAATCCGTCTGGCCCCTGATCCTTGACAGTAATTCTATAAAGACCAGCCGATAAGTTTTCAGCGCTTGATAAGTTACCTACAGCTGAAGCAGATGGACCAATTAGTCCAGGAAGCTTTGTCCAAGTAAAAGTGTAAGTGGTTCCAACTCCTCCTGTTGCTTCAACGTTTATAACACCGTTATCGAAGCCTGTTTCACAATTTAATAATATTATAGCATCTGTTGTTGTTCCAGTTCCTGTTGTCGCCTCAAAATTTGGTCCAGATGAAGCAAGAATATTTAATTTTAATTGATCATAACCACCTACTGTAAACTCTTGAGATATAGAACAGTTTAAAATAGTATCGGACACAGTTAATGAATAATTTCCAACTTCTAAGTTTTCTAAATTAGGACTATTACCCCTTAGTATTCCATCCTTGTACCAGGCATATGAGTAATTTCCAGTTCCTCCGCTAAATGCTGAAACTGGGGATCCAGCTACAATGTTTAGTGTTTTTATACTTCCATTTGAAGCAGTTGATGTAGCACAATAACTTCTTGTAATAACAGCTTTTGAAGGATCATATGAAATTTCAGTACCTAATGTTATATTATCTCTTTCTGCCCATTTAGTAGGATCGGTGCATGTGTTATCTCTAAATAAAATTCTATATGATTTTCCAATTACTGCAAGATTTGTGAATGTAAATGTGGCACTTCCTGTATTAGGATGAGTATCAACCAAGGCACCATTTTCGTCATAAAGGAAAATATTATATACCCCATCACCTCCTGAAACTGATCCTTGAATCGCTCCAGTTGTAGCACCTCCACATAAATTTAAATCATTAATTTTCATCTCACTTGGACCAGTAATTGTAAAGGATTCAGTATTGGACTCACATCCATTTAATGTTACTTTTAAGTCATATGTTCCAGATGTTAATGCAGATGGATTAACAACATCTGTAGTACCTGTTTTTGTCCAAGCTATACTATAATTTGTTACTTTATTATTTTGAACAGTCAAAATAGTCGAATTAAGCACATCTGAGCTTGTTATTGAAATAACAGGAGTAAAAGGGGTGCCTGCAACTTTAGCCTCTAAGCGAAGAGTATTTGTTCCAATTAATGATGCAGTTACAGGACTATCGTTCGGTGCAGGAGAATTATTAATTTTAAAAATCATATCATTTACAATCTGAGTAAATGTTGTAGTATTTGTAACAGACTCTGCATAAGATTTTGTTCCTAAGGTTATGTTTATACTATCAGCTAGTGTTAAGGTTCCTGTGAATGTTATATGATCAATTTGTTTTACTGCAATCTGACCACCTGTGACATAATTATTAAAATCAATTGAAGAAGTTGAAGGAAGAATAATACTTCCATCTGTTGAGCCATAACAAGTTTCATTTTTTATTAATGACTCTACAGCAACCTTATTTATAACAGGCTTTGGATTTACCTCTATTTGACCTGTTAGAGTTGTTGCCTCACTACAACCATTAGCATTAACTGTGTTAATTTCATAAGAAAAAATTGTAGTTACAGAAACAGCAGCTGTTGTAGCTCCAGCTATTTGGAATGTTTTTAAAGGAACTCCAAAGCTTTGTTGATCAAACTGGGGGTCAAAAGGACTCCATGTAACTGTAACAGTTTGGGCACCTCCTCCCCAAGTATAAATAATTGGAGTAATATCTTCAATACCATCATTACAAACTCCTGATGTTTGAATTGGATTACCTGAAGTTAAAGAAAGTTGTGAAACAGGGTAAACACTAAAATCACCAGTTACTTCAGTCAAATCTGGAGAACAAGATCCAATAGTTGAAATAGTGAAACTTTGATTATTAATTGCAGCATTAACTGGGCTTACCTTACCAGATATAACTAGTACATTTGATGCAGTTACTGTGTAGCCTAATCCATCGAGAAGTCCAACAACCGTAGCTCCAGTAGCTCCCCCGCTTAGCTGATATCTTATTGGTGTAATTTCAGCACCTGAACAAAGAGTTTGATTTCTAGATCCAGACGTTGGGTCATATGTTATGACATCATTTGGATTTACAGTTATGGTACCAGTTATTGAAGCCTCAGAACACCCGGAAAGATTTCCTATGGTCGTAACAGTGTATGTGTAATCTGTTTGTGTCAAGAGATTCAAATTGTCTGGTTTACCTGTTATCGTTGCTGTCTTTGTGATATTATTAAAGGTAAAATTGATTCCATTGGGTAATGAAGGGTTCCATGATATTGAAGCTCCTTGAGCTGAACCAGAATAATTAAAACCTATCGGGCTTATATCTACATCATCACATACAGTTTGATTTAAAGTTGGAGTAGAGACAGCAGTTATTATTGATTTTGGAGTAACTGTGATGGTACCTGACACGCTAGTTGAATCACATAATACGCCATTTGTTGTTATTGAATAATTGTACACTTCTTGTGTTCCAGTTGCAACAGATGAAAATTTTGGTTCTCCGAAAATAGCAACTTTACCAGTGCCTTGAGTTGTTGTTGGATCAGATATGGTTACGTTTGTATTACTACTAAGACTAGAACCAACAGAGAAACCAGTTCCAGAAGAAGCACTGGTAATTGTAATGACAGTACCTCCAATACTTGATGAAATTAATGCACTTGCATCAAGTAGAGTACTCAATTCAATAGCAACTTGTGCTGGAGTTTTAACCTCTTTAGTTTCATATTTAAATTCATTTCCATTTATAAATACTCTAAAAGTTTCTGTTGATACACCTCCAGTATTAGTTCCTCCAAGAGTAATTCTAGTTATTTGTTGGGTAGGAGTTACCGTAGATAAACTAATTCCTGACGGAAGACCAACTGATGTAACAGCAGTTGCACCTCCATACATTTCGTATATAATAGGGGCTAATTCTGAATCTTCACAAACAGTTTGGACTTCAGAACCACTTGAAGATGATTTTACAAGTTTTTCAAGAGGTCTTACTGTAATTGTACCTGTTTCAGAAACCTCACCACAACCATTTGAATTTGCAAAAGTTGATATCTCATAACTGTATATTCTCTCATGAGTATCATTAGTTTCAGGTTCTCCATAAATAGAAATTACTGGTGGATTAACTGTATTATTAATTGAATGTTGAATTCCATTTGGAAGACCTGTGATATTATAACCTACCCCACCTCCTTTTAACTGATAAGTAATAGTTGAAATTGATGTTTCATCACAAACAACTTGATTTGTGGATGTAGCAACAGATGTTCTAGTTATTTCTGAATTTGGATTAACTGTTAGTGTTCCAGTTGAACTGTCAATAGCACATGAAGTTCCAGAGGTTTCAACAATAAAACTATAAACTGTAGAGGTTGAAACATCTGTTGGAATTCCAGAAATAGTATAAACTCCAGGAGTTGTTCTTAAAATTGGTTGCGATAATGTTATCGCATTAGAACTAGACAGCACAGTAGTACCAAATGAGGCTCCAGCTACCACTGCTGTAATTACAATTGTATTTGATGCTCCTGCAGTAAAAGATGCCGTTACATCTGGATTACTATTAATTGCATTAGCAAGACCATTTCCAATTTGGACTAAAGTTTTTGTTGATGTTGTTGTAACAAAAGATTGTTTAATTCCGTTTATAAAAACTTCGTAAGTTTCAGACGCATTACCAGTTGGTGGACCAGTTAAATTTATATTCATGACCTGTTTTCTTTGAGTCATAACTCCTTCAACATTAGTAGGTAGTGTGAGTGAAGGTGTAAAAGTTGCTGAGTTTGCAGATCCAAACAAGTCGTAAATAATTGGAACAATTGGATCTCCTTCACAAACATTTTGAGTTAAAGTTGAAGCATCTCTCACAACCATTCTTTGATTAGGTGTTAATGTTATAACTCCACCAAGTTCAGTAGGATCAGCTCCGCAAGGACCACCAACTAGTGTAAAACTGTATGGAAATGATGTTTGATAATCCACACCAACATTTTTAAGTGCGTCAACAGTAGAGACTGTCACAGTTAACTTATCATCACTTAAAACCAAATTAAGCCATGAAGGATTTGAAACATTAGAAATTAATGAAACTGCTCCAGGTGTAATATCAAATTGAATCGGAGTGATTGATGTATTATCACAAATAGTTTGATTTCTTGGTCCTGAACTTGACTTGTGCGAACCCCCAACTAACGGAGTTATAGTTATTGTCCCACTAACAGTTGAAGCACCATTACAAGAGGAACCATCTGTAGTTAACTTGTAAATAAATGATGTTGTTTGAGTTGTTAAAGCACTTGGAGTACCAGATATTCTGTAAATTCCGGGTGTTGTAACAACTACTGGAGAAGTAAATGACACTGTTCCTGAAGTTTCTGATAATGATAATAAGAAAGGTGTTCCTGAAGGGCCTGTAACACTCATAATATCAGTTCCTGCATCAAATGAAAAACTAAAATTAGGACTTGCAGCTGAAGAAAAGTCAGTGGCTAACTTTAAGCCAATTGCATCAGTATTTAAAACTCCACCAGCAATTGATGTAGATACTACTGATGAAAGAGAGTTAATATTAATTGTAAATGTATCAGCAGGTGCGGAATCTGTACCTCCAATTTGGAATTGAGTTACTTGAGGCCTTGATATTAATTCACCAGTAACTCCAGGTGGAAACACTGAACCCACATCAGGAGATAAATTATAATTTATATTGTTAACCTCAAACTCAATCGGAGTTATTGATTCACTAACACATTTTGATTGGTTAATAAAACCAGCATCAACAGCAGATATAACGGGAACTGGATCAACAATTATGTTTACAATTTCAATATCAGATGAACACCCTCCAGGATTACCTGTAGTTGATATTTCAACTGGATATACATTCCTAACTGCCACACCTAAATTAACCTTACCTTTAATAGTTATTTCTATTGGACCTGTACCAGATACAGATGTTGATAGACCAGTTGGTAATCCAGAAACATTAAAACCTGAGGCACCAGTTGCTCTTAATGTAGCAATATTTGGATTAAAATCAGAATTATCGCAGAGTGTAACAGAGGAACTTCCAGTTTTATATGTAATATTACTACTAGGATTAACCGTGATTTGTCCAGCAAATGAGGTTGTAACACATCCTGATCCAACACTTGGTATTATCAAATAGTCATATGTAGTCGCTGTCGCATTTTCTGAAACTTGCCCGGCTATTGATATTGTTCTTACAGCCTCACTATTAACTGGTGCACCAAATAACATTCCTGGCTCAGCCTCAACATTTGTTGCAAAAGTATCAAACGAATATCCTTTATGAGAATCATTTTCTTTGATCACTAATTGATCAGTTGCTGCAATATATGATGCTGTAACAGCAGGGGTGTTAATTGACCTTAAAGATGAATTTAAATTAACATTGTTGTTTATGGCATCAGCTAAACCCTGACCTAAAGTATCTGTGTTGACATTAGTTGTTGTAAAAGATGACCTAACTCCATTTATAACTATAGTATAAGTCTCACCAATATCAAAGGAATGTGCTGGATTTGTTTCTAATGTATAAGTAGAAGTTTGGGCTGTTCTGGTTTCATTAACACTAATAGTACCTTGAGGATCTCCAGTTACAAATGAAGATGATACACCTTGAGTAAATCCAAAAGACGCTCTTGACGCTCTTATTTCATATGTAATAGTGCTTATATTAGAACCTTGACAAACTTGTTGAAAATCACTACCAGCTGGTGAGGTTAATATAGCTGTTGGGGCTGTGGGTATGAACATTACCCTGGAAAATTTTGGAGCTGGACAATCTTGATCTGCTAAATCTCTCGTCTCAGCATAAACAGTTACGACTCCTCCAGTAAAACCTGGGTTCCAGTTAAGGGTCAGTGTTTTGTCAGCATTTGCAAGTAAAGGAAATGTTCCATCAGCATCTAAAACAGGTGTTGCGACATAACTTGCTGGTGTTAAAGCGCTTGGGTTATCAATAAACCAATCAACAAACAAGGTGTTAGGATTAATAGTAGCCTGTAATTTAGAGGTGTGACCGGTAGCTGGAATTGGACAATTGGGTTCAAGTTCAGTTCCCACAAATTGAATACCTGTAATAGGATTGTCCTGTGGTTTAATTTCAACTAATTTTCCCCCATTAAAAAGTGTAGCTGGTGCACCATTACAAGATAAAGCTCTAGCTTGAACTCTAAATGAACCAACCCAGCCAACTTGCCAGGTCATAATTCCTGTTGTTGGATGAATAGTACCAGGAAATGTTGCGGTTGAGCTTGCATCTGGAGTTATAGCAGCAATTCGATATTCAACTGATGAATAGTCGTTAGTGTCAGTATTAAGGGTAGAAGCAAAATATCTAGTTGGACCATGTCTTTGACCTGGAATTAAGTCATCTATCCATTCTTGAGTAATTTGACACTCTGGCTCAGGTCCAATATACATACATCCATCCCACCTTTCAATTGCAACAGGTGTATCTAACATTGTTGCTTGAGATGCAACTGGAATTGAATAAGGTACTATATGAATTGGTACATTTAAATCGTTACCAGTTAAGTTATCACACCCCTTAGCTCGAACAGTTATTGTCGCGACACCAGAGAAACCAGGTGATAATGAATATGTAGCTTCTCTACTTGATCCAGGTCCTGGAGTAAAATCTACTCCAGCAAATGCACCAACAGGTGAGAAGGTCCATTCAAATTCAAGATTTGCATCTGGTTTACTAGCATATCCATAACAAACACTGAATGTTTGAGTAACAGTTGTTGAAGAATTGCACATAGTGTTATTGTACATTTTTGTACCCTCACCCAATACAACAAAATTAGAATTAAATCCTCCTCCATTTTTTGATATATACTGAGGTGCCTGAACAGGCCAGTTTTCCTCAATTGTATAAGATGTAGTAATTGAATCACAAGTATTAAATGTTGAGGAAGTCGTAATAGAAAAATTATTTATATTTCCACTTCCAGATGCGAATGTAGGATCACCCGAAATTTGAAAATCTGAACCTCCTGAGACAAAAATTCTTCCACCTATGTTTGTCACAGTACCTCCTGTAGTAGAAGTCACAACAAGGGAGGGTGATAATCGCTCGATTACAACAAAATCTGCAGCTCCACCAAATTGATATGTAATAGTGTTTATTCTTGAATCAGGACATATAATCTGATAACCTGGTCCTGCAAGGTTACCTGGAGGATTACTAGTTTGATTTAAAATTGGTCCTGGAGTAACATCAATGGTTAATATATCCGAATATGTTTGACAACTTGCTTCAGCTGGATCTTTAACTGCAGTTGAAGATAGTCCTGAGACCAATATTTTCATATTAAGCATTGAACTTTGACTATCAGACTTGACTGCTATAGATGGTGGAGTTCCAGTTGTTCTAGCAACATTAAATGAGCCAGCAGCTGGAGTTATAGCAACTATATTTGTAGTTGAATTATATGATGCATTTACAATTGGACTGACATCTATTAGTCTAGCTAAACCTAAACCTATTGCATCTAATGTAGAACTAGCGGCAGTAGTTGTAAATGTATAGTCTTGACTATTTATTGCTATTGTGTATGTGACGCCAATAGAAGGAGCAACAGCTGGGACTTTTTCAGATAGTATAACTGAACTTTTTTCTACTTCAACTGGATTTGGTGCGCCAGTATAGACAATTTGAGCCCTGTAATATGTTCTTGGGGACACTGGATTCCATGTTGAACCAGCTGTAAAAGGAAGTACAGCACCTGACTGACCACTAATTGTTGACCAATTAGTCTTATCAAGCGATCTTTGCCACTGATAAGTTATTGATGTTGATATTGATGCTGCTCCAACCAACTGAATATTATTTGGAAGTTCATTTGAGCACACCGATTGACTCGCTAAAAGATTCCCATTGTCAAGCTCTGGCAAAATAGTAAGTTGAATAGAATTAGTTATGTTTTCACATACTTTTGTAGTACCAGATGTAGGATCAAACAAACTACTAAAAGCTTTTCTCCTGTAGTAAGTAGTAGTTATCAAAGCTGGTGGACTATATGATACAAGATTTGCACCACCAATATTCGTCCAATCAGCATTGTTTTCAGAAATTTGCCATTGATAAGTAATGGTACCTTGACCAGTTGCGTCAAGTACACCTCCAGGTGCTCCAGCGCTTGGAGAACTTACAAGAGTAGGTGCTGTATTTCCAAAGCAATATGTTGCATTTAAATTTGGATTTAACCCACCTGGATTTATTGTATTAACAGTAACTAAATGTTCATCACTTGTTGCTACACATGACGCTGACCCTGCTGCAAATGACTGTCTCCTGTATCTAGTTGTTTCACTTACACCTGATGAGAAAACCAAATTTGAAGATGTCGCTCCTGGTATATTTTCCCAAGCACCGGCACCTACTTTATTTTGCCATTGGTATGTAATTAATGCCCCTGCTGCTCCTCCAGCAATTGATAAATTTGTTGGAACATCTCCAACACATAAAACTTCATTATCATTTGTAACTGTTCCACCTAAACCAGTAATTGGAGCAGTTACAAAAATTTCAACGACATTTGAGTCTGCAGTACATTCCTTAGCGTTTAGTGTGCTAACAACAGTTCTTTTAAAATATGACGTCTGAGTTAATGATCCAGGTTGATATGAGGCGCTATTTGTAGATGAAATTTCATCCCAATTTAAAGTATCTGTTGAAGTATACCACTCATAAGTCATATCACCTGATGCAGTAGGAGACGATATACTAGTAAGTTTAGAAGGTGTATCTCCAGAGCAAATGGTCAATTTAACGGTAGGGCTAATTGTACCGGCAGAGGTAATTGCATTTTCTACCATGATTAGCGCTTTAGAAACACTACATCCGTCAGGTGTTGTATAGGTTACACTTACGACATCACTATTATTTAAAAGATTTGTCGTATATGTTGAAGTTAAACTAGGACCTAATTTTGGAACACCATTAATTGAAAAAGTGAAATTTGTTCCAGGAATGTCAGACTCTGCAGTAAACAATACAGATTCATTAGTACAAAAAGTTATGTTGTCATTCAACGATGAATTTAAAACAGTACTTGGAAGAGGTGCAGTTTTAATGTTAATTGGATCAGAATCTACAAAACAACCTTCAGCATTATAGCTTCTAACTGTAACCTGGTTACCTGTAATAAGGGTGTTATCAGTGTAAGTAGCTACATTTGATCTTGCTCTAACAGTTGAACCACCAACTAAAAATTCATATTCAACACCACCAGAGGCTACAAATTCAATTGTTTCGCCAAGACAAACTGTTATTGTATTTGTCTCTGAAATAGCACCTGGATATGCAACAAGATCAGCAATTGGACCCCCAGAAATTTGAACCAATTGAACATTACTAGACTCTTCACATTTAATTGCGCCTCCACCTCTAGAGCTAATTGTCCTTCTCTGATAATAAGTATTTACAACTATACCTGATGTAGGTGTATAATTTTGTGAAGTTCCATTTAAATTAATTTTAGTCCACGAAACACCATTAGTTGATCTATACCACTGATACTCTAAAGCACCTCCCAACTTAACAGCACCGGCAGTCCCTGTAATAGGAAATGGAGTTTGACCAGAACATATAGTTGGAGTTGCTGTTGTAATTGTTCCAACTGTAGTTATTGCATTTTCAACCATTGTAAGTGAACTAGTAGAAGTACACCCGCCTCCTCCCGTTACAATTACTTCAACTAGGTTAGTATCGGTTACCGTCCCGGCTGGTGCTACATAAAAGTTTTCTGGAGAATCCTTCATTGTTACTCCCTCTACCTTGAACTCATAATTTGTAGCTCCTGTACCA
>TARA_B100000963_G_scaffold164_1_pt1 | contig 28397 bp, 23 predicted proteins | sample TARA_B100000963 | Tara Oceans TARA_B100000963 (sample SAMEA2622097) | marine metagenome | biome: marine biome (ENVO:00000447); feature: surface water layer (ENVO:00002042); material: "saline water (ENVO:00002010), including plankton (ENVO:xxxxxxxx)" | depth 5 m | reverse complement strand
AGTTCCTCGTAACCTTTGTAGAAATCTCTGTTGAGACCTGCATACTTCTGCTTCATCAACTTCTCAATGCGAGCATCCTCTACAACATTGACATAATCGAATGGTACATCCTTGTACTCTTCTTCAAGTTTGAAATTGCGATCAGGTGTGAATAGTGCATGACCTACTTCATGAGCAACAAGCATGTCATATACAAAGTTTGAGTCGATCTTCCATTGTGGAAGTGTAAGAACTCTTCTCTTGACATCAAATGATGCGGTGTCAACATTCTTATGCTCAATGATAAGATTCTCTGTTGATAGTAATTTGGCAAGGTTGCCTTTGACTTCTATGTTTACAGTCATGTTTGTGGGGTGTACATATATTCCATTATAGTCATAGCAATACCACTATGCAAGAATATGTGCCATTTATTTAATTGTCACTCAAAAGTTTTTTCCCTCTGGTGTGTAATCTTCAATTCTCTTTGCTATAGTGTGGGATATGGCAAGTTTATCGTCATCATTATCATGTACATGGTCATCTAAATGTATGTTACAACCTTTCTTGAGTGACTGAGCAAGTTTATGGTATTCGCTTTTCTTCATAACTCTCACATGATATAATTGATTGACACATATATTGACTGCCCTACCAACTGAACTACACCCAACACACACACTCATAGCACCACCTGACACAAATGATATAATGCCACATTCAGGTGGGCATGGTTGCATGTGACCATCTAATTCAATATAGAACTCTACCACTTGTCCAACCTCGAAATCTCCTACATTCCAACGAGGACGAGTATCCTGATTTCCATATCCCTCTGGTATTGGATGATGTGGTATCGCCATAAATATGCTAGAATTTTGATACAGTATAAACGAATTTATGAAATTTGTCTATTGGGGTGCAGTCAATAGTGGTGGTGATCACATAAATCGTTTATTTGAATATAACGAACGCCAACACCTATATTTCAATAATATGGCGTATTCATATAAAAAGTATATATTTCCGAAGAAAGAAAGATACGAAATATATTATTATCTAAAACCTAAAAACGAAAATAAGTTAGTAAAGATATTGCATAGAGAAGGACGAGTGAAGAATCCATTTACAGACCATGTATATGATTATATGGAAAGATTCAATTTTGTAGATCATAGAACACTTGATTATTACAATAATAAACAGATTACTAATAGTTCTCTTGAACGAGGGTTATCAGGTCAAATAGATACAAATAATTATGAACCATTCCTTGTAAATTCCCCTGATACATGGGATTTTGCGGTAGAAGAAATGTTTGATGGCGAAATAATTATAAGACCACATCATTTACTTGGTTTTTCAAACTATAAACGATTATATAAACCGACTGATAAAATAATATCATTACTTAGACATTGTAGAAATATTGTTCCATACAAGGAAAATATCATTGACAGTATGATAAGTAAATTGAATATGTTTGACCCACCCAAACAAAGTAGAAAATATGCACAAATGACAGGCAGACCATCATATTTTAAAACAATAGTTGATGCTTATAAAAAGGATGCAGAGATAGTATGGAATCATTTAGATGAATTTATTAGACAACAACGAGATATAGAACAAGCATTGATAGATTATGATATACCGTATGAACACATGAATTTAGATACTGATGATTACAGCAGATTTGAATGTGACATTATATTGGATAAAAAATTCTCTCATCCTAATTTTGACCTATCAAATGATGATGTCAGGCACAACTACCACATTTTAGAAAGTATGGCAGAGGAGTATGTGACAGTTAGAAAATTGACAGATCTGAAATTATCAGGTAGAATATATGACAAGATCTAAAGTCTATGTACCATAACAAAACCATTGCATGTGTCATCCCTGCCCGACTTGGTTCGAGCAGATTTCCAAATAAACCACTTGCTAAGATCAATGGTAGAGAAATGGTGCTAAGAGTGGCAGACATAGCGAAGAAATCAAAGCACCTTGATGAAATTATAATTGCGACAGAGGATAAGATAATTCAAGACCTAGCAACCGATAATGAATATCATAGCGTAATTACTAATTCACATTACACATGCACACACCGAGTTGCAGAGGTGGCACAAGCAATAGATTATGATTTTATTTTCAATTTACAAGGTGATGAACCACTCACCAAACCCGAATGGATTGACGATATGATTGAGTATGGTGTTGAGAAAAATATAGATGTACTTCAATCATCACGAAAGTTAGAACCAAATGAGATAGAAGACGAAGATGTAGTAAAAATGATATTGAATAATGGTGTTGTAACCCATATGCAGAGAAAGTGTGATGTCATTTGTGATAACATTGTAACTCAATTAGGATTGTACATGTATAAAAGAGAAGTGATTATAGACTTTAAGAATTGTGATATGACATTTGTTAGATATTGGAATGGATTAGATACCATAGGTTTCTGTGGCAAGTATGATGTAATACCATATGACCTCAGATGTGGAAAAATAAGGGCAGTTGATCGACCTCATCACATAGACGAGGTTGAATCTAATTTATGAAGTACACGTATTTCGCACCTTTGAAGGGTGGTAAGTTTTTTATACGAAGTTTATTCCAATATAATCAAAAATCATACTCACTTCTAAGTGCAGGTCAAGATACATTTTCAATCATAACGAAACCATCTATAAATGGATTCCACATTTGCCAATGGTATTGGGAAAAAAAATTTACACATGAACTTAGAAATTGGTTTGAGTTGCGTCATTTGACAACAGAGGAGGAAGTTTTATATCAACATTCTGAACATAACTTAAAATTTACTAACACGAATACTTTTGCTCAATGTCCTATAAGTTTATACAAAATATTTCCTCAAGTTTACGAATCAGATGTTGTAGTTAATCCACTTGTGTCATTGGGATATTGTTCTGGTATTGGTAGTAGGGAAATGAATTACAATTTAGAACGAAGAATGGCACCAATGAATGTTGACTTAGAATTTTCACTCAAAGAATTACGAAGTAGACGCAATATCGTGGCATATAAAGAAAATATATTTGATTGGGTACAAAACTTTTTTCTTGAAAGTTATTCAAATATTTTAGAACGAGAAGGGGAGGATGTTTATTTCAATCACATTTCTAATAAAATTAATGATGTAAGATTATTTGAAAAATTATTGATAAATGTCCTAGAATACTATAGAATACCATATGAGAAGTTCAATTTAGATGGTGATGATTATTGTAAAACTTTTGGTTTGACCAAAAGTATAGATACATCATCACACAAAGACCGTTTCACTTCATTACCATACAAATACAGAGAAAAAGTAAAAACATGGACGGAAAACTATCTTCTAAACAATTAGAAATTTTTAGTAATGCTAGATCCATTGCTTTGATTGGTAATGGTGGCAATCTCGCTATTGCTCAACATATGGCAAGTGACATCAGTCGTCATACCGATAAGTTTTGCTTTGCACCTGATAGTGTTCATACCACTGCACTAGGTGGTGATGGTGATTGGAAAAAAGATTGGATAGATTATGCATGTAGGACTGCCGATCTTATTATAGGTATCACCTGCAGAGTTGACTCACCACTTGCAATAGAATTAGATAAGATAACAACAGACGTTATATTATTATGTCCTCTACAACATGATACATTAGAAACTGTGGTGATCAAATCAACTCACTATCACCTGTTTGAGATCAAGGCATTGGCAACAGTATATGAGATGATGGAACAGATAGGTGTTATATTACCAACTCTACCTGAGAGAGTGCAAAGATATGATGATATCACTGAGAAGAGGGATGACATATATTGTATTGATATTGATGGTACGATAACAGAACCTCATGATGGATCACCTTGGGATGCTGTCCCACGCCAAGATAGAATTGATAAAGTAAATGAGTTACATGATAACGGTGCAATAATATATCTTATGACAGCAAGAGGTTTTATTCATAGCACTGGCAGATATCCAAAAGACATTCCAGCACAACAAAGAGAAGCAGATTATCACTGCAGATCCAGAACTGAAGCACAACTTAAAAAATGGGGTGTAAAGTACGATAAGTTATTCTTTGGTAAACCAAGAGCAAAATATTATATTGATGATCGTGGTGTTACAGATGGATGGTTAGATGAAGATATACTTTGATGGTTGCTCCATGACTCATGGTAGAGGATATTTGGGTGAAGATTTCAAAAATATCAGATGGTCAAAAATATTATGCAATCAATTAGGTGCAGAGGAATATAATATTTCAAGTTCTGGGAGTTCTAATCAACGCATACTTAGAAATTTAGCAACTAAAAATTTCAATGAGAAGTATGATCTTGCTGTAATACAATTAACATTTCCAAGTAGAACTGAGTATTATGATGGTGAAAAATTCAAACAAATTAATTCACACGTAGTAAGAAGAAGAGATGGGTCATATAATGTTGCAAAAAAAGGTATTCATGGGTTGAGCAGAGAAGTGAGAAATAAAAATAATGGAGGATCAAGTTATTTTTGGGAAATGTATTTCAATAGAATATATGATGATGTATATGGGCATACTATTGAAGAAATGGTTTATAATTCTGTGAAATCTATCTGTAAGGTAAAAAACATTCCCCTTATTATGCTTAGTTGTTTTAGGACTACTAAACTATCTTATGATATTATGATTCTTCCTGAGATATATGAACCAGTGAGCGATACTAACCTGCACCCGTCAGTTTCATCTCAAATAAGTATTGCCAGCGATGTTTATAATTTACTATAAAGTTCTAACATAGACTGTGAGCATGTGGTATTATAATCTATTTGTTTTACCAACCATTCATAAGCAGCATCATATTCACCCCCAAAATTTCCCCCGTACCTGCCGTCAGTTATAAACTTATTATCTACTAGATCGTAATATAATTCCTCTGGTGGTTTTATAACATCAAGACCAAGCATTTTGTTAGTCAAAAATTTTCTGTCCTGCTGCTCCAGCGTGTTCCATTTCTCTGTGAGGTGAAAGAACTCCCTTTGTACATCATTTAAGTAATCGTATCCCCATTTGAGATATAGTAAGATAGATGAACCAAATCTTTCCTGTTCGTGTGGTTTCTTTGTTCTATACTTTCTGATGTCGTCATAAACAGTCACCTGCTTATTCAGGAACTCAGCGTAATATATGTCCGTACCAGGCCATGGTATAAAGATATGCTCGTGTGATAGCATGAGACTTGCTAACGTATGTTGTCTGGTGACTGGATCCGACATTTGAATCACCGTGCTGGATCCACCCAGATCTAACTTATCCCAATGTTTCCAGATGTCACAACTACGCCATGGTACTAAAAATGTGACAGGTCGTGGTATATCATCTATAATACGCTGCACACTTTCATACTCATCTTCTCTTATGGTACATTGATCATCTCTCGGTAAAAAAAATAACGTACCTGCAGGGTCAGTGTAAAACTCTGGTGTTACCTCTTGGGCGTGTGCTATCTTACCAAGTTCCCATAAAAATGGTGCTGTACCGTAATATGGTATAACACCTCTTGTTTGTTTTACTAATCTTTTATAATGATAATCTGACCACGCATATACTTTATTACTATTGAATGCACCAGTCTTAGTATAAATGTAATCATTTCTTCCCAGTGCCTCTCTACATACGCCTGGTAGAATCCCAAAATCAAAATAGGTATCTGAGTTTAATCCCAGATACCTACACATGGTATGATGCCACTTATCCGAATTGTCTGCCATAATAAAGAAACGAGTTATATATTACTTCTTATTAGGTTCTGATGTTGATAAACCTACTTGTACTCTACCCTGATGTTGGTTTTTATAAAATCTATCTGCTCTTGGATATGGAGGTAAATAACCTGCATCCTTTAGTGCTTGATGTCTTGCTTTTCTCTCATCTGCCTTCTCGTATAACTCAAAAAATCCTCGACCCGCATCCCTTTGTGTACTCTGATCACCATAATATCTTACTGTTGCAAAATTTGCTGCAGGCACATCAACCTGAACTTTTTTTGTCTCTTTTGGATTGTTAGGATCCATGCCTGCTGTTGAAATACCAGCTGCATCACATTGTTCAGCAGTATAATCTAACCATGCAGCAGTTGGCAGTGTGGAACCAAATCCTACATTATAGGATAATGGTAACCCATGAGCTCCCCATTTTTTATTGTCATTTACCCAATTAGATGGTATATTGTATGTTATTTGATGCCCACCACCAGATTTGTCTACTACAAGATTTCCCAATCCTGATGGTTTTGCAAAAGGTCCTTCTGTGCTAATCATTGACTTCTGAAAAGGTTATTATCTGCCATCCCACATACCGTTCATGTTAGGATCGGTAGTAGTACGAGCAAAAGCGACTGTTTGTGTGTCTTCGTATAATATAGCGTCCACATCATAATCATCTAGAAGTCCTTTCTCAAGAAGAATTTGAACTAAACCAACTTGTGAAATACCAACTTCGGTTTTATCAACTGGATGCCATAATCTCCAGTGTTCATAATCTGCCACTGTGCCATAATCACCATTCACTGCATTTGAATAAATTACACGCCCATGCTCCTCGTTGTCATTAGGCGAAGCTGTGAACGGGACGTAATCATCACCTGGAAGTTCTGCAAAATTGACATCAAGAGTGATGGCATTTTTATTATCATTTGCCCAAACTGGGTTTTTTGCATCAACTACTGTTTTAGACATTTGTTCTTGAATCTTCGTTTTTATTTATGCGGTACGCAACCACAATGAAGCTGGATATGCAACAACTGTGTTTACGTTTACACTGGTGGAGACTGAGTTCACCGTAGCATTACCTCCGATTGTTGCGTTATCTGTGGGAACATTACCTGCAACACCCATATTTTCAGTTGATACGCTAACGTTACCAGAAACACCTAAGTTTGATGTATTTACGTTACCTCCAACAGACAAGTTGTTCATAGATACGTTAGTATTACCAGAGAAGTTACCACCTGTACTAGCACCTTTCGTATTGTGGTTACCACCTGATAGTGGGTGAGTATGACTGGATACTGAAATACCACCTGATACGTTAAAGTTCACACTACCTTGAACATTACCACTTGATAGAGCAATGTTACTATCAACATTACCACCCTGCAGTGTTCCTGAAGCATCTCCCTGAATATTACCACCTTGTAATGCTAAGTCACCTGAGATATTACCTGAGATATTACCTGAACCAGTACCAGAACCAGATCCAGAACCTGAGTTAGTTCTCGGTGAACCAGAATCATAACCCATCAATCTCCATGTGCCACCTGGAGTGACATTATTGGAAACGTGACCCGTAGCATCAGCATATCTCAAACTAGCCCCTGCTAAAGTTTGACCTGGATTATATGATGTATTTCCTGACGCTTGCATCAAGAAAGCATATGATCCTTCATCACCTACAGATGCGTTAGAGTTTATCGTTGCGTCTAATGTAATTGATGATTCATTTATAGCACTAATTCTTTTATCACTATCGACTGTTATGACAGGAATTTTGGTTGCAGAACCATAATTACCTGCAGATGGGTCAACTGTAACATTAGCATTAGCAGCATTTCCGAAGATTGCCATTTAGTTTAATTCTCCTTCCTTTTTATTTATACTTCTTGAAGCATGAACTTGTAAGTCTTACCTGACCTCCTGTTCTTCAAGAACAAATCATTTTCACCCTCTTCAATGAGGTAGGAACCCCATGAACCATCAATTGTGTTTCCACCTTTTGCCTGATTGTCTAGGTCAACGTCAGAGGTGTAGATGTTTTGCCATCTTGTGCCACTTGCACCGAGGTCTCTATTACCATTTGCATCTGGTAAAATATTACCTGCCATGGTGAGTGTACCAGTAAATGTATCAGAAGTATCTGATCTTAGGAATTGACTTGAGTCAATACTGTCTAATGTTGCAGCATTACCACCATCAGCAGAGGTTATAAACCCTGCTCCATTAGTCAACTGGTTTGTATTTGTTACGTTAGTCGCCCCTGCAGCAATACCATCAAGTTTGTCATGATGAGCGACTGACATTACACCAGCTGCAGATCCACTTGCCTCAGAAATCGTAGCATTATTTCCTGTGCTGCTTGTTACTGTAACAGCAGTTGTTGAGGTTGAAGTTGCAAGGTTTGTAGTTGTGTTTACAGAGTTTGTTGATAACGCTGTAATACGTCCTTTGGCATCAACAGTGATTGCAGGAATTGCAGTTGCAGAACCGTAACTTCCAGCAGATACACCTGATGCTGCAAGTGTTACTGCACCACCTGATGAAGCGGTAGCGTCTCCAGACATAGCACCATAGATGTATGTCTTTACTCTACTCATGTCAGAACGTCTATTTGTTCCACCACCACCATCGTCAACGATGATTTCGTCAGCATCAACTAAAGCAGCATTAATATCTGTACCACCGTCAATGTTCAATGCACTGATTGAAACCTTATTGGCAGTTGAGATTGTTGATAGTTTGCTATCTCCAATTGAACCTGCTAACTTACTTGCTGCAATAGACCCTGCAAGTTGAGCATTGGTTATAGTACCACTCAAACTTGAAGTAGGATAATTTGTAGCATCACTCAAATCAAACGCTGGAGTTCCATCTGAACCACCTAATGATAGACTTACACCACCATAAGATACAGTGCTGTTTGCCAACTTACCATTTGCTATTGAACCTGCCAACTGAGCGTTAGTTATCGTACCACTCAAACTTGATGTAGGATAGTTAGTAGCATCAGTTAGATCGAATGCTGGAGTTGCATCAGAAGCACCCAATGCTAGTTCTATTCCACCATAAGAAACACTAGAATTAGATAACTTAGCATTTCCAATTGAACCTGCTAACTTACTCGCTGCGATAGAACCTGCTAACTGAGCGTTAGTTATCGTACCACTAAGACTACTGGTAGGATAGTTTGTAGCATCTGAAAGATCGAACGCTGGAGTTCCGTCTGATCCACCTAATGATAGTGTTACACCACCATAAGATACTGAACTGTTTGCTATGTAAGCGTTTGCAATCGCTGTACCTTGCCATACACCACTTGCTATAGTACCAACACTTGTTAGTGATGATGATACAACTGATGAACCGAGTGTTGTAGCACTCAATATTGAACTATTGTTTATCTTATAAACCTTACCACTTGCTAGGTTCAAGTTCTCTGAAGCACCCCAGTTATCACCTGTTGCTTCAAAGTTGAATGTCTTATCTCCGTCTCCTGAGTCAACTGTCAATCCAGCTCCGTCAGCAGCAGCATCATCAGCAGCTCCTGTTGCAACTTGGAAGTTTTTGTCATCTATAGCAACTGTGGTACTATTGATGGTAGTTGTGGTACCATTTACAGTCAAGTTACCAGAAACTGTCAAGTTATCATCAACTGTGGTTGTACCACCTGCTGAGTCGATAACTAAGTTTCCTGAAGATGTGTCGATCTCGTTGTCATTGGTAACACCAATTTGAACATTATCAATACTTGCTCCACCGTTTGCATCTAATGCACCTGCAATGGTTACCCCTGCAGAGAATGTGGATGCTCCAGTCATCGTAGAAACACCTGCAATGCTTACATTATCAGCATTCAAATGTCCATCTACATCTAAACTTCCATCAATATCAACTACATCTAGGTTTGTAACACCATCAATATCAACATTTCCAGATATATCTAAGTTAGCAGCAACTACAGTACCAGTTAGAGTTGGTGATGCTGAGAAAACAGCATTTCCTGTTCCTGTCTCGTCAGTTAGTGCTGATCTCAGGTTAGCAGAACTTGGAGTACCCAAGAATGTAGCAACGTTTGCTGCTAGTCCTGATACACCTGAACTTATTGGAAGTCCTGTTGCATCTGCTAGGTTGAAAGCTGGAGTTGCATCAGTTCCACCAAGTGCTAAACTTACACCACCATAAGATACAGTGCTGTTTGCCAACTTACCATTTGCGATAGAACCTGCCAGTTGAGCATTAGTTATAGTACCAACAAGTGATGATGTAGGATAACCTGTAGCATCCTGAAGATCGAATGCTGGTGTAGCATCTGTCCCACCAAGTGCTAGACTTATACCACCATAAGATACTGTGCTGTTTGACAACTTAGAATTTGCAATTGATCCAGCCAGTTGTGCGTTGGTTATCGTACCACTTAAACTACTTGTAGGATAATTTGTAGCGTCAGAAAGATCGAATGCTGGAGTTCCATCTGAACCACCTAATGATAGACTTACACCACCATAAGAAACAGTGCTATTTGCTAGATTACTATTTGCAAGTGCTGTGTTGAATGTTGCAGTTCCTGAAACAGTCAAATTATCAGATACTGTTGTTGTACCGCCAGAAGAATCTATGGTAAGATTACCTGAAGATGTAGATACAGTATTACCGTTTATAGTAACATTATCTGCTGCTATGTCACCTGTTACAGTCAGAGTTCCAACAATGTTGGTAGCATCTAAATCTGTTGTGCCATCTACATCTAAGTTTCCGTTAGCATCAATATTACCTGCTATTACTAAATTAGATGCCATGTCAACAGCACCGTCAATGTCTACAACATCTAAGTTTGTTGTTCCATCAACGTCTAAGTCTCCATTGAAGTCGGCATTTCCTGTTAGCGTAAGATTACCAATAATCCCTGCGTTTTCATCAACATCTAATGTGTCAATGTGTGCTGTGCCATCTATAAAAATATCTTTCCATTCTTTTGTTGATGACCCTAAATCGAATGAATTATCATCATCTGGTACAATGTTACTATCAACTTCACCACCAAATACAATATTATCTGTGTTTGCATCACCAAGTGTAAGGGTTCCACCGTTAAAAGTTGTGGTTCCTGTCACTACTACGTTTCCACCAACATCTAGGTTAGCGAACATATGTACATTATTGAGGAAGGTTGATACACCAACGTGGGAAGATAGACCCGCTATTACCTGTTGATTCTTTCCACCGACCTTTGCTAATTCTCTAGCTCTAGACATAATGGGTATTCTGATAAAATCCTATCGTTTGTATTTATACCTCAGTGAGGTTCATTTTATATTTTTTGCCATTACGATTATTCAACAAGAAAATACTATCTTCACCCTCTTGTAAAGTCCAGTCACCCCAAGTCTGGTCAACATCATTTTGACCACCCTTATTTGAGAAGTGTAAGTCAGAGGTGTACACATTTGCCCATCTTGTAAGATTGGCACCAAGATCTCTAGTACCATTGGCATCTGGTATAATATTACCTGCAACAGTTGCTTCACCAATCGCTACAGTAGGATTACCTGTCAATCCTGTGGCGTTACCATTGAATGTGGTTGCGGATAAAGTATTAGAGTTTGGATTATAAGTTAGATTAGTATCAGTTCTTATTTCCTCAGTTCCTGTAGCAGTGTCAACAAATGTCATAAAGAATGTGGCATTCGTTGTATTTGTAGCAAGAAGATCAACTTTTGCTGCCTCAACATTTGTCAATGCAGATCCATCAACTGCTGAACATGTGCCTGTAAGTTGACCAGCTGGAACGTTTGTAAGCCCCGAACCTGAACCACTGAAAATGGCAGCAGTAAAGGTACCTGTAGTTGCATTATATAATAACGCACTAGAATCAGTTTTTGGTGCTTGATTACCAGTGGCAGCATTTGCAAATATCGGGAAGCATGTGGTGTCTACTGACTCATCTGCTAAAGTAAGTTGAGTCGCTGCACCAGTCACAGCACCAGTCACAGCACCCACAAAACTTGATGCGGTTATAATACCACTTGCATTCACATGAGTCGTTTGTAAGTGAGTTGTGGTAGAAACTCCTGAAGAGTTTATGTTACCAGTGCTATCACCCGTCAATTTTCCAACAAATCCCTGTCCCCCAGAGGGAGCTATATACCCACCTGCAGCAGTTGCAATTCCACTGATGTTTATGTTAGTGCCACTGAAAAATGCAACAGTCGATATACCTGAAGACACCAGCGATCCTAAAAATCCGAAACTACCAATGGGTGCTACGAAACCTTGTGATGTTGTTATAATACCAGTGGCGTTGATTGTGGTTGCTTTTAATTCAGTGACAGTTGATATTCCAGAGTTGAAATCTCCAGTCAAATCTCCAGTTACGTTACCTGTGACATTTCCCACCAAATTACCAGTCACATTACCATTTACTGCTCCAGTATGTGTTCCGTTTGTGTTACCTGTTACGTTACCAGTTATGTTACCAACAAAACCACCAGTGGCAGTTATGATACCAGTAGCATTTACATGTTCAAACTGACCTGTTGGGCTGATTGATGCGATACCAACTCCTGAAGAAGCAACAGTAAGACCCGCACCCACTCTAATCTGTCCAACATTTGTTATGGATACAAGTCCTCTGTCATCTAAAAATGTAAATTTAGCGTCTGCAGTATTGAATATTGATACTATACCTGTATGACCTGAGAGTGCCACAAAGGATAAACCTGCACCTACCTTGACAGTGGTGATTCCTGAAAGAGTATTACCTGCAAACTCCTTTTCATCAATATATGACGTTCCTAATCTTTGAATTGTAACTGTTGCAACACCTATTTCCGCACTACCAACAGTTTCTTTGACTTGTGTTACCACAACACCATCACCTGCGAAATTCATCTTAGTGATAGATCCAGCAAAACCAGTCGCAGTTATTCCCTCGTCCTGAACTGATATACCATCAACAGCACCTGATGGTGTAAAGACATCCCATCTTCTTGTACCATCAGTGTTACCAAACAAAAGATAATCGTTATCTGCTGGCAACCCAAGATTGGGTTCCATGTCGCCAGTCAACAGGAACTTGTTTGGATCTGATGTTGTTTGATTTCTTGTAGTGGATAAACCAGCAAAACTGGTTACACCCACTCTCCCTGACATCAGTTTAGCCATTTACTTAGCGTTCTCCAAAATACTGATAATACCTTTCATGGTGTTGTTGACATCCCCAGATATTTTCAAGATGTCACCTGTTTCTAAAACTAATCTACCATCAATGAAGTTCATGGCATCTGAAGCTGGAATTTTTATTGCATTCACAATTTCAGTGTCTACCCCATTTCTGCTGTGTGATACTGTAAAAGATCTCACAGATGATGAACTACCTACGTTAGCAACGTTTCCGTATATAATCAACGCTGCAACACCTGGCGGGCATGTATATATTCCCACTGCAGATGTAGTCAAAGTGTGGGTGATGGTTCTGAATTTATTTAATGGAATCGCAGCCATTCTTTATGATCCTCCTAGTGCTATGATGAGTGGTGTAAGTGTTGCTTGAATACTCTTGTTGAATGCCTCACCTGTGACAGTACCTGTCTGTTGATTGATTGTAAATCCATCACCAACTTTGAGGTTACCTCTTTCATCAGTGGATGTATATACGACTCTTCCTCCTTCCTCAGAAGTTGTCTCATTTTCAGGTATTGTTTGACCACCTTTTCTAGGTTGTGCAACGCTAATTGTAAGACCTGCACCTATGTATTCAAAGGTGTATGATGATGCAAGAATAAGTGATTGTCTTGCGAAAGGAACTGTTGATCCAACGCCCACACTAGAAGGTAGATTTTGGTCAAGAGTTATTGTAGAAACACCAGCTGTAACTGGAGTCGTACTATTTATGGTAAAATAAGATGGGTCTAAAGAAGCAGATGCTGTTGCCGTGACACCTGAACCAGCAGCGATTGAAATCGTGGGGGTTGCCCTATATTGTGAACCAGATGCTGTAACCGTGACTGAAGTTATACTACCAAAACCACTAACAACTGCTACACCCTCTGCAGTGATACCATCAGGACCTGATGGACTTGAGAAAGTGACTGCTGGTGGATTTGCACTTGTATATCCTGAACCTGGATTTGTTACAGATACTTCCCTTACACTATTGAATAATTCTCCAAGATACAATACCTGTCCTGTGTATGGTCTCTCTGTTGTAAGATTAGCAACCTCAATAACATTCTGATCGGCAGCAGCAACACTGGTAATAATACCAGTCTGAGTAACTGTACCAACACCTGATGCTACAAGTCCTCTAGTTCCGAATGATGCGTTTGAATTATTAAGATCACATTGTCCACCAGACACCGCAGTGATCGCTGCCTCATCACATATAGTGAATATTGAAACTAATTGAGCATATCCGTCATTAGATATCGTAACACCAATACCTCCTTGATTATACTGTGTATATGAGTCAACGTTCATTGACTTTAGTCCACCAATAACACTGCCATCTATCTTCATTCCAATCGAATTAGGAACAAAGTTTGTGCAGTTTCTAATATAAGGTGATTGTGTTATGATACCTGCGATCCTCTTATGAGATCCAGCATCACCAACATTTATTGTAAACGTGTCATCTGTTGTGGCAGTTATAGCAGTAAAAATACCCGCAAGTGGGTCAGTTGGTCTTGGGTATGGGTGTATCGTAGCATGTCTATCCTGATCACAGGTAAATGCTATACTGTTGGTGACAATACCCACTGTATCACTCACTGTCAAACCATGAGATGATTTAGTGATTGTAGTAATACCTGTTAGTGGGTCGTACGATACAAATGTAGGAGTGATTGATGCACCTGTATGCCAATTAGGACCTACCTTGACAGCGTTCGTAGCACCATAACCAACGACAAATTTATGTCTATTTGCTACACCTTCAGGTGGAAATGCTATGATAGCACCTGTGTTAGCTGCACCTACAAATGAAAGGTTCTGTATCAGTGTACCATTATTGACATGAAATAGATCTTTACCTGCATTTGAAGGTATGATCTGTGTATTCCTCATGTCATCACCATCTATGGTGACATTCCTTGGTATAAAGACTGGATTATTTTCTTGATATATCCCTGCTGCTACTCTTATATTACTACCTGCAACTGCTATACTTGTTGCACCACCAACTGTTCTTTTAGCCGTGCCAGGTGATAGTCCATCACTTTCATCATCTCCATTTTCAGATACAAAAATGACATTTGCTATTTCCGATCCCTTTGGAACCCATATAGTTTTACCATCTGCAGTAGATGCAAGGACTGATTTAGCAACACCAACAGTCTTATTACTATCAAGTAATTGACTCTCAATATGAACTTGTCCACCTGAAATTTGTAATTGATATTCAGGTCCTGTGGTGCCAAGTCCTACCCTATCATTTGCACTATCATAAACAAATGTTGCTGCTCCGCCAAACTTACCATCTGCCTTCTTGAATTGTAGAGTCTTGGTACCATCCGATGCTAATCCTTCTAAATTTGCAGCAGATGAGAATGAGACACCAGTTCCTGTACTGGTAAGAACTTGACCTGCAGATCCAGAAGAACCAAGGGAATCAAATACTTTCTTTCTTATTATAGTATCTTTATTAATATCGACATCTTTTTCTGGTTGAGTGCTACCAATACCAACCGAAGACGCTGCAACTATCCCGTCAAAATTTGCAGTAAGAGCAACATCTAATCCAAATTTGGGATCAGTTTTGCCTATACCAGTCTTTCTACCATCAGCATCGACAACCAGTGCGTCATCACCGACTTCCAGACCTTTTTCTACAGCAAATTTTTTATTTACTGATGCCATCTACTATTATACTCCTTAGTATTTGTATTTATCAAGAGATACGCATGATGTATGCTAATGCATAATATGGTGGTAAGTTTTTGTCAGTTCCAGAAACACCACCAGATGAAAGAGTAATGCCAGTTGTGGCATCAGCGATGTTATTTAATGTTCCCCCACCTACAGAACCTGGTACATTAGGACCTCCATCATCATTCGTGCTTCCTCCAGTTTGACTGTGCCTGTGACCTGGATCTGTGACTGTGTGACTGTGTGCTATTGCTTCTGCATCTTTAGAACCACCCGTATTACCAATTGCATATGCACTACCAGAACCAACAACAAATCTATCTCTCAAATCAGGTGTGCTCCCCGATCCATCACATAATGCAAAGTTAGAGGGAACTGATGCTCCAGACCACATTATAATACCACCAACAGGTATCGTACCAGCACCGACAAAAGTTGATGCGGTTGCAGTTCCTGTTATGTTTGCTGACGCTCCAGATACACTTCCAGTTGTTTGAATGTTTCCTGAAACTGTGTGTGATCCAGAAACTGTGATGTTACCACCTACAGTTAAATCATCTGTAATCTCAGCATCATCAGTAGACTTTAGATGTTCACCTTGCACTGTGCCTGATGCTGATACATTCGAGGCAGTTACATTGTTTGTAACATTCAATGTATTTGCTGTAAGTGTAGCACCATTGAACGTAAGAGAAGAACTATCTTCTAATTCACCGCCAGTGCCTGTAATTACAACTCTACCAGATGTAAGATCAGATACTTTAGCAGTACCAGCTTCGAGTTGAGCAGTTGTGCTCACCCCTGATACTTCTATACCACCTGTGATATCAACATCACCTGTAACACCTAGTACCTTTCCTGTACCTGCATCTGATTGACCAATGGCAAGTTTGTCAATAACATAATGCTCAGTATTAGCATCTTTTGAGATAGGACCAAACTTCTGCCATGGTTGACTAGAGTCTGTAGTTCTAACCCAACCAAGATATCCACCTCTATCAAATGATGTTGCAAAGAGTACATTATCAGTGCTACTTGAGGGAGTGGTTTGTGTTATTCCAAGTAGTAAAGATTGACCGATATCACCACTTCTATTTCCTTTCAACTTGAGATCAATAATCTCAGTATCATTTTCACTGCTTAAACTATTCTTGACTACCACATCATCAAAATTAACAGATGATGGTAATTTATTAGATACTGCCGATTGGTCTATCTGAACAATTGTAGACTCCTCTTCACCTGTCAAAGCATCAATTTTCTTTCTTCCTACAAAGAATTCACCTTTGTCATTCAATCCTGTGTAAACAACAGAACCACCATTGACATTGATAGACTGTGCAAATAATTGATCGTCATCACTCAATACTCTATCTTGTGTTTGAGGTAATGAAGTAGAATAGTTACCTGGTCCGAATCCAAGATATTCAAAGGTGTGACCTGATGCACGTATGATCGAGTTTCTTCTATTTTCAACAGGAATTACTCTTATCTTTCTGACTGCATTGAATCTGAGGTGTGAAACTGCGAGAGTTCCAAATAAACCTCTTATTACCTCAGTGCAATTTTTATTTGCAATCCTTAGTATTTCCTCATCAATCATGATATAATCACCACGACGGAACATATTTTTATTCTGAAGTCCTATCGTTGTTGTGGTTTCAGACATTGAGGTGTCAATGACAGTTGTTTGACCACCGTATAGTGGAACATTCTGGTTGAATGCTCTCATCGATATACCTGAATCATGAGCATACGCACCTGATCCACTGAATGTTGGTGAGGAACTTGCCCCTATATTGACTGACAGAGATGATCCATAACCTATCCTATCTTCAATTACATGAGTTCCATTATATTCCGAGTTGGCATCATTGATTACAATTAGATCACCACGTCTCAAACCAATATCTTGGAATAATGTGACCGTTGCGATACCACTTATGGTATCATGAACAATGTTTGTGATCTGTGTTGACACACCTACATGATAAGCAAAACCGCCTGGTGTTGAGAAGTCACCTACCGCTTTACCCTTGAAGGTAAATCTCCCTGCCTCAGATATTTGAGATATTTTATTAATGCCATTATACGCTGTTGATCCTATACCAACAGTTTGCATAATATCACCTACCTTATTATCAATCGCACTTACTGTCACCTCACAATCAGTACCTGGTGCTATAAAGGGGACTCCCTTGATAGTAAGAGTGTCATTTACAGCATATCCAGAACCCGCATCAACAATATCAATGCTGGTGATTGTTGCAGCTGCTCCCACAGTTACGTCAGCAGTTGCTCCTTGACCATTGCCTCCAACAAGATTTACACTGAAATAGAATTCATCAGCACCACTGTTAGTACCATAATTTGAACCACCTGTAATGTTAGAGATTGTTTCTACACCATTGAAAGCATGCTCTCTGCTGAGATCTATAGTGAGATCTTTGATAGCACCAGCCCCTGTGACTGATGCTGCTGTTACTCCAAGACCTACTCCAGTGTTTTCAATGAATGAAAATACCGTTTCTTTTGTAATACTTTTCGACCTGTCATTTGTTTTGACCTGACCAATTTTATCTCTAAGAGCAAAACTGACAGCAGCATCTGGATCATCATTTCTTCTATCTGGACTTACTCTAGGTTTGAAATCATTGACATTTTGTCCAAACTTGATTGACTGATCAGTGAATGGAGAAACATTCGATGAATTTAGATAACCTAGTATTGTAAGATCATATACTCCATCCTGTGAGCTCTTGGTAAATCTTTGTACTCTTTCATTTGTAAAGATTTGGAATTTAGATCCATAATCTTTTCTTGTAAAAAATGGACTGAAGGTACGTCCTGACCCAACTACAGTTCTATCAACTTGTGTATATGGAATATTGGTTATCTTAGTGATTGCACCTGGATCTGTAGTGAGACCTACCTTGAAGGTTTTTGGATTCTCTACAGAGGTAACTGTAAACAATCTATTGAATCCTTGACCATCTAAACCAAGAGTATTATTTGCACTTCGCAATCTTTTGATTTCAACAGGTTGTCCCACATTTAGATTATGTGGTTGTTTTGTTGTTATAATACCAACATTTGAACCCCATGATGCTGTTATAATACTATTTTGTGTTCTGAGGTCTGTATCAGATGTCAGTGATGCGTTATCATCTTGGAATTTACTGTCATCAATTACTGATGCACTATCTTGTAATACAAAACCATTAACAGGTTCTGCAGCAAGTGTTGATCCTTCTGGAATAGAGTATCTAAATCTGTATATTTTTTCTAAATCAACTCTATCATCCGACTTTCTTATGAATGTAGTGGAGGGTGTTTCTGGTGATAGTGCAGCAGCAAAAGTTGAAATCGCTGTTGATAAACCACTTCCAGAACCCACATTGATGTACCATCCACCTGCTGTGTCATCATATTGTATGGGATGTCCTTCATCACCTGGTTTTTTATCATCAACAGATGATACAATAGAAAGTTTACCACCTAAATTGTTTATACCACTTATAGCATTACCATTTATCGCAGCATTTCTACTGTTTGCAAGTTTTAATTGATGTGTGCCAATACCTGTAGTTACAGCAAAATATTTCCTATCATTTTCCAGTCCATCTGGTAGAGAACCATTTTCAGATATAATTTTTACTGATTCACCTGGTAGTAGTTGGTGAAATGTTTCTAGAGTAAATGTATTAGATGTGATACTATTAATACCAGAGTTTTGTCCAACTCTTACAATTTTTACAGCAGATACACCAAGATCAGGAATCTGTGGCGTTTGCATCAATATATTCGCTGATTCTACTACATTTTCTATATTACATGAAATAGTGTCGCCTTGTTTGTTACCGAGAATAAAACCTGACGATGTATCAGGTGGTGGATTACCCTTACTGGTAAATTTACTAATGAATAATTTAGTGTCACCTGCAGTGATCGTAGTAAGACCAGTCGCAATTGACAAATAATTAATTGTTTTATCTTTTGCTTGGTTCTTTTGAGGAGGTATCAGGGATGTGATGAAACCTTTATCATCCTTTGTAAATGATTCATCTCTAAAACCTTTTGCTTCTAATGCTAGTGCACCAAAGTTTGAGTTAGAGTTGGTGAGTGAGAAGTCAGCACCACTCTCTACAACAAAGTGTTTTGCATAACCAATCGCAAACACTGAAACAAGTTGTAGACCAGCTTTATTTGATCCTTTTATATGGAAATTTTCAAAACCAGGTTTAAATCTTGCTAAACTATCAACATGTAATGTGGTAGATGATCCTAGAGTCGTTTGGTCTTCATATACTCCAGATGTGGTATTATACTTGACAAACGCATTATCATCTTTTTGCAGTCCTATACCTGTAAATTGGGCAGCAAGCATGGACTTAAATCCAGTCGCTTTACTACCATCAGCATGCAAACCATTCATACCGAACACTGATCTTAGTGTGCAGTTGAAGATGTATGGTGATGCTGACGCTACCGTGTCACTCTCAGGCACAACCGAGGGGTTGATACCAGTAAGATTAGGTAATGCTGTAGTTGCAGGTACAACTGATAATGAATATGTAAATGTGGTGTCATTTATAACCTGTGCTACCACATGAGTTCCATCATACTCATCACCGTTATTACCACTAGCGTTCACATCGGAAACTAATATCGCAGTGCCAGCAGCTAAATTATGAGATTCTTTTGTTATTACAGTAACAATTCTGGTTGCTACTGTATCCGTAGAATTAGATCCAGAGAATATGTCCTCAATCTCGATAGCACCTATCTGTGAGACAGGTCCCACAATCTTCATCTCTTCAGGTATCTTTTGAAAATCTTTATTTGCTGGATAAACTGGTAGTGCACGTCCAGAGTTAGTACCATAAGCTCTGGTCAACTTAGCATAATACATGTCTAAGTCAGTGTTACCACTACTTCCTATTTGATTGATACCATCAGCATACTCAAAGCAGGTGAGTTTATGGTGTGAATAATTTGGATTATATGTATTTGATGTGAAGTCTCTGAACACTCTATCAGCAGGGTCACCATCAAATAATGTAAATCCAAAGAAGAAACATCCACCTGTAACACGGAATATGGCAGTGCTTGGTATGCTATTGTTATTAGGATCGGGTATGTATTTTGGTCTTATCTTTGTCTTTCTTAGGTCAGCACCTATAATAGATGTACCTCTTGGTAATATAACACCACCTTCTGCAGAGTTGAAAATATGTAAAACGTTTGCTGGATCCTGAATATCAAAATTTGTGCCTATTGAAAATTCAGATATGGATTGAGAACTACCATTTATATCGGTTATATTACCAGAATTGTCTATTTGATAACCTGGTCTGTTATCAATGAAGTGTACACCTGTCGATACATGTATTGTTGTCTTATCAAATCTATCGTTATCTTGACCTGGTTGATATGAAAATCTTGCTGACTCTATCAGTGCTCTTTGTATTGTTCTGAACGGGCGAGTTCTAGAATTACCTCTATTACTAACGTCATCCGTTGCATCAAGTTCTTCTGGGTTTACGTATAAAACGTTACCCTGTACATTCTTTAGAAAATTTTCAAGTCTACTTAACGGCATTACCTATTCCTGACACCATTGCTTCAACTTATTTATACCCCCTTAGATTCGGGGAATTTTCTGAATCAGTGGTACAAGATCTGTTTCAACCTTTTGAACAATATCATCTATAATATTAATGTCTATATCCATGAACGGAGGTGTTATTCCTAAGAGTCTTAGAAGACCATCAACAAACAAAGCAAGAGTTGTAAAACCAAGAATCATACTGATGACAGTTGCATCTCTATTGTGCTTTGCCATCGACTCCTCATCTATACGTCTTGCTTCATCCACAGCATCTTTGATCAGTTTATCCACCTCTTGTTTGGTGTAAAACTGACCTACCACTGGAATATTATGAAATTTTATATCTGACAATGGGAACTTTACCTTAGACATATATGACCTCTATCTCCTTATCTATACTACTTGCCATTTTAGAGACCTCCAAAACTCTCATGAATTCATCAGGAGTCTCACAATTCAATTCTTGTATTCCACCATCTGAACCATACACTTTGAATGTTCTGGATGTAACAGAAATTTCTAATTTATCGACATACTCGTCTTCAAATTTTGGGAATGGTTCCATGATAATGATGTAAGTTTCTCTAGTATAGCACGATTATTTTGGTTCTGCATGTATGTGGTAGTATGCATTGATTGCTCCACCAGAAGCATTTCTAATGATTACCTTAGCCCCATACTCTATCGCTTGCACAAATAAATTTTGATACACTCCAATCGGTGTCACGTTTACACAGATGGTCTCAGGTTTAATAAAACCTACCATATGTTCTGGTAATTCAATTACTCCGTCAACTCTGACGATTCCACAAGTTTCCATGGTTTATTTCAATATAGCATACTATCTAGCATATGCAGGATCATTGTAATTTGGATCAGGATAATCCTCCCAAGTCTCACCTTCATATTCTATCACCAGTGGGTTGACATCTTTTCTCTCAGCGTATACATGATAGAAACAGTCAGTCACACCTTCTAAAGTTATCTTACTATCATCCCACTCCTTCAATATAATATTCTGAGTTGCTCCAATAGGTTGTGTTTGAACTGTGATACTGTCAATCACCACTAAGTCTTTCCAGTAATCAGGAAGTACAATCTCATTATCCTGTGTTCTACCTCTAAAATAGACACCCACTTCAGGTCCTTCAATACATGCGTATCTAAGTCTATGTCCCTCACCTTTTGTAGGATGCACCATGTCAAAAGGTTTAGGTAGTGAGTCAGCAGTTTTATGTCTTGATTCCAATCTACCTTTAGATAAGCAATCAACAAAACCTGTTACGAATACATCACCATCAATAAACACGGTGTTAGGAAATTGATCACCTGGTGGTCCTGATTTACCAGAACCTAATATATTTACGTCTCCCTCCACACTCACAGCACAACCCTTTATTCCAGGTTGGAATTTTTGTATATTCAGTCCCGTCCCTATATTAACATGACCTGCTGCTAAGTCACTATGCTCACCAAGAAACACAGGTCCTACTGCTGCAAGTGTGCCATCAAAAGGTTTACCACCATCCAAAGTTTCGAGTGATTGATCTACTGTTTGTGGTTCTGTAGGTCCTATGTAAATTTTACCTGAGTTTAGGTCACGTAATTCTGCCATGTTTATCCAAAGGTAGGTCCGATACTTTCTATTGCCTCTTGATTCTTTCTCTTTCTCTCCTCTTCAAATTCTTTTTTCAAATTCTGATCTTTCAAATCAAATTGCCTATAACTATTGTTTGTGTCTAATGTGTCGGTCAATTTTTTCACATGTTTTGCATATGTTGGTGGAATAATTTGCGATACTGACTCATGAAAATTAACAAATCTACCAATAATATAATTCATATTTTCTGAAAATGAAATAAGTTTGTTCTTTGCATCTATAGTTACGTCAGTAGAACTTATTATAGCATAATTCAAAGCATTTACCTTGAAATTATGTTTGGCGTTACAAACTATGTCACCATCATCACAATTTGTAGTTTCTAGAATTATATCATTTGCTTTGACACCAAATGTTCCCTTACATTCAATATTGATGTCTCCCTCTGACAATATATTAAGAGCACCATTACCTTTCTGTATAATATAAGAACCCTTATCATTGTCACTTGATTTCAGTTCCCAACCACCATCTTTGAACAAACGTAATTCAGATGCTGAACCTGATGACATTTGTATTTCTGATTTTCTCAGAACTTTCTTATCATCCTCTTCACCTATACACAAAAATCCATTTCTAGGATTTCCAAAAGTTATTGGTGGTGGTGATGTAGTTTTTACGTGTGCCATTAGTATGCAGTTACACAATCAATTACTTGTATTACCTTAGTTGATGGTAATATTGGTTTTTCATATTGCTTTACCTTGATAAAGTCTAATGTGGGTCTAATAATAGCACCAAAACCATTCGTTGTATTTATTTTCAATTTAGGAAGAGAAGAAATACCATCGATGACATCAACTGGGATAGCATCTACAATACGACCATTTTGTATTACTGGTTCGAGTATCTGACCATCCTCTGTGGTTATAGTATCACCCACCTCATATCCTACACCAGTGTTGATGATGTCAATCCCGTCAAGCACAGCGATGACCTGTTCACCTTCTGTTGAAGAAATTTGATTAGACACTGCACCACCTAGATATCCACCACCAGTCTCTTCCATTACAACTTTAGTTATCTTACCATCTTTTATTATTGCTTTGCCTGATGCACCACCACCATTACCACATGAATCTTTGAACGTGACTAATGGTGGAGCAGTGAACCCTTCTCCTATATCATCCATACTTACTCCAATAATCTCTCCAATTTCATTTATTACCGCTTTTCCAAATCCACCTATACCCTGACCGCCAAAAAATTCTACACTAGGAGGTCCACATTTTTTACCAAAAGCACCAGATGCTCCAGAACATCCTCCAACTAAAGCACCTAAACCACCTAAACCACCTGCAAGATCAAGAGCAAGATCTTTCTGTTGTGCTGTAACACCCAAACCCTTTGCTATATCACCCAATTCACCAAACGGATTGAGTCCACCAATGCCAGGAAATATACTTTCAACCAGTGAGAGAGGACTACCTTTCATAGCAGAAGCAAGTTCTTTCATTCTTCCTACATCAGGTATTTGTAAACCTTCAAGACCCACGTTTGCTATTATATCAGTAGGATTGAAGGGCACATCATCTTCACATGTAAATAATTTTTCTCCAACTGCTGCTAAATTCATAGCTTTATCTACTATGCTACTAAAATCTGGCATAGTCGCTCCCACTGTACCACTTATATCTGCTAAAGGTGCAGCAGTCGCACCATTAATTTTTTCAGTGAGGTCAGATATAAGACCAGAAAGTAAAGATTCTGCTACACAAATGGGTATGTTCACTGCTTTACCCAATGTTTCTTTTATTAGGTCTTTGATAGTGTTTGTCAACCCTCCTAATATATTTTCTAAAGCACAATGCACATCCCCTAAACTGTCTTCGACTTTTAGTTTTTTCAAGAGAAATTCTGGGTCAAGAAAATTTAATTTTGAATCTACAGCAACATTGATTTCTTTGAATATTTCTTGTTTAGCAACTCTCATATTTACTGAGACCGCACCTGCCATTTCTTTTGATACTTTTAGTAATTGACTCTCGAATTTTTCTTTTGGTATCTTTATATTAAATACTTTATCAATAAATCCCCCTGCATCTTTTCCCACACCGATAGGTTCAAGTCTTTGAGCATATTTTGTGAATGATGCCATAGCTTTAGTAGCATCAGACATCACTGCTTTAGGTATTGTAATCTTCTGTGCCTTCTTTATAATGATCTCTTCATTGTTCAAATTCTCAACCATAGTTTCAAGTTGAGAAAACATTTGTGGTGCATTATCAGAAAGTTTCTTGAATCCTTCTTCAAACTTTGCCTGTGCTTTTGATATTGCAGGGTCTATATTCTCTGCTAATTCCTCTAATTTTTCTGCTACATCTGAGAATACTTTCTTATTATGATCATTCAAACCACCTCTTACGTTTGGTTTATTATCACCAGTTGGTCTTATGTGTCTACCATATTCAATTTCTCCATCTATTCCTATTGGTTTGAAACCTGATGATTTCTCTACCTCTACATCCTTGAATGGCATTGGAGGGCATATGTGAGTGCCCGCAGAAAATGCTCCAAACACAACAGGTTGTTGAGCATCTTCACCATCAAGAAAGAAACCTATGACAGTTTCACCACCCTGCAGAGCAAATGAGGATCCACCAAAATTATTACCTCCACCAAGACTAGGTGGCACTAGGAAGTGTGCCCATGGTAATTCTTCGTCTGGAATGGTTTTATCTGATGGATGATATCCTAAAATTCTTATCTTTGCTCGATACCCATTTTCAATTGAATACTCACGCCAATTTTTATCAGTGGTCACCTGTGCGATAAACCACTGAAATCCATCCCTTCCTATAAAGTCAATTTTTGTGAGTCTTTGTTCAAGCATTAGTCATCATACATCAAGCATTCTGGTTCATCTGGATGAACATCACAGAATACTTCTAACACATTGGGATCATGATGATCACCTGCCTCAATCTCATCCTTGTGGTGCTCAACATACTCTTCCAAATCATGCAACTCATCCTCAACGTGATGACGCATTGGTTCTGATGTTTTAGGATCGGCAAGGATCTCTTTGTCCTTTGCGATGTGGTCTTCAATTGATTTCATTTTAGCTCCTTGTAGGAATCTCTAACTAATTCTAGTCCAGTTTTGTCACTATCACCACCAAATTCATGACATAATTTGGAAATAAGATAGAATCCTGAAGTAGGACCGCCTAGTCTGGTTTTATTTATTTCAGGTAAATCAAGGAATATAACCATCCCTGCTCTAAGAGCGAGATTTAAGGGTACAGTTGTAAAAAGTTTCTGAGACATCATTGAACTATACCTTGTCGAAGATTGTGCCTGATAATAATATTGCTCTGATGGTGTTGTATTCTGCTCTCCCTTGTCTGATAAACAACCAGTATCTACAGTCTGTAATAATATTCTAGAGTAATTCTCATCTATGCCTTTTGGTATGAGTGTCTCAGGATTAGAGGTCTTCATATCTCCATCAACACTGTCTTTATATGTAAATTCAACAAATTTAGGACATTTTGATATGATATCATAATACCAATTAGCAGTCTTATAATGACCTTGTGTGAGTTGCACCAGCAAATTATGACTTGTCGTTGTTGTTGGTTGGGATAGTAATGTAAGATAATTCTCGTCAGGTTTTAGTGCATTTTTATCAATTTTATATTGATACTTGATTACGCTGTCCTTATCATTTTTTGCATCTTCAAATAATTTATCAATATTTTTGAAGTGATAACCATCTTGTGTCTGAAAAAATAAGAATCCAGCAGATCCTTTAGTATCATCTTTTGTGGATAATCCTATGGATTTTTTTGCCAACCATGAACATGCAAGCAATGGTCTACGATACCCTCCACAAAAATCATAATTGTTTGATGTCTCATCTACGTCTGGATCTTCAATGTTTAGTTTGTCCTTCAGTATTTTTGTTACACTCTCGGATACTTTTCCTTTATACTTTTCAAATACTCTTGTCGTATGATTGTCAAAGGCACTCTGTGTCTCCATAATCAATCCATACACTTCTCTCTTCGCTTGTGGGTTATACCCTATGATATTACTGATCTTCAGATCATCAAATTTTATTGTTTCCTCATTATTTGATTCTATCTCTATTTCTACCTTATTTCCACTTCTAACAGGCACTTTATTAAATTCACCAAAAGCATCTTGTATACCAAAGTCCCAATGAATAGTTGGGTCAAGAATGTCCTCAAAATATTTGAACCCACTGGTTTTTGTTGAAAAATCAACGGGATCACCCCCATCAGGATTGAATATATCAAATTTTTTTATTTTTGTTCCGATTGCTTTTTTACTCATACTGTTATACTCGCAATCATGTGACTGTATTTATTTGCTAATGAAAATGGGTCAACTTCATTCGTGATAACCATAGCACCACCATCACCACCGACCATTCGTGGTGGATTAGGACTTGCACCACCAGTGTTAGGGGAACCTGCGAAAACAATTGTATTCTGTGTTGTTCCTGTGGTGCCTCTTGATCTAGTATGTGGGTTCTCCTCTGGTATAACTCTTTCTTTTCCATGTAGTAATGCAAGATAACCTGTATCAGGACCGTCAAAGACACCACCGAGCATCCCGCCTGGTGGGGGAGTAAATGTGTCTAGGATTTTTGATTCTTTTAATTGTTTTATTACTTTATTAAAATTAAGAGGTTTGGAATCCCCGAAATTCACGCCAGCACTTTCTGATTGTTTTATGAATCTGAGCAATTCATCTACGCCAGATTTATCAAACATGTCAGAGTCTATCATATCAGACACAGCTTGTTTGAATGCTTTGAATATCTTTAATTCTTTTTGTGTTAGATTAGCAGACCCAACATCCCCTTCTTGCAATACTTTTTTGACTACATTAGCGATAGATTCATTTGGTTTGGTACCAAAGAATTCGCTACCTGTTTTGAAAACTTTTCCTTCACCCGCAAATACTTCTTTTCTAAATTTATTTTTTAGAATTTTTTTAGAAAGTGTCTTATTAACTCTACCAGGAACTTGTAGTGTTGTTTTTATAACCCTGTTTTTCAGGAATATTCTAGCACGTTTAGCAAGTTTAGCTGCTTCTCTTATTTCTAAACCCTTTTTACTAAGAGCTGGTTTGAATCCTTTAGGAAAGTTTCTATTGAATGCCCTTGTCATTCTTTCAGCCAAAGTTTCAGGTTTGATTTTTGACGCTGCTTGACTGAATCTTTTAAATCCATCACCTACAATTTTATTGAGGTCTCTTGCTTTGATGAATGCAGCAATTCTTTCTTTTAATTTGTTTTTTTGAAGTACAATTGTGTCTTTTTGTTTTATAGTTTTTAGTAGATCATCAAGAAGAGATGCATTTTTAGTTTTTAGTACCTTATTAGCATTATTTGCAACTTTTAATTTACTACTCAATTTTATTATTTGAGCTTTAGGAACTGCAATGGAAAATATATCAAACGCTAATCCTATAAGTTTTCCTATTGGGAATTTTGAACCACTGACTGCTCCAGTTCCTAACT
>TARA_B100000963_G_scaffold354038_1_pt1 | contig 28449 bp, 29 predicted proteins | sample TARA_B100000963 | Tara Oceans TARA_B100000963 (sample SAMEA2622097) | marine metagenome | biome: marine biome (ENVO:00000447); feature: surface water layer (ENVO:00002042); material: "saline water (ENVO:00002010), including plankton (ENVO:xxxxxxxx)" | depth 5 m | reverse complement strand
TATCCGTATCGACAGATCCAGTTGTAACAACAGTGACAGTACCTGAAAGGTCGGTTGCTGTAGCTCCAGCATCAGTATATGTTGCTCCAAGCTCAACAGTTACTGGATTATCTCCAGTAACAGTAACAACAGGAGCTGTAGTATCAACAACATTTACTGTTCTTGAAGCTGTTGAAGTATTGCCAGCCGCATCCGTTGCTGTATATGTAATAGTATAAGTTCCAACTGTATTAGTATCCACTGAACCAGAAGTTGTGACAATTTCGCCGCCATCCGAAGTAGCGCCAGCATCAACATATGTTCCACCAAGTTCAACAGTTGCTGGATTATCACCATTAATGGTAATTACAGGAAATACAGTATCTGGAGGAATTGGTGTATCTTCTGTAATATTATCGAGGAGGACAACACCACCTAATATAAGTAGTTGCTCAAGTATGGACAGTTCTAGAAGCATACTTGCGCGTGATTCAGATTTGGTGTCTCCTTCTTCATTGGATTCTTGGAGAGCATTAATTAGGTAACTTCTTCTTTCAAGAAGTTGATCATTTGAAAGGCTCTCTAACCTCTCAGATATTTCTGATATAGATTCATTCGTGATTTTTTCTTGAGCATCAAGAGTACTTAAAGAGAACACTGCTGAGAGCGCAAGAACTGTTGTTAAAAATGTCTTCATTTTTTATTCAAATCCTCCAAACCAAATTATGCATAAAATAGAACTTTTTATCAAATAAAGAGAGATTATATAATCTTTTACAAATTAGGTATATTAAAAGAACATATTTTTTTAAATTTGTTCTCAATCTACTTAAACTTTATAAGTAAGTCATGTAATGAATTCTTTCTTATAAGTTTTTGGCCAGGATCTTTTGTTAAAGGTCTCCATGAATAATTAATTAGATTACCAAAAATAGGTATATCAAAGAAGATCCCTTTATCAAAACTGCCTTCACCAAATTGCTCTGCAGAAACATCTGTATTGGTGGCAAAAATACCGAACTTTATACCACTATTAAATGTTCTAGAAAGCTCAAATGTTGACCCAAAGTCTCCTGCCAAATATTCTCCGATTGATATTTTCGCATCAAAAGGTATCGCATAGTAGTTCCTATAATAGAAGTTTAGATGTCCTGTTATATTTTCGTAATCTAGTGTTCCAAATCTCAGTTTATAGTCTCTTTTCGTGACGTCGAAAACCTCGAATCCCATTGCATAATTCCTTGAAGGGTCAAACCATAGATATTCAATACCATAACCTGAAAACATCTCCTCTAAGATACCTCCTGTAAACATGATGTGATGATTTCTTCTAATTGTCTTATAGTAATCAAACTGTGCTCTGCCAACTATGACTCCCTTATCAAAGTTTCTTAAATAATCCTTAACATCTGATCTTACCTGAGCGGGATATGTATCTGGAGGTGGTATTGTTAGATCATCAAAATTATCCCAAATTGAATATTTTAAATTTGAAGAAAAGAAAAAATTGTCTCTTATAATATATTCATTATTATTTTCTATAAGTGCTGCAACTTTTAAGAAACCTTCCCTGCCTGCAATAAAAGGTCTTAATGAAAGATTTGTTGATGAATTAAAACCTCTTTTTTTCGGCCTCTGATAAATCAATTTTCCATTAAAAGAAGAATCAAATTCTTCTATGACATTTAAATCAGCTATTTTCTTATTTGCGACAATATCTTTTTCTATTCCACTGTCTTTTTTTGCACTCATGATAATTTCTTCTATGATTTCAATGGATGGGTGGCTAAATTGGGTTATCTCAACTCCAATTTGGTTATCACCTTCTTCAATGCTATTTACACCAATCCCGTTAGCATTTAACAAATTCCTAAAATTGTCATACTTATTTTCTGATATGTTGTCTCTGCTTTTATATCTATAAGGTGGCTTATCTTTGTTGCTGCCTTTGAATGAAAATCTTAAAGAAAAGTAGTTACCTCTTTCAAATGCAGCCCCAATAGTGAAGTTCTCTGTCAATAAGTAATCAATTCCAAAAGAATAATCTATTTCATTCTTCTCAAAATCAATTGATTCATCCTTAACAGTATTGTCTCTTTCAAACTTTACAATTGTTTTTCTGTTTAATAGATAAGAAATTCCAAAAAAGGGTGATACAGTATTGCCGGAAAAAAATCTATCAATATCTATTGACCCACCCTGATCTTTTGTTTTATCCGGCCTAGTAAGGAACCTATCAGATATTTTTGTCAGAGGATTAGAAAAATCTTGAAATCCGTCCATGTTTCCCCATCCAATGCCAGCATGAAAATCAAAATTTCCTACTCCATAAGATGCAACCAGATACTCAGACGAATATAGGCCTGTCCCTGCAAGATCATTAATACCTATTGCAAGAGCTGGTAAATTATCTTCCTTCTTTAATCTTACTTTAAGATTAAATCCTTTATCTTTAAAGTCCTGATATTTTTCATATCCAGGATAAGGTTTCCCCTGAATGTTTGTATAAAAAACAGATGCCTCAAGCCAATCGTAGGGAGCTGCTATGAAAGATATTTTTTGATCTGGTTTTCCATCATATAAGACAAATCTATATGAAGACTCATCATGAAATCTGGCTGAAGGCATATTAATCAATCCAATAGATCCATGATTATTTGAAGTATTGAAGGAAAAATTGTCAGCTGCTACAAAAAAACTTAAATATAGAATAGAACTCAAACATATTTTTTTTGAGATCTTAGACATTTAGAAAAATTAATCTTTTAATACTGAAATTGAAGCCAACGATACCCCAAGATCTCCCAATATGGATGCATATGCTTGAAGAGATTCAGCTCTAAATCTATTTGGCATTTTTCTAGGAATAAAAATTATAGAGCCTGGATAAATTTCAATATCATTGAGGCCATCCCGGAAAACATTTTTTCTTTTTAGTCTTTGTGAGGTGCCATTTGCATGAAGAATAAATATGCTGGATCTATCGGCTAATTCTGTGAAACCTCCTTGAGACTCAATATAATCGAAAGAAGTATAGCCTTTTTGATATCTAACTGTACCTTGATTTGAGATTTCACCATAAATATATATGTGATCAACTAACTCTGGAATAATAACCTCGTCTCCGTCCATTAATAATTTATTCAACGATGGGTTTTCTGCTATTTTTTTAATATCAAATTCAGCGCTAACTCTTCCATTTGATTCTGATTTATATAATTCATCCATAAGCATTAAAATTGAGTCATAATCAACTCCAGCAATTGCATTATCAGTTGTTGATTTTAGAACTGAATCGTAAAGTTTTTTTCTAGACAATGAGGATATATTTTTAGCATCGAGATTTAATAAAATACCTCCAAACTCATATGCATTTGGGTTATATCCCCCTGCACGATTTATTAATTCAAGGATTCCATCACCTTCATTCAATTTATATGCACCTGGATTTGCAACTGCCCCAGAAATCTTTACTTCTCTAATAGGAAAAGATCTTACAAAAATGCTTTGGCCATCTGACAAAAAAACATTATCAAGATTATTTTCAGAAATCTTGATATTTTTAATAATTCCCTCGTTGTTAATTCGTTCAATAAATATAGATTCTTTATCCACTAATGGTGAAAACCCATTTGCGAATCTAATCAAATCTTTGACTGTTTCGTCTGCTTTTAATTCATATATCCCTGGCCTTTTTACAGCTCCAGTAATTGATACCAATGCATTAGATGGATTCACAAAAATTGTATCTCCAGATCTAAGCCGCATCCCAAAATCACCTTCCGCAAATATAAAGATTTCATAAAGGTCTAAAGTCTGAATTTTTTTATTATCTCTAATTAAATAGATTTCTCTGTAAGAACCTAAATCTGATGGACCGCCAGATACAGTGAGGGCATGATATAGATTGGAGTTTCCATTTAATATGTAGGGTCCTGGATTATAAACATCACCTGCTAACATTACTTGAATATCTCTTATATTTACGAGAGTAACAAATGCCTCAACTCCAATAAAAGATGCACTATAAGTATCTTTAATTATCTTTGTTGCTTCCTCTAAACTCATCCCAGATAAGAATATCTTACCAATATCTGGGAGGTTGACTGATCCATCTCTTAGAATCGGTATCTCCAGAATCTGGTTTTTTTGACCAACTAACTGAAGTTGGATAACATCACCGAAATCCAAAATATAACTAGGATCAAAGTTTGGTTCGTTCAAAGGCATCAAGGTTGATTGCATCATTGAAAAATAATTTGTACCAAATCTATCTGAATCCTCTCTAGGTTTTTTTATAAAAGTTGAAGGTCTTCTATATTGAGTAGCTTCATCAGCTAATCTTTTATCTGTAGATTGTAATAATTCTGCTCTTGCATCTTCAGGTAGACTTTGTAAAAACTCTGGAGAAAAGTCTTGGGATATTAAAGGATTAATGATGCTAAAAGCCAATAAAGTTAAAAAAATCTTTTTCATAATCTTAGTTGTATCCTGGAATATTGATATCCCCTATTATTAATGAAGATTCTACTATATCATCGATAACACTATCTATTTCAACATCGGTAAGTGTTTTTTCATTTGATTGGAAAATAAATCTAAATCCAAGCTTGAAGAAGTTGTTCTTTTTATTATGGAAGAAATCAAATATAAAGGATTCTCTCAAGAGAATATTATCATATGCTTCAATACAGCTTATGAGTGAGTTAATATCTTTTGGGTTTTTAACTTGAAAGGATAAATCCCTTTTTATCATAGGATATTCAGAAATTGGTGCATAGTTAATATTTTTTATGAATGGAAGTTTATCTAGAGAGAAATCACTAAAGATTTGATCTAATTCTTCAATTTTTATCTCGAAAGAATACAAGGGATGCTTTAGCTTTGACTGCAATAAGTTTCTTTTAATCTCGTGTACCTCTAATTTGGGATTTTCTTTAAGATCTTTAAAAATATCTTCTAAATATTTCTTATCCATCAAAATATTGAAATCTCTGAAATTCATATCTTTTTTTCCAGATACAAGAACAGCTAGCCTCTTTTCTTTTTTTATTTTCTTAATTTGATTATCAAATGAATATATATCAGAAATTTCGAATAGCTTTATTGAGTCTTGTTGTCTCCTCTCGTTATACAAAGCATTTGAGATTAATGATTTGGTAATTGAACTCCTAAAAAATCTTCTATTTGAATCAAGGGGATTATCTATAAAAACCGATTCATCATTTGATTCTTCTGAGAAAGGGAAATTAATTACTTCAAAAAAACCTTTATTTACAAAAAAGGATCTAATTTTATCTTCTAAATGATGTTTGTTTTCGCAAGCTTTTTTGGAAAGAGATATCTGTTTTGTTGGCAAAGAATTATATCCGATAATTCTAGCAATTTCCTCAGCAATGTCGTTATGTGAATAAATATCATGTCTATGTGAAGGAATGTAAATTTCATTTGCTGTTACAGAAAAACCGAGTTTTTTTAGATATTCATCACTTTCTTTCTTTTCAATATTAATGCCGATAATATTTTGTATTTTTTTTAAGTCATACTTTATAAATTTTTCTTCACTCTTCAGATTGTCCTGTGAAAAAATCTTAACTTCTTTAATTGGCACATGATCTTGAACTACTTTTATAAATCTTCTGAGAGTATATTCAATTAAAGATGGATCGGTTCCTCTTTCAAACTTATATGCTGCATCAGATTTAATATCATATTTTGTCGATTTGCCAATTATATCCTCGGGATTAAAGTAAGCGCACTCGATGAGAACAGAAGTTGTATTTTTAGAGCAAGCTGATGAAAGACCTCCCATAACACCTGCTAAATTTATGGGTTTATTATCTTTCAGAAATACTAAGTTACTTCCGTTGAGCAATATTTCATCTTCAGCTAATGTTATAAATTTTGATTCCTTGTCTAATTTCTGAAGTTCAAACCTCTCTCCAACTTTCAAGAAATCATAGCAATGAGTTGGTTGCCCTATTTCATAGGACAAATAGTTAGATATATCTGTAAAAAAGTTATTTTTATTTATTGAAAGATCTTTGAAATAATTATCTAAATATGGCAAATATTTATTTGGCTCTTGATCAATTTCAATGTGAAGGAATGATATTTTAGGGCAGCTATCTAAAGCTCTGTTACTAAAATTTAACTTCAAATCTTTAATTTCTTCCTCGAATTTATCACGGTCTAATTCTGCTTTATGAAAAACATTCAACTCACGAGCTATACCTCTCAATGATAAACAGTCTCCCCTATTTGGAGTAATTTCAAGATCAATTAAATTATCTTTGAATTCATTTTCATGACCAAGCTGTAATAGAAGAGCCGACATATCTTCTATTGAAATATCAATTTTGAAAAACTCATTTAAGTGATTTTTTGAAATAATCATGCTTTAAAATTGTCTTAAAAAATCTAGGTTGGACTTATAAAATTCTCTAATGTCATTAACACCATATTTGAGCATTGCAATTCTCTCAATTCCTAGCCCAAAGGCAAGTCCACTATATTTATCTGGATCAATATTGCAATTTAAAAGTACCTTAGGATTGACAATCCCGCAGCCTAAAATTTCTAGCCATTTATTTTGATTTTCAAATAGAATATCAACTTCTGCAGAAGGTTCAGTAAAAGGGAAATATGATGGCCTAAATCTTACCTTTACATCTTCACCAAAAAGCGCAAAAACTATTTTATAAATTAAGTCTTTAAGCATTACAAATGATATATGTTTATCTACATAAAGACCTTCTATTTGATGGAACATTGGTAAATGCGTTGAGTCATCATCCTTTCGATAAACCTTCCCTCCTGAGAAGAAGGCAAATGGAGGTTCATTTTTTAGCATGGCTCTGATTTGCACTGGTGAAGTATGTGTTCTTAGAACTCCAAACTTATTATTAATATAAAAAGTATCATGCATTTGTCTTGCAGGATGTGTTTTTTTGATATTCAGCATGTCAAAGTTAAACTCTTCAGATTCAATTTCCGGTCCAGATATGTCAACAAATCCTTGATCAGATAGGAGGCAAGATATTTCTTTTAAAGCAGATGTTATTGGATGATAACTGCCAATTGAATTCTCAATTTTAGGAAAGTAAGATTTAATTTCCTCTGACATCAACCAGTAGCAAGTTGCACGACTTTTTTAAAGGCTTCGATATCGTTAACTGCTAACTCAGAGAGTATCTTTCTGTTTAAGATAATATTTTTACTATTTAATCCATTTATAAGAACTGAATACGGGACATCAAGCTCTCTTGATGCTGCACTAACTCTTGAGATCCATAATGACCTAAAATTTCTTTTTCTATTTTTTCTATCCCTAAATGCATATTGAAGAGATTTAATGTTTGATTGTTTTGCTGTTTTATATAGTCTACTTCTAGCTCCATAATGACCTTTTGTAGAAGCTAAAATTTTCTTGTGTTTCTTCTTAGCAGTATTTGACTTTGTTACTCTTGGCATAATTAACTCAATAGACTTTCTGCAATCTTCAATGTTGTTCCAGATAACTTATTCAAACCTCTATTATGTCTTTTTCTTTTAGTGGACTGTTTTGAAAGAATGTGATTTCTGCCGGCACTTCTGCTTTTTACTGATGTACCAGTTCTTTTAAAGCGCTTTGAAGCACCTGAATGTTTTTTTAGTTTATATCCCATAACTAGTTTCTATTTTCGTTTAAGAGGAGAAAGTATCATAAGTAGCTGCCTGCCTTCCAGAGAGGGCTCTTGGTCAACTTGAGCAATCTCGGATAGATCATTTTTAATTTTTTTTAATAAATCTAATCCCAGATCACTATTTAAAATTTCTCGTCCCCTAAAACGGACGCTAATTTTAGTCTTATTTTTATCAAGAATAAAGCTTTTAATTTTCTTTAATTTGATATTGTAGTCTCCTGTATCAGTTGAAGGTCTAAATTTAATTTCTTTTAAGACAGTTTTTTTTGTTTTTGATTTAGAGGAAGAGTTACTCTTTTTCTTTGAAAAGACTAATTTACCATAATCTAGAAGCTTACAAACTATAGGCTCAACATTCGGAGGAGACACCTGAACTAAATCTAAAGAGCTTTTTGAGGCTTGCTCCAAGGCATCCTCGATTGATAAGATACCGGTTTTCTTTCCGTCCTCCCCAATAAGCATAACTTCACTTGCAGAAATGTTGCTATTAATCATAGGATTGTTTTTTTTTCTAGAGATTGTTCTACCTTTGGGAATTTTGATAATTTGAAAGGTTAATTAAAATTTTCATATGGTTAATATTTTTTTCGAAGATTTTAAACCAATTAATTATTAAGGTAAATATTTTTAGGGTTGTAGAAATTTCTTTTTCCATTTTTCTCCATCTTTTGTGAATAATAATCTTTTGTTTAACCTAAATTTATCGCCCTCCCAAAATTCTATACTATCTGTGATTATTTGATAACCTCCCCAATATTTTGGGCAAATTGAGGTATCTTTGTTGCTAAGAACATCCTCATATCTTTTAAGAACTTCGTCAAAAGAATCAATTTCTTTAGATTGTTGGGAACTAATTGCTAATGCATTCTTTTCTTTTGATCTATCACGAAAATATTTTTTATTATAGGTATCACTTGTTTTGTAAACATTACCCTTAATTCTTATTTGAGTATTTATTTTTTCCCAGAAAAAAAGACATGAGATTGAATTATTTTCTTCAAATTGCTTAGCTTTTTCTGAGGAATAGTTTGAAAAAAAAATGAATTTATTTTTTTCTATAAATTTTATGTTTACAAATCTTGAATCAGATTGATTTTTTGAAAATGAAAAAGATGAAATTGCAGCTGCTTGAACTGCTTTTTGATTTAACTCAAGAGCTTTTTTATATAAATTTAAAAATTTTCTAAATGGTTCTTCATTACTAATTTTTGTTACATCTATCATTTCTTAAATTAAAATTTTAAATTTAGATTTTCAGGTGGCGATGGAAGTTCTTTAAAAAATTTTCTAACAATTTTGCTTCTAGGGATAAAAACAACCCAAACTGTTAAGAAAATTAGCTTAAAATATAAACCTAATTTATTATTTTTGACATACCAGCATTCTAATTCACCTTTGTAAGGCGCAATAAAATCTTGGTAATAATTTTCTGTTGCAAAATCTCCTTGAAGGAGATCCTCCTCATTCCTAAATACTATCGAGCCTATTCCTGAAAGCCCTGGCTTTACTTTCTTTATAGCCTCTTTAACCTCATAAGTGTAAGCATTGAAAGTTTGCTCTGTCATTGGGCGAGGCCCAATAATACTCATATCTCCAAGAAAAATATTTATAAGCTGAGGTAACTCATTAATTTTTGATGATCTTAAAAATCTTCCAGCAGGAAGAATTCTTGGATCATTTTTAATAGTTATTGTTCCTGAGCCGATATTGGGGCTATTTTTGAGCATAGTTGCAAATTTAAGTAAGTTAAATCTCTTTCCATTTTTGCCTATTCTTTCTTGCAGAAAAAAAACCTCTCCTTCCCCAGTGAACCTTAAAATAACTGCTGTTATAACTAAAGGAAAAGAAAAAAATATTAATGCTGATGAAGAAAATAATATATCAAAAAATCTCTGCATAGCTGCTACATCTGCTGATCTAAATCTTTTCCTGTCTCTACATGATTAAAATCAGGTAAGATTCTAAAGAATTCAGAAAGAATATCTTTCTTTTTTAAATCTTTTTTCTGAAGAAGTGAATCTATATTTGATATAAATCCATCTAAATCCGAATCATTAAAAACTGCTTCATTTCTTATCACACCAATTGATTTAAACCTTTTCATGTCCAAGTCCTCATTTTCAGTAAAAAACTCCTCATAGTGCTTTTCACCTGAAGTTATACTTTCAAAGAAATGACAAGGCCATTGATTGTTTGATAATAGTTTTTCTATATTTTCTCGTGCATCGCTTTCAGATTTAGCATGATATGGTTGATATCCATTTTCTATCAAAAAATTGTTTGCAATATCTGAAAAAGAAATTAGATGAATATGCTCATCAAGCTTAGGGAAAAAAATATCTCTATTATTTCCAAATAAACCCGATAGTAAACATAGCTCTCCAGACTCTTTTGGTGTAACAAAATATCTTCTTATATTGTTTGGTGCTGACAAGGGCTGTCTTTTTAATAATCTTTTTTCAAATCCGCTTAGGAGTGATCCATCAGAAAATGCTACATTTGCAAAACGTGCCATAGATATATTTTGTTGAGTGCTCTCTCTATGAAGAAACATTTCCATAATTCTCTTGCTTGCACCCATCATGCTAACAGGGTTTGCTGCTTTATCAGTTGATACACAAAAATAGTTCTTTGCATTCATTTGTTGAGCAAATTTTGCAAGATTCATCGAGTTGATAATATTTACTTTAATCATGCGCATTATTGTATAAGGGTCTTTTTCACTTCTTACATGCTTTAAAGCAGAGAGATTGAAAATGTAATCATAGGGTCCCTCATTTTCTAACATTATCTCAAACTCTTTTGACCCACAATCAAGCGCAAAAGTTCTAAAATCACCACTGCCGTACCCAAAAGAACTTCTGATATCTCTTACTAGTTCAACAAGATTATTTTCAGAAATATCAACTGTATGCAATGTTTGAGGGTTTCTTTTAAATATTTCTTTGCTAATAGCCTGACCAATTGTTCCAGCAGCCCCAACCACTAGAAATTTTGAAGACTGCACCTTATCAATTATTTCCTGTTCAAGAACACGCAAATCTTCCTTATAAAGGTCTTCTTCTCTTCCAATTATCTTCGAATAATCAAGTTCCATTTTATTTTAATTAATGTTTATTAAGATTTGATTCATACCAAAACCATGCATCGGCGCACATATCCTCTAAATTTCTTGAAGGAAGCCATTTCAGAAGCAATGTTGCTTTTTTTGTATCAGCAAATGAAATATCAACATCACCTTCTCTCCTAGATTTAATTTTATATGGAATATCAATTCCTGTCTTCTCCATAAAAGTGTTTAAAAGCTCTAAAACAGAATAGCCTTTTCCAGTGCCGATATTGAGGACCAAAAATCTCTTACTATTGGCAATTCCTAGAGACTTTACATGAGCTTCTGCTAAATCCATCACATGAATATAATCCCTTATTCCTGTTCCATCAGGAGTTTTAAAATCATCCCCAAATATATAAAAGAAATCTCTCCTTTGTGCAGCAACTTCACATATTAAAGGCATTATATTCGTAGAAAAATCTGAAAATCTTTCTCCAATTAATCCGGATTTATGGGCTCCCAAAGGATTAAAGTATCTAAGCGCAATTATCTCCCAGTCTTTATCCCTCTTTGATAGATCATGCAAATAATTCTCAATTTCTAATTTAGTTTCACCATATGGATTAGTTGGCTGCGTTGGGCTTGTTTCCTTAAAAGGAGACTTTTGAGATTCTCCATAAACTGAAGCAGACGAACTAAATATCATTTTTTTACAGTTAAATTCATTCATTACATTAATGAGATTTTTTGATCCAAAAACATTGTTATCCATATATTTTTGAGGAAAATCTAATGATTCATTTACAGATTTTAAGCCTGCTAAGTGGATTACTGATTTTATTTCATTTTTTCTAAAGATCTCTCTCAGCGAACTGGTATCTCTTATATCAGCTTCATAAAATTTTATTTCATTTTTTGTAATTGATTTAATTTTTTCTAAAACTATATTGGATGAGTTTGATAAATTATCAATGACAACAACCTCAAATCCATAATTTAATAAGCAAACAGAAATATGTGATCCAATATAACCTAATCCACCTGTTAATAAGATCTTCATAGCCTATCTTAGCTTGTAAATTATCCTGAGTAATGGAGTTGGCAAACTTTTAATAATCATAACTAAAAGATTATAAATTAATAAAATTTTTGAAAATTTAAGATCGGTTACTATCTTATTCCTAAGTTTAAAAGTGTCAAAGTTGTGTTTAAAATCACTTCTCCTCAATAAAAGATTATTTGATAACCTTACCTTAACTAAAGGCTCTGCTATAGATGCAAATATGCATTTATTCAAAAAACCAGCTAGCCAAAGCCATTGATCTTCATTTCGATTAGAGTTTTCGTTGTAATAGCCAGCTTTTTCAAAAAAAGATTTTCTGAACATCGCTGTTACATGAGGAATTGCTGTTTTATATGCAAATCTTTTAAGAATAAGTTCATGGTCAACTGGATAATTTTTTTCTCTAAATGAACCATCATCATGAAATTCAATAATGTCAGAGCCGATTACATCAATAGTAAGATTTTTTTGAAGATACTCATATTGCTTTAAAAATCTGGATTCATTACATATGTCATCAGAATCCATACGAGCAATAAATTCATAGCCTCTATCAAGCACTACTCGTAATAAATCATTCAAAGATGATGCTAGGCCAAGATTGTCTTCTCTATAATTAATATATTTAATTTTATTCGCCTTAACTTCATCATGAAGTAGATTTTTTAAGGGTTCTGAAAGGATTCCATCACATTGCACAAAAATATCAAAATCTTCAAATGACTGACTATAGATACTCTCAAGTGACTCTCTTAAATGTTTTTCATCATCATGCTTATAAACAGACATTATCACTGCGATCTTATTCATCTCTTTTCCAGCATGCTACATAAATTAGAATACTCCAAAGCCAGAAAGAGTTTACAAAGCCAAAAAAAGCAGGCGTACCAATTATTACAAAAAATGAGGCAATTAAGATTGAACCAAGTGGTTTGATTTCATTGGTAAAAAAGCACTTAAAAACGCAAATGAAATAAAAAGTTATAAAAGCTAAAGTCATCAAGAATCCGGTTTCAAAATATAGCTGGATCAAAAAACTTTCTGTACTTCCTGTTAATATTTTGTAGTTATAGAATGATTGCGCGGCCTGACCAGCTACTCCAAGCCCGTGACCAAATAAGAAATGAAAAAAATTAGATGGATATTGAAGATATGACACCCAAATTTGGAAAGTATTATATTCAGAGATAAGGAGTATTCGAGTAATGATATATCCATATCTTTCAAGCGTATCAATATCTATGTATGGAAAAAGAAAATAAAAGCCAAAGAGGAGAATTGGAAGCATTAAAAAAAATCTCGGGAAGAATCTAAATGTATTCAATGCTAAAAAAACTAGAATGAAAATCATAAAAGCTTTACTTCCTGTCAGAACTCCTGCTCCTAATATCAGAAATAACTTCATTGCATTTAAAAAACTGTTTTTAAAGCACGCAAGCTGGATGCAGAATGCTGAGGCTAGAAATAATCCTAAAGATTGAGGTGAAGAAATAAAAGAAATAGCTCTTTTAGTTACATTAACATTTATCTCTCCATCAATCGGAGCATAAACATCGCTTACGATTAATCCAAAGAGATTATTTGAAAAGAAATATTGTACGTATGCAAAAATCGCAACAAATAAAGCTAAATTGCAGAATATTTTAGTAAAAAAACTAAAATAACTATCGGCTTTTTCTTTATTCAAGAGAAAAAAGGAAGACCAAAAAAGTATAGGAAATAAATATTGAAGTGCCCCTAGAATAGGAATAAAGAATCCAGAGTAAGTTGATAAAAGAGGGTAGCAAAAAATTAAAAATGTAAAATATATAATTAAAGAAAAAATGAGTATAAATGATTTTCTGCTTTGATTTAAAACTGAAAACATATAGTTTTTTATGATGATGATAGTTCCAATAGCGAGTGGTAAGTATGCTAAAAATGAGCTCAATAATGATAGCGTTGTTCTAAATATCAATAAAATGAAAGTTATTGAGATTAAGGTTTTATTAATTTCTATCTTCATGCTCTACAGTTTTGAAGAGAAATACATACAAGGCGGTCGAAAGAATTAAACCTATCAAACCATAAAAAATAACAGTCTCTAAAATCAAATTAAAAAAAATACTAACTGAAAGAATAAAAAAGAATATTCCTGTATCGATAAACTCATAGATGATCTTTACACCTCTTCTTAAAAAATTAGCAGGTGATTTTGACTTCATAAATCCATCTAAGTGCGGAAAATAATGTTTTCTTAACAAGGACATCAATTGATAATGAAAATAAAAAAGTGCTGAAGTCACATAAATCAAAAGTGTATATTCATTGAATGCTTGAATAGAGTGAAGATATAATCCGAGACCTAGATATACTATAAATACATTAATCCTATCTAAAGTGATGTCTAAATAAGCCCCAAAGGGAGATGATTTATTTGTAATCCTTGCTACCACACCATCTGAACAATCTATGACATAGCTAAATTGGAGACAGAGAAGAAAAATAATCTGGCCAAAATAATTGGGATATAAATTAAGGCTTAATGCTCCAATAAATACAAAAAAAGTAGTTAAAACAGAAAGAACATTGGGCGTTAAATTTAATCTTATAAAGTAGAATGTAAAAAACCTTGCTAGTTTTTTTGATATATATTTATGAAATATTGTAGATGGAGGTTTCTCGTATTTGTTATAAAGTTCATAATAATTTTCTTTTGATAATTTCATATAAATTTTTATTTATAATCTATCAGTGAATTGTATTATTTGATTAATATTTTCTAGCATATCCATATCAGCATATTTTTTTTGTGAAATTAAAGCATCATATATAAGTTTATCATCGCCCGTTATTTTTAGATTAGTTATATCTGTTTGTTCAATAAAATTATTTAGAAAAAACTTTTTATCGATTTTGTTTGTATTTATGTTTTCTTTGCTTACTTTATCTACTAAAAATGAATGTCCGCCTGTGCTAGATAAAATTGGAATATCTAAAATTTTTGGATTTATTTTCCCTAGAGAATATTCTATAAATGTTTCATCAAATTTGTCTTTTCCTTCAAGCCCCATAAATTTTTCAACAACTTTTCCACTTGCAAAAATAGAATCTACTTTTACTTCTGGAATCAGAGAAGTTCTTCTTGAATATGAAACTCCATAAGTTGTAGTCCAATTTAACCAATCCCTTCTGGAGAATTCATCCCAGTTTGATGATGGTGACATAAATGATTTAAAAGTGAAATCTTGAAGTGATATTGATCTATTTTCATCAAAATTAGAGTTAAGAAATTTTTCTGTTATGTTTTCTTTATAAGTAACAGCTCTAGCTCTTCCTTCAAGTGGAACATTTCCCAGAATTGGAACATTATAATCCCTACACTTCAGTTGGTATGGAGTATATCCAAAAAATTTATAATCAGGATATAAATCTTTTGCAATTCTTGCTGCAGCAGCATACCTATATATTGTTGGTCTCCAATTAGATTCTTTTGAGGCTTCTTTGTCTATCTGGCTTTTAAGGATTTGGCCAACTTTTTCTAAATCATTCTTATCCAGTATAACTAATTTTGCATCGAAAAATTTTGCTAACTCTCTTGAGACATATGCTTCCTCGTTATTATGAAGAATATGAACCAATACTAGTTTTGCATTTTTGTTAAGTGCCTTTTTGATAAGAGATATTTCAATTCTTGAGTCCCAACCTCCAGAGACAAAAACTATTGCACCTTCTTCATCTTTCATTTTTTCTTTATGTATAGAAATAAGATAATCTAAACAATCATTTTTAGATATTTTGACTGGTTTAAGTCTGGGCTTTATTTGAATTAAACTTTTTTCTAAAACCATATCTTTTTTAAGGCTGAGAACGCACTGAGGAGGAATGGCAAATACATCCTTGAGTATTGTAGGGATTATTGGGGCTTGAGGAAGAGAAAGTCTAGGGCATATTAAATCAATATCAAAAATATTATTTTTTTGCTTTAATATTTCTTTAGCTAATGAAGCTTCATTGCTTGATAAATAGTAGTAAGAAGCATCTTCATATATTTTGAATATGCCTTCATTTGGATTTGGAGTTTTTATCTCAACTTCAGACTTTTTAGAGATTTTTATTACATCATCGGGATTACAAAAACTTTTTTTGTTAACTTTAATTCTATTGATTTTCATTAAAGGTAGAAATTAATTATCAAAAGAGACATTTTTGTCTTTTGGGTGAAGGAAATCGTTGATAATTCCTTTTTTTGATATTCCAGATATATGTATATTGCTTTTCGCTAATATCTTTCTTAAGATTCCTCCAATCAACCTTTTAGGAGAATTCAATATTGCTAGGATCAATCTAAATAATTTAAAGTTTACGCTTTTTACTTCCTTTTGAATTTCATAAACTTTTTTTGCAGTTTGGTCTAAACCATTCAAACTGTCATCAATATATTCATCTGAATATTTTGATGAAAAATTTAAAAGCATATTTTTGTCAAAGAATATATTTTTAAAATCATCATAACTTGAAATGACATAAGCACCATTGCAATACCAATACTTATTTGATTCAGCAAGTTTAAATTCATCAATCATAAATGTTTCTTTTTTCATTTTTTTTGCATCTAAGCACAAAGTACTGTAGTTAGTAATAAAATTATCTGAAGCTGAGAGCCACTTATAAGCACTAAATTTTTTAGTTATTATTATATTTTGTGGTATTCTGCCGAATCTTTCAAAGAACAAATTCATATATTGATTTTCAGAAACTGATGGATGCGGTCTCAATATAAAAATATCTTCCTCAGGGAATTCTGATGCATAGCTGAATGTCCACTCAACCAATGATGATATAGTTTTTTTTACTATATCAACATGCTTTCTCAAGCCAATCTCATCAGCTCCATTTTTAACTATATATTGAATTTTCTTTTCATTTACAAACCCAAGGCCGTCGGTAAATGCAATAAAATTCCAATTTTTTTGATTATCGATATTTATTGAGTTGTATATTTCGGCTCGTGAAGAATCTTTTGTTTTTGTATAGTTTGCTTCAATAAGTTGAGATAAAGGTCTGCCTGTTACGGAAATATTTTCTTCGGGAACTCCTCCATCATTAAGAACATTTTTAAAATATTCTCCCCATACAAATTGTTTTTGATATTTAATGCAATTTACATTTGATGGTGTTTTATACCTGCCCTTCCAAGAACTAATAAATTGCTCATAGTTTAAGTTTATGTACTCTATTTCCTTTCCGTAAATCATAAAAAAAAGCCATGCAACAGACCCCTTTCCAAAAGCAGTAGATGGCGTAATTATAACCTTTGGAGAAAACTTGATTGCACTGGTAAGACCCTCAAAAAGAAGGGAAGCTATTTCGACATGTAATCCATAATCTTTCTTTAGGATTTTGGAAATAGCAAGTGTAATATCTAGCTCTCTATCTTTATGCTCTACAAAAAATAAAACATCTATTTTTTTCATGAGATGATATAAAAGATGCTGCTAGACGTCAGCTTCATATAATTGGGCTACAAGAGTTCTATATTTTGATGAAGATACATCTTGGGTGTAGGAAAAATAGTGAATACTGCTGTTATGCGAGTTGAGATATTTTTCAAGCTCATCAAAGACTTCTGATCCTTTCCAATCATCTCCTACGAAAAGAGTATCGTAATTAATTTCATGGAATTGTTTTTTTTTATCTCTGTGAGTAACAGGAATAACTTTATCAACAAATTTAATAGATTTAATAATCTCAAATCGGTCTTTAAAAGGAATTATGGGATGCTTAAATTTATATTCATGAACCAGTTCGTCAGTATTTACTCCAACGATTAACTCGTCACAATGCTCTTTTGATTTTTTAATAATATTTAGATGGCCTATATGAAATAGATCAAATACTCCCGTGGTGTAGCCAACTATTTTTTTTGTCATTTTCTGATAAGAATGTATTAGCATTATACATACTTTAAAAGTAATAAGAATACGAATGGGAGTATTAAAAGTAGGACATTCAACAAGAGAATCGCTATATCTGTTCTTCGAAAAAAATTTAAAATTATGTAATTTAATAGGGCGTAAAGGAAAAGACTTAACGCAACACCTTCAAGCCCTGCAATCATTATGCAGGGCATAATTATCAAGATTAAAAATAAAAATGATATCAAGTTGGAATAACTCACAGATCTAGAATCAACTTCTGCATAGAAAAAAATAACTTCCATAAAGTTTGAAAGCAGTATTACCCTTGAAAAAATAAGTATTAAAAATAATGAAATTGGAATTGGGTAATTAAGAAATAAATCATATTTGTATAAAAATATTATGAAAATAAAATATAAAAAAGCAAAGAAGTATAAAGCAATTATTAGTATCTTCCTGCTTTGCAAAAATAATTTTATTAAATCTAAATTTTTATAAATTAAAACATTTATTGATTTTAGAAAACTCTCTGCACCGAGTTTAAATATTTGAACAAGTTGGAAAATGAAACTGTATATTCCAAGCTGCTCATCTCCTAAAAATGCTTTAATCGCTATTCTATCAACTGAGCCACTCCCCCAACCTAGCATATTACTTATAGTAATTGGTGTATAGAAACGGAGAATGTCTTTGTAGGGTTCAAAAGAAAAAGAAAAATTAATTTTTGATCTCAAAATGTAAATTATTAAAATAGGGAGTAACACTAAATTAGCAATTATCAATCCGAATATTTTTGCTAGAAAGCTAAAATCTAAATAAATCAAAAAATAGTAAATTAAGACTATTTGGATTATGACAATGCTTAAATTTAGGATTCCATACTCAACAAGTCTTTGCTCAAATCTTAATATTGTTAAGGATAAGTTATTAATCGATAGTACATATCCATAAAGTATGCAAGCATTCAGGATCTCGCTTGTGATATCTAAAAAAATCGTTATCTTAATAAAGTAATCTAAAAAATTAAAAAATAATAAAGCTATTAAAAATACTAATGTAATGATTACCATTGACGCTGATACAGCATACTTTTTTTCCTTTTCATAATATCTTAACAATCCCTGAATGCTTCCCCATCCAATCAAATATGAAGTAAATGTTGATAGAACAGTAATGTATTCAAGCTTACCAAAATCGCTTATTGAGAGACTAGATATGTATATTGGAAGTAGAAGAAATGGGGAAAGCTTTCTTATAGAATCGCTAAAGGCATATATAAATCCCTCTTTAAAGATACTTGAAATCATATTTAAAATTTATATTAGATTGAGCAGCTTTTTCGCAACAAAATTTTCTGTTTTTTCCATAGACTCTTTACATGCTCCACCTATATGAGGAGTAATGAGTAAATTTTCCCCTAAAAGATCAGAATTTATCAACTTATTTGTTTTAGTCCAGCCTTCTTCTCCAAAATTCTCATCACTTAAAACATCCAAAGCAGCTCCAGAAATTTTCCTTTCACTTAGTATTTCAAAAAGAAATTCCTCATCTAAAATATCACCTCTGGAGGTATTAATAAGATAACTTCTTTCTTTCATCTTCGATAATAAATTTTTATCAACAAATCCAATATTTTCATCATTTGAAGGTATGTGAATTGTAAGTATGTCTGATTCTAGAAAAAGCCTTTCTAAAGAAACACTCTTGAAATCCTGATTTTCTTGAAAAACTTTAATTTCTCTATCAAAGAATAAAACTTCCATCTCAAAAGCTTTTGCAATTTTACCGACCATTTGACCAATCCGTCCTAAGCCAAGTATTCCTATTTTTTTACCTTTTAATTCTTCTCCAATTAATTTATCTCTGTTCCATTCTCCATTTTTTACACTTTTAATTGAAGAGGTAATTTTTCTAAGAAGTGCAAGGATCAGGGCCCATGTGTGCTCAGCAGTTGGAGTTATATTTTTGAGGAATTCGGTTTCATTCTGTAAGGAAACAATCTTAATTTCTGAGTTTTTTGGTAGACTTATGTGATTTGTTCCAGTCGTTGAAGTAACAATAAATTTTAAATTTTTTGCTTTTTCTAAAAGCTCTGAGCCAAAATTAAAATTAAGCTTTATGACCAAAATATCTATAGAGGGCAGGTTTTTTTCTATAGCCTTAAGATTTGAAGCACCAAGGATAACTTCACCAATATTTTCATATATTGAAATAGCTTCTTTGGAGTATCCATTTGATTCGGTAATTAAAATCTTCATTTATCCAAAAGTCTTTCTCTCATTAAAAAATCTGCTATTGCAAGATCTTGCTCACTATCAATATTTATTGAAACTTCTTTATTCATTATAAAGAAATCAGAATTCTCTGAAATAAGCTTATTTTCCTCAACAAGCAATTTAGTATTACAGATATAAATTGCGCCATTTCTATGATAAATATGATCTAAATCTTGTCTAAGAGATCCACTTGGCTCATCCATAATTTTTTTTAAGGCATTATCCTTAATGCTATACATTCTTGAAGGATGGCAGTCCTCAACTTTATAAATACTAACAAGAGATTCTGATTTAGGGTTCATGACAAATTTCTTTATTGCGGAATCAATATCATCAAACGTGCGCATAGGTGCGGTTGGCTGAAGAAGAACTAAAATATCAAAACTCTTTTTTAAATCAGATAACTGGCCTAACAAGTATTTTAGTGTATCAATCATTGGAGTTTTATCATCAGCAAGTCTTGGAGGTCTCATGAGCACTTTTGCACCAATTTCTTCAGATACATCAGCTATTTCTCTATTATCAGTAGAGACAATTAGTTCATCGATATAAGTTACTTTCAAGGCTTCTTTTATCGACCAATATATAAGAGGTTGATTACCAACTAGCCTTAAATTTTTATTCTTAACCCCTTTTGAGCCCCCTCTTGCAGGGATAACGGCCAATATTTTTTTGTCTCTAAGCATCTTATTCTTTAAGAAATTAAGGACGTGTTTAAACTAATCATTAATATAGGAAATAGTTTTTTGTATTTTTGGTTTAGACTTTAAAAGAATTTCAACTATCCTTTCTGCTGCATTGCCATCACCATAAATATCAGTACCAGAATAGTGGCCATGAGAAATTTGATTAACTATATTTTTTTCTAGGTCTTCCTTTTTAAATGTTGATTCAATAAGGTTTTTACCATGCTCTCTTCCAATCTGTCTATTGCCAACAAGGACTACTGGAACTCCTGAAAAAGTTGAATCTCGCATGAAGCTTGAAGAGTTCCCTATTGCACAAGAAGCATTTTTAAGTATCTTTTGAAAAACCTCTGGTGTCATATTTTTTATTAGGTAAAGCCAATTAGCATCATTATTTTCTCTAAAATTTCTAATTTCAGTTGAAATTAAGTCAGCTCCAGCATCAATATTTGGCCATAACCATATGGTTTGCCTGTCTAATTTATCAAGGACTAAAAGTACATTTTTTATATCTTCTCTAGATATAAAACTTGTTGTAACAGGATGAAAGATAACAAGCATGTATTCTTGATTTACATCAATTCTTTTGCCAATACCGCCTTCAATATCTGAACCCTTTAGATCATCAGGTAAAGATAAGATGTAATCTCCAACTGGACAACCAACATTATGTATATTTTCTTCAAGCTCGCCCATTTTCATTAGGTATTCAGCTGATCTCTTTGTTGATGGAAAATGAATATGACTAAATTTGGATATCGCATGTCTGCAACTCTCATCAATTGATCCAGAAACCTCTCCACCTTGAATATGAGCTAAAGTGAAATTCATGTAAGCAGAAGATATTGCTGCTGCAAGGGCTTCATATCTGTCTCCTATCAAGAGAACAACATCAGGATTGATCTTATGGAGCTCATTAGAAAATTCTAGAATGCCAAGACCAATACTTTTTGACATAGTTGTTGGATTTGAGCCCTCAACCTCCATAAATACTTTACTTGAAACGTTAAAGCCATCTTGCTCAACTATGTTTACTGTGTTTCCAAATCTTGGAAGAAGCATGGTTCCAGAGCAAAGTATTTCCAAGTCAATTTGATCTGATGCCTGGAGAGCTTTCATTACTGGCTTCATTCTTCCATAGTTTGCCCTATCAACAAGAACAACTAAAACTTTCTTCTTAGTCATTTGAAATCTCCATTTTTCAAAAAATCTTCAGCGGAAACATCCTTCAATAATTTCATGCCAACCATTTCTAAAGCATTATCATAATCAAGCCCGCCACCAGGTTTCTTCATCTGAAAATCATCTTTTTCTAATATTTGTCCTTTTTTAAGATTTCTAGAATAAAAAGCACTTCTTGAAAAAATTTTTTTCACATCAGCCCTTTCTTTAGCTTGCTTATCTTTATCAACCTCCACACTTAGGCCTCTGTAAATAAAATCAATACCTCTTTTTAATTCTAATAATTGATTAAATGTTAATGAGCTAGATGTATCTGGCCCAAATGCATTTTTTGACATAGTTACATGTACTTCGATGATGCTAGCTCCAAGGCTTATAGCAGCTAGTGATGGGAAAATTTCTGAGCTATGATCAGATAATCCTATTGGACAATCATACCTATCTAAAAAATTTTTTAGAACGTTATATCCTATTTCCTCGGGAGGACAAGGATAGGAAGAAGTACATTGAAAAAGACCATATTCAGTTTTACCTTTATTAAGTTTATTGACAAGCTGGTCAGTTTCTTTGTATGAAGAAAGCCCACTAGATATAAGAATTGGTTTTTTTGTTTTAATTACAGAATCTATTAAAACTTTATTTAAGATATCTCCAGAGCCAATCTTGAAAAGTTCAACACCGATATCATCTAAGAGAGACACAGCTTCTACTGAAAAAGGTGATGAGATGAATATTAATCCGGAATCATAAGCATGATCATATAGTCCTTTCCATTGATCATAAGAAAACTCCATTCGTTTCCAGTAGTCAAACCTTGTTTTATCTTGAAAAAATCCACTGGTTCTAAATTTTTCAAATTTTGATGATTCAGCAGATGCAATATGTGTTTGAAACTTTATAGCATCAGCGCCACAATCTGCAGCAGCATCTATAAATGAGTGAGCCATTCCCAAGCTTCCCTCGTGCGCCTGGGCAACTTCTGCAATGAGGAAAGGATGATTATTTTTTCCTATCTTCTTATTTTTTAGATTAATTTCCATCATTGTCATTCAGAATACCTTTTGTATCTATTACATGCATATTTTTAAAATTAATACTCTTAAATTGATCATGGTCAACAAGGATAACCAAAATATCACAATTTTCATATTTAAAGTTTTCATCAACAAGCTCTGCATTTTTAATTGAATCAGGAAGACTTTTAATATTTGGCTCAATAACATAAATTTTGTGTAAATTCTCTTTAGAAAAGTATTCAACTATTTCTAGAGATGGACTTTCTCTTATATCATCTATATTTGGTTTAAATGTAATTCCAAAAAAACCAATCTTCAACTCACGCGAAGAAGAAGCTTCCAAAATTTTATTTATATCATCTTTAATTTTTTTAATTACCCAGCCAGGCTTGCTATCATTTATTTGTCTTGCTTTCTTAATTAACTTCGAATCAACTGGATTTTCAGCAACTATAAACCAAGGATCAACTGCAATACAATGACCTCCAACTCCTGGTCCTGGTTGTAAAACATTTACTCTAGGATGTTTGTTAACCAGCTTAATAAGCTCCCAAACATTGATTCCATTCTTGTCACAAATAATTGACAGCTCATTTGCAAATGCTATTTGCACGTCTCGTGAGGCGTTTTCAGTTAGTTTAGCCATTTCTGCTGTATCAGCATCAGTTAAAAAACACTCTGCATTTAAAAAAATTTCATAAACTTTTTTTGCTTCTCTGGAACATCTTTTAGATAAACCACCTATAATTCTGTCATTATTTTCAAGCTCATAAATTATATTTCCTGGCATTACTCGCTCTGGACAGTATGCAATCCTTACATCAGAGTCTGAATCTTGTTTATGTGGAAAGGTTAAATCCTTTCTTTTTTGTTCTAAAAAGTTCCTCAGTTTTTTTGTTGTTCCGACTGGCGAAGTTGATTCAAGTATAATTAAATCTCCTTTCTTTAAAACCTTAGATATTTCACCTGCTGCATTAAGAATATATGAAATATCAGCTTGTGGGGCTTCTATATTTTTATCATCTTTGTGGATTGGTGTTGGCACAGTGATAATAAATACTTCCGACTCTTGGGCATGATCAAAAGCCTTTATTAATTTCTTTGATATAAGCTCATTTATTTTTTTATTTAATCCTGGTTCAGTTGATAAAACTGATGCGCTATTAACTGAATCTATTATGTCTTTGTTTACATCTATACCAATAACCTGAATACCTTTTGAAGCAAACATTGCAGCAGTCGGAAGACCGATATAACCTAGCCCATAAATACTAATGGTTTTATTAAATCCTTTTGTTTTCATTTTTTACTAAAAAATCTGCAATTCTTTTTGCAGCTTTTCCATCTCCGTATGGACTTACAGCATTGCTCATCATCTTATAATGATCTAAATCATTAATGAGAAGCTCGGTGTTGGTAAGTATTTTATCTTGATTGGTTCCAACTAGCTTGACTGTATTTGCTTCAATAGCTTCTGGCCTCTCAGTAGTTTCTCGCATTACTAAAACTGGTTTCCCTAATGAGGGTGCTTCTTCTTGGATACCACCAGAGTCTGTTAAAACAATATATGATTTCTCCATTAAGTAACAAAATGCTAGATAATCTTGAGGCTCTAACAAAAATATATTATTAATATTTTTGAGTATTTTATTTGTTGGATTTTTTATTTTTGGATTAAGGTGAACTGGATAAATGATTTGTATATCCTTATTTCTAACTGCAATTTTTTTCAAAGCAAGGCATATATTCTTAAAAGACTCACCAAAACTCTCTCTTCTATGTCCTGTAACCAAAATAAGTTTTTTATTCTCATCCAAGAAATTGAATCTTTCTTTGAGATTGGAAAGAATTAATTTATCCTGAGAAATCTTTTTAATAGTTTGTTTCAGAGAATCTATAACAGTATTCCCGGTAACAATAATATTCTTCTTATTTATATTCTCCTTTAAAAGGTTATTTTTTGCGATCTCTGTTGGAGCAAAATGAAAGTTAGCAATTGCTCCAGTTAATTTTCTGTTTGCTTCTTCTGGCCATGGTGAGAGAATATTGCCTGTCCTTAAACCTGCTTCAACATGGCCAACCTTTACTTGTCTATAAAAGGCAGAAATTGTTGCTGAAAATGTTGTTGTAGTATCTCCATGAACTAAGACAAGGTCTGGTTCATATTGATCAATAACTTTCCCAACACCTTTTATAATTAAGGATGTTATATCTTCTAATTTCTGATTTTGTTTCATGACATTTAAATCAAAATCAGGTTTGATATTAAAAATATTTAAAACTTGATCTAACATTTCACGGTGCTGTGCTGTTATGCATATCTTCACATTAAAATTTTTTCTTTCTACCATCTCATTTATTAGAGGTGCCATTTTTATGGCCTCTGGTCGGGTACCAAAAACAAATAATACTTTTTTCAATATATTTCCTTATTTATTAAATACTCATTTAATGAAGATTTTTTAATCCTCTCTAAAAATGTATATGCCAAAAATATAAAATATCGATATAATGAAGCCTAATAATATTCCAGCCAAAGAAATTAATAGGCGTTTAGGTGAAGACTTTTTCTCCGCAACTTGAGGTGAATCGATTATCTTGAAAATATAATCTTTGTTAGCTGAAGCTAGCATTTGTGTCTGTATTTGAGCTTGGAGTAATTTAGAAATAACCTCTCTTATCTCATTGAGGTTAGTGTTATTATAGTTATCATTTAAAAAATCTATTGAGTTACTAGCAACATATTTATCTTCTTCCCTCATACTTTCATTTATATTTAAGATAATTACGTTAAGCCAATCCCTTGCAATTTTTGGTGAAGGAGATTCGATAGATAAGTTAACAAAAGAGGTTTTTGGATCTTGTGATATTGAAAGAATCTTTTTATATTTCTCATACATTTGGAGTTTGCTTGGTTCTTGGATGACCCACTTTTTGGATGAAGCATTAAAAATACGTTCATTATAAATTAACGTATCGGATTCTTGATCCCATTTTTTTAATGCAAATAGATTTTCCTTAGAGATATTTGGAAGGAAATAAACTGAAAAGAAATCAAAAGACTTTATTCTTTCAATAGCCTCTGTTGTAGAGTTTGTTGCATCATTTGGTAGCGAAACACCAGCTAACCCTGCTAAAGCAGAATAACTTCCTAATTGTGAAGATAAGGAATCTTGTTCATTTGCGGGAGCTAATAAAGAGGAAGATTGATAAATGTTAGGGGAAGATAAAGAATAAAGTAATGCAAGAAGGAAAAAGGCAAATGTTGACGATAGAACTAATAATTTTTTTGAATAAACAAATAAAGTTAAGTCTTTAAGATCTATAACATTTTCGTCTCTTTCCATAATAAGTTTTTTTATGCTATCTTCAATTTAGTGCAAAAATATGAAGAATTTTTAATTTAACCCCTAAACTTTAATCGAGTATATCATCAAAAAATTTGCTATAAAAATGAAATTAATATGTGCATCATAGGTATTGGTGCCCGGAGCCGGACTTGAACCGGCACGCTATTGCTAGCGAGGGATTTTAAATCCCTTGTGTCTACCAATTCCACCACCCGGGCATAATTAACTTTTATCCAAGTTAGATGAATTGAAGTTTATATCTTGCTCTTTTTCCCTTTTAGTAAGCTCATTATACTCTCCCCTTATCTTATTATTAAGGAGTATTACATTCTTTAATAAAGAAAACTCAGCATCTATATCTTTAGAAAATCTTAATAATGCATTCGTATCTTTAGGAAAACATGCTCCACCGAATCCAAGCCTATTATCAGACCCTGGAACATCCATATGCGAAGCTCCGATTCTAGAATCAGTTGAGAGTATTTTTATAAAATTATCCCAACTATCATCTGCACCAGAGTTAAGAAAAATATTCTTAAGTTCATTAAAAAATATTACCTTTGATGCTAAAAATGAATTAATAGAATACTTGATTAACGAAGCAGTTATTAAATCTGTAAAAAAATGATCTTTATTTATGCATTTAGTATATTTTAAGTAAAAATCAGAAACCGCGATTGAATCTTTTTTGTCGCCTCCAAATATAATTAATGGCGAGTTAATAAAATCCTGATTTGCATTTCTTTCAGTAAGGAATTCTGGATTATAAACAAACTTCTTATACCTTTGATGTAATTCACGAAGATGATTTGGCAGGACTGTGCTTTTTAGAATCACTGGAACTTTGCTATCTGCAATAGATATTTCATTAAATACAGATTTTACAATTTCAATATTTTGAGACCCATCATCAGACATTGGTGTTGGAACACAAACAAATATGATGCTCGGTTTATCATTAATTAAGTCAGCAACATCTCTTCCAATCTTTGGGTCAGCTATGCTTACAGATTCAACATTTTTTAAAGCATTTTCAAGAGCCTTCCCAACAAAGCCAAAACCAATAATTCCAACTTTCATAATTAGTTAATATTTCCTGGAGGCTGAGGCCGGAATCGAACCGGCGTACACGGATTTGCAGTCCGCTGCATGACCACTCTGCCACCCAGCCAAATTATTTAATTTTACCCTCACTTCTAAGTTCCTTTCTTATTTTAGTCGCACTTATTGATTCGATCTCAGACTCGAAGGATTCTTGTTCTATTTTGTAACCAACTCCTCTGCCATAAGTTATATTTGTAATGTTGGGTACAAATTGAATTATATAATCCTCATTGATTTGGAATCCTAAATCAGAGAGTTTTGTTTCAATATCATCAGATATTTCAATTAGTGAAAAAGGATTATCCTCCTGCCCTTCGCCTCCAGAAGAGTCTTTAACATCTCTTATCTGAATTGCTACCTGTCCTGTTTTTGCTAAAGCTCTCTTAAATAATGCCGTATGTCCATCGTGCCATGGCTGCCATCTCCCAAGAAGAAGAACTGTGGGTTTTTTTGGATCAAACATTTTTAATTAAGTTTGCAACCTCATTTGGGCTATATTGATTCCAAGCAGATATTTTTAGATTGTAGTTTGAGGGCTCTTCGAAAATCTTATCAGTATCCTTATAATTACTCTCTTTTATTGTATCCATCCATATACAGTAATCAGCATCAAAAATATCTCTAGCCTCTCTTGTTGGGCATATAAAATCACAAATTACCATTCTTCCGTTTTCTTTTTCGAAGTCAGCTAAAGCTTTCATTCGAAAGCTCTGTCTTTTTCTGCCTTCATCTGAAAAATCCCAATCGTTAGCCATTTCTCTTAGATTGTCAGCATTGTACCAAGCGCAAGACAATTCTTTTTGTAAAAGCTTTGATAAGAAGGTTTTACCACTTCCTGATAAGCCCATAATCAAAATCTTCATTGGATACCAAGTTTTACCAAGTCTTTTTGGTTAATAATTCCAACTAATGCTTTGCGCTCCATTACAGCAAGACAGCCAATCTTTTTTTCAGCCATAATTTTTAGGCATTCAGAAGCTAAATCATCAGGGTTTACAAAAATAAAATCTTTACTCATAAAATCTTGAGCTGTCATATCAAAGAAATAATTTGATTTATCTATAGCTCTTCTAATATCGCCATCAGTTATTAAGCCAGCAACCTTATCGTCTTGATCTTTAACAAATGTAACTCCCATGCCCTTTTCAGAAATAAT
>TARA_B100000963_G_scaffold52815_1_pt1 | contig 28523 bp, 19 predicted proteins | sample TARA_B100000963 | Tara Oceans TARA_B100000963 (sample SAMEA2622097) | marine metagenome | biome: marine biome (ENVO:00000447); feature: surface water layer (ENVO:00002042); material: "saline water (ENVO:00002010), including plankton (ENVO:xxxxxxxx)" | depth 5 m | reverse complement strand
GCCAGATGGTGAATCTTCAAGCATCTTGTTTGCCTTTTTAACAAAGGATGTTGGAAGCTCTTTGAACGCCCATGTATCACCAGTCCTTATGGGATAGAACACCCCACCAGAACCATTAAATATAACATCACCGTCGACTTTAACTTGACCGACAAACATGTTGTCTGGAACCATGCTTAGTACAACATCGTCTCCTACCACAGCTCTCAGGTCATCTGCATATTCGACATTATCATCAAACCTCTTGCGAATTTCTTTATCTTCAGACTCTATATCATAAAGGGTTTCGAATATCCCAAACTTCTGAGCCTTAAGCAGTGTGGCAGGATTTGATTCTTGTGTATTCTGTCCAGGAACTATTGATTGGAACTTCACTGTAGCACCTTCTTTGGTAGTAACGGTGAATCTTTCATCTGTTACAGAAACCTTTTCAGCATCTTTAGCTAGAACCAATGCGCCTATCTGAATAACTTCAGATGCAGCAACGACAGGCTTACCATCTCTCTTGTCGTAGAACCAGCTGTGTCTGAACGGGTTCATACCTACTTGAATCCACCCGTCTAGCTTACCTTCGGACAGGTCAGATATATTGTACTTGTCACCCTGCATAATCTTAACAGCCTCCTCTCTTAAATCTTCAGGACTGTGGTTATTCCAATCACCAAACATCCTAGCTATCGTAGTTTTAGGCTTATCTAATGCTATATTTAAAGCCGCTTTAGATGTGGAGTCAAAACTAACATCTTTGATTAGAGCAGTCTGTGCATACCCTATCGACTTACCTCCTAAGAAAGGTGTTCTATCAGCAGTCCTTGAACCTTGATGGAGCGAAACCACCCAAACATTATAGTTGTCGTAAGCAGGAATATCTAACCTAACACCAGTATAATAGTTGTCTGGGATATCCTTGTTCATTCCTACAATTCCTGACTCAAGTTTATTAGTATTTAGTGCAGCACCAATGTCTAGCGTAGAAGGAATCTCAGGAACTTCTAAGAATGGCTTGATTGGTGAATGAACTTTCACCGCCTCTAAGTATTGTTCTTGAGTCATCTCGTTAGCAACGTAAGACTTGAGAGCGTCAAGAGCTCTTGGAACCCTCTTTTGTCTCTGACTTTCATCAAGCTTTAACTCCCCTTTTCTTACTTCTAACGCTTCTGCTGTGGTGTTTTCAGCCTCAAGGAATGAGTCTATACCTGGCTTGTTTTGAAGCTCAACAAGTGGACCTTGTTGTTTCTTGTTAGCAATATTAGATGCGTAGTCAAAAGCATTTTGGTATTCCTCCATACGGATACCCTCACCAACTTTACCTTCACCATCAACGAAGAATACTACATCAGGCTGGTCCTTGAGAGGAGATGTCTCAGCATCCCAACCCTCAGGTGCAAAGTCTGGATTGAAGTCAAGCCTTGCGACAGGTTTGAATCCATTATCAACGTACATGTTCTCAAGCTTAGTTGCATAGGCATCAAAGAACTTGCCTCCAGCAGCCCTACGGACATCTTGTAGTGGTACACTTACTCTTCCTAACTGTGAGTCTGCATTCTTAAACAGACCTCCCATATACCCATCAGCGGTTACGTAAGCACCAGCAAGACCATCTTTAGTCATGAATAACTTAGCACCATCGTCAAGCATTTTTTGAACATCCTCAGTGGTGAGAGGCGACACCTGTATCATGAGATTTCTACCAAGCTCTTTATCTCTCTCTATAGCAGCAGCCATAGCATCAGCATACCTAGATGCATCAGTAACTTCCTCCACATCTCTCAGCCTAGCCTCAGTCTTTTGGCTTTTGTTTTCCAAGTCGTCGACCTCGGTAGCCATGACAGCATAACCCATTCTTTCAGTAGCCATCTTGAACTCATCAATACCAGTGACCTCTTCACCTTCTCTGAGCTGACCAGTCATTTTCTCAATGGCATTAACAAGGTCTTCAAGCTTAGGGTTTGCTTTAAACTTTCCAGACAGGTTTATCGGTGAAATGTTTTGAATGTTTTCCCTAATGAAATCACCAAACTTGTTCACCATACTTCTCTTGAATTCTATGCTTACATCTTCGTTTGTGATATCACCAAGAAGCTCTACCAAAAACTCCTCTGCTATTTCGAATTTACCTTTCTTAAATAGGTTTTTAAGAACCCTTACTGGATTGTCTCGCACGTCTGTTTCACTGATTTCACCAGACTTTATTTCCTCTCCTAAGTATTCCAGAAGAAATCCTGTATATTTCTTTTTTAAGTCTCCACTTAGAAAACCAAACAGCTTTAAAGACAATTTTCTAATTGCTTCCTCACCAAGACTTTCAAGAACGAAGTCATGATACGCCTCGTGATATGACGTGTTCTCTTTAACAGCGGGAGCGTACAAGTGAATCTTCCCTTTACCAGCCCAAATACCTCTAGAAAGTTCACCCTCAGGGTTGCCTGGGGTTTTTGTAGCGTTCTTAAATGACTCTTGCGTTCTGTGTATGACTAAGCTTTTGAACTTGCCTGCCTTGGTTAAAGCCCGAATAACAGCCATAGCGTTTTTAATAGATTGGACTATTTGAGCCCCACTGTTAACACCAGAGTTGTCAAATGGACTGATGGTTTCTCCTGTTGTATTCTCTATAGTTTCAGATACCTCATCTACATTTTCAGCAGTAACCTCAACAGAATCTCCATCCTGAAACAAACCACCATAACCACGATAGAAATCATCAACCTTAGAGACGTTATCTAGTATTGCTTGAACCTCAGCCGAAGCATTGATGCTGTAAGAACCACCTTCCTGTATTTCTATGTTAGACCTCTGTTCATAAAGGTCTTGCATCTTCGCTCGAATACCATCCTTTGCCTTATCACCTTCAACCTTACCGTACTGAATACCTAAAGAAATCATTTGCCCTTGAATACCTATCAAAGCCTTATATGCCTCAGGTGAGTTCTTTCTAATGTGTTCGTAAAACCTTGTTCTCTTTTTCTTGTTGGAGGCAGCATTCTGAAGAGCTTCAACAAGTTTCTGACCTATGGCAGCTCTACCCTCTCTTGTTGTTTGCTGGTCATATTCTTTCTGTATCTCTTGTATTAATACTTGGTCCCTTACTACACCAGGGGCATACAAAGCTAGAGCACCATTGAACACGCCAGTAAGAGCCAACTTAGTACCCCCTATTGTTGTACTCATAGCTCCAGCCATAAACACTCCTGCGTAAGCACCATCCTTCACCGCAGTGGTGAATTCTTTTTCGTTAAATGCTTTATTAGGGTTTGCTGAAACTTCAAGTAAATATTGAACACCTCCTGTGGTTGCCTCTGTTACACCCTCTTCAAGCATACCTATTCCTGAAGCCTTGAGGAAACCTTTAACATATCCCTCTGCGCCTTTCCTTGTAAGACTGCTCAATACTTTTTTACCTACAGAAGCTCCAACCATAGCTGGGAGCCCCTCAGCAACACCGTAAGCACCAACATATGCAGCCTTTTCAAGAACATCCATCTCTTGGAACCATTCCTTGTCTCGCACGTCAGAGTAGGTGGTTGCCATACCATATGCGCTGACAGCACCGAAAGTTGCTACGTTTTGAGCACCCCAGAATGTTGCAGACTTTTTCAATGCAACTTCAGCAAGTTCTTTTTTTGCTTGTGTTTTTGCAAGCTTTACTCCGAGCTTAAACTTACCTTTTGTGACCAGTCCAGAAACTATAGCGGCAAGCATCATTGGTCCACTTTCAGATGTCAACCTTAGACCATCCTCTACGGTTTTAGTGAGGTCGTCAATACTCTCGATGCCTTCTGTTTTCTCTGAGAATGAATCTAAAGGTATAGGTATTTTATCGTCTAAGGCTTCTATTCCTCTCTTCTGTTTATCAGAAGTTTCTTTCAGGTATCTTGTTAGTCTGGTGTTACCAATGGTGCTCTCTAAAACATCTGAAGCAAATGATGTACCTCCGTGAAGTAATTTAGCTACGCTTCTACTGAATCCAGCCCCTGACCCACCAGCAAATGTTTTGTGATATCCGCCACCACCAAGGTATCCATCTTCACTTAAATCAATCGCTAAGTTGTAATTGTCAAGTAAGTATTTTTCGTAATTCTGTAATGCTGTTCTGTTGTTTAACAGGTCTTCAGGAAGTTGCTCTTTTAATTTTCTAGCTGCAACTTGCGCCGCTTTACCACCAAGAATAGCAATTTCTTCTTGGTCCATTATCTCCTCCAGCGGAAGGGGGGCTCCAAACGCTCTTTCCCTAGCAAGAGCTTCAGCGGTTGGTCTCATCTTAGGGGACTCATCATCAGCAGTTTCAGGGTCTATTTCGTAGTCTTCTTCAGTGAATTTAGAGGCATCACCTTTTCTTTGGGGACTTATATAAAGTGAAGATGGTAAAGCGGCAAACAGCTTATCAAAAGAAATGTCACGATTAGCAAGCGATATTGATGCTCCATATCTACCGTAATCAGAAACTCTCTCACTAACGCCAGTCAATAACATAATCCTACCTTCCTCTGTCTCAATACCATCTTCGAATATCTCGTCTACAATGGAATTTTTTATAGAGTCTCTCTCTTCATCGGATTCAGCTTTTCTATAAGCGTTGATATACACATCGTACTTTTCGTTTGGAAGAAAGTAGTCTGCCATACCTTTAGACACTCTCTCTCTCCTGTCCTCTATGCGTTGACCTGTGATTATTGATTGTTGGTCGGCACGATAGAATGCATTCATAAAAAGCTCTACATCAAACTGTTCTCTTGCAGTTTGGTTGTAGATTTCACTAAAGTTTTCGTATGCCTTGTCAAGTAGATTAGCAGTGAATTCACCACCAACATCATTAATGGTATTAAAAATTAAACCACCCCCTGCTGGACTTTCATCAAATGCCTCGGTAGTAAACTCACCACCAGTACCTACGGCAGTCGAACCCGAACCTTGAGACTCCTCTTCTCCGTCCAAACCTCCAGTCGAGGGAGACTCCGTAGAATCCGTTTCCACCCGAAAACGAAAGAGTGAACTCGCATCCGAAACCAGTGATTCCTTTTTTTTTTTAGACCTGTAATCAGTAACAATATTTACTAAGTCAAATCTACTTGCTCCATTGGCTTTTGCCTCTTGCAAGAGAGCTTTTAATTCCTCATCCATTCTTCAAAAATAATAAAGATTTTAGTCCTGTCCAGCTTCGTCCAAAGCTATATTAATTGCATCTACCTCTGCCTTAGCTAAAAATAATAATGTTTCTAGATTGGGTTTTGTACTAGAGAATTTCACTCTTTTAAAGGCGGCATCGAGTTCTTTAAATTTTAATGTACCCTTACGCACTGTTTCAACTTCATACTGAGTAGCATTATTAAAATCTATATCAATTTCACCTTTTGCTTTCAATATGGTGTATGCAGCCACATCTCCCTTATCATCCAATATGACGTTGTTTAGTCTTACTTTTTGTGCTTTTTCAGAAGACTTTCCGCCTGAGGTTTTTGATTTAACCACAAGTTCAGTGTCAAAGTTTTGACCACCAACGCTTGCTCTAAATGCAAATCCATCTCCTTCCAGTCCATCAACCTGTTGACCATCTACTAGAGCTTGTGATTGTTGAATCTGTTCATTAGTCATATCTGCTTTAACTGGGAAAAGAGCAGGAGCAAATCCTACAAGTTCTGCATCAGCTTCTTGTTTCTCTGCTTGGAGTTTAAGCAAGTCTTGTTCTTTTTCAAGACGCTGCGCTGTCCTAAGGGCGGTAATCTCTCCTGACTTATCTTCAACACCCATCTTCCCTATGATTAGCCTTGCGGTCTCTTCCATTTGCATCTCATAAGCTTTCCTTGACCGACTTGCATCATTAAGACCTTTAGCCTCTAATTCGTCATCAGTTAACGTAAAAATAAAGTCACCTTCGTTGTTGAATTTCCCCTCAAGCACAGAAACCTCTCTAGCGTTCTCACCTTCACCTTGGGTTATTGTTGCGTTATTAAAGTCAACATTGTAAAAAGACGTTGCTTCAGTATAGTCTTCCTCACTAAATTCAGCCTTGCCAGGTTTATTAATAGCTTTATGATAAAGAACAGCAGCTGCCTCCATAAAGCCTTGAGGGTTTAATCTGTTTGTGTTTTCTAAATCCTCTTGTATCGCAGGATAAAGCTCATCTAACTTTAGCTCACCCGTAGCTAATCCAAAATCTGGGTCGGTCTTTTGAAAGACTGATTTTATGCCTAAGTATTTGTCTTTTACAAGAGTGTCAGAAAGAGGGTCAATCATAAACTTTGAAGGCTCCCACTCCAACTGCGGCATGTACACGTTATTCACGTCCGAAAGTCCTGATTCTCTCCAGTATGTGCCATCATTCATAACAAGACGACCATTCTCAAACCTGACATTAGAAACATCTTGCTCTCTGAAACGCTGAAGGTTCTCTTCCTTAGTGCCTATCATTCCCTCGACCTTACCATTCATGATGTTTACTCTAGTCTGACTGTCGAAAGCACTAACAGTAACGGCTATGTTTTTGTAATCATTGTACTCCTTCTTAGCTGCTTGATAAGCTTGAATGTCGGATGCAACTCCTGTTTGATAAGCCTTGGATGACTTAGCTTGAAGGTCTTGCAATAGAAGTTGAGCACCCTCTGAATACTTATTAGTCAACCCCGCAGGAACAGTTTCCTCTAAGGTTCTAGTAAAACCAAGTCTTCTGTCAGCCCTTTCTTGTTTTACCAACCTTGCTTGTTCAAGTCTGTTTACATCATCTATGATGCCATCGCTGATTTGCTTTGCCATGTCTCCATAGCTGACATTTGGTCCTAGGAAACCCGTTTTAAATTTTACTCCTTCGCTCATGATTCTTCGAAATCTTTTACCATTTTTCTAACTTCTCTTCTTAGGACTTTCATTCCCTTGAGTGAAGAGTCTTTTGATTTGTTTTTAAGTCTTTTAGCTCTTGCTGGGTCGATAACATACTCACCACCTGTGAGCGCAATACCAACAGGATTGCCGTCAGAATCAACTACATACATCTCATTGGTGTCGTGGTCAAACTTTCCAGGTGTCTTCTTAACCTTCAGACCTTTGTCACCACTCATAGAAGCTATACCAATAACACCTGATGCAACACCACCTGCAACATTTGCAAAGCCGCTACCTATTTGTTGTCTTGCTTGAGCTAACTGTGCTTGAGCTAATGCCTGAGCGTCAAAACCATACTCTATGTCTCTTTCAGAACGTCTCTCTCTTAACTGGGTCTCTCTCTCTCTTGCGGCTGCAAGGTTTGTAAGTGCTTGAGTTTGTAGTTGGTTTTGAGCAAGTGCCTCTTGTCTCATTTGGTCTTGAGCCTGAGTAGTAGCCTGCATAACCGCACCTAAACCTCTAGACCCGAACTGTTGAGCAGCTTGAGCTGTGGTTGCTAAAGAACGGTTGATGTCAGCTGTTCTCATCTGAACTAACCTTTGGTCGTATGCATTCTTTACAGCGTCATAGTATTCAGATGGCGTACTCAACGATGGTTGAGAATCCATTAGCTTTGCAAGGTTTTCCTCTGCGTCTGATAGAGCGTCTTCTGCTCTACCCCTTGCTTTGAAGCCTTGAACCAAATCTACAACTCCACCTACTGCCTGCCCTATTCCGCCAGCTGCCATAGCTCCCGCCATAAGGGGAGAATCAAACTCAGATACTTCACTCATATTATTGTTTTTAGATTTATTACTACTCCCTCCTATACCAGGTAATTCTAATAAACTGTCAAAATTTTCGTATGAACCTCCTACACTCATAATACAAATTTAGTTTATTCTCTTGTGTTATTGACACTGTTATCTAATGGTGATGGTACATACACAACATTTACAGCGTATAATTGTACAGCAGTTGTTGAGTTAGACGTTAATGTTATTGCTAAATAATAATCCCTTAATTGGTCACCAGATATACTCGCTTGTTCTGTTTGTACCAGTATGTCGTCCGCTGATAGATTATCAGGTGTAGCTGAAAGAGTAAGAACCTTACGCCCATCAACAGACTGAACCCTTGCGGTTCCAGAAGACATAATATTCACTAAATTATCACCATCAACTTTAAACACCTGAGCATTTGAGTTATTTAGACTAAATGGTAGGTCACTAATTCTTGTCTTGAATGTCACCGTAGCGCCATCGTTCGATGCTACCTCTCCAAGAACAATATTATTCTCACCCGAAGAGTCACCTGCTGTAACAATGCCTCTAGGTATCCTCTTGTAATACAAGCCTTCTTTCTCAGGTTCAAAGTCAGCCTTATTAATGGCTGCTGTGTGTTTTGATGTACGAAGAGCTAATGACCAATTAGAATCACCATCAGAACTAGTATTACCCTCAAGGCTCAAGGCATTAAATGCTTTAATCATTGATGGGTTAGCCTTTGAAACGATACTAACAAAAGAATCTGCGTTAACATCATAGAATCTATTCCTAGTTTCGTTTACGTTGTGTCTGTACATGTCCCCGTCATTAAAGCTGAAGAATCTGTTATGTACATACTCGTAATGCTCTGGAATAAATGAGTATCTAGTCAACCAGAACCCCTTAGTTGTTCCGTATGCTATAGTATCACCATCCACTTCTCTAAGCGAAGTAACTGTAACTGTATCATCAGCTTGAGAGTTTGAACCGTCACCAGCAGAGTCACTATCTAAAAATTTATTCCCTAAATTAACCTCGCCACTCATGGGGTCAAAAACAGCCGTCCCTCTAAACCTTCCATCTTTAGACGTTACGTCAATAAGAAAACTTTTACCTTTCGTTATATCCTGTCTGTCAACTATAGCACTACCCTTTTCTTTTATATTATCAAGTATAATAACACCCCTATGAGTGGTTTCCCACACCAAATGATTAGCTATAGCTGGTCCTAATCCAGTGTAGTCCCACTTAATTACCTCCTTATCCCATGTGAGCTGACCATCGTTTTCACCAGCTCTAGATGGCTTTATGTCTACGGTAAAATCTGTAGTTCCATCCGCCCAGTCTGGGCTTGTGCCGCTAAACTCATTACCCCCAATACTAATAGTTTTCGGAGTAAACTTTGTCATGGTTACTATGAACTCATTATTTTCAGGGTCTATACCGCAAGGCAGCTTGAATACAGCCCTGTTATTCGTGTAGTCAGAAAACTCCCTCTCGAAGTAAGACTCAAGCTTGTTGTCGCTGATTGGTGTAATCTTGTTTCCTTGAATCTCAATAACCTTACCTGACTCAACGTCAGAGAAGAATACTTTACCAAATCTCTTAACAACAGACTCGGGATTCCTCGAACATCCATAACCACCAGCGTAATACATTTCTTTCCCAAGAACCTGCTGAGATGTTACTAGCTGACCGTCTGAAGCACTTTGAATCAAAGTCCTTTCAAAAGGAATCAAAGCACACTTCTTTTCTTGAATCATCAACATAGACTCGTTCATATCTTCCAAGAATTGAATACTACCATTGTTTGGTGAGTAATCATTGAACGGGAATAAAGAAGGATTGAATGATGAAAGGTTTAGTCTTGAAGAATCAAGCACAAATGGCTCACTGTATGTAACCGATGAAATCCTCCTAATCTCTTGTTGGTCAGGGGTTTCTAAGTGAGGTCTACCAATGTCAGTAATCTCCGAGTCGAAGAAGTCACTAACCCTAGAGGATTCAACAATGAACTTTTCATAAGTTGCATCTTGAGGCTTAGTATGGTTTCTTTTTAGTGTTAATGAAGAAGCTGCTGGGCTAAAATCCTCAAGAACATTTACTAGCTGCTCTCTTACCTTGAAGTAAGCATCACCCTCCTCAATATTAATAACCCCATGCAGAAGCTCTTCCGTACCTATTGTTACTGACGTAAGTGTAGTGGATACAACACCATCCACAAACAAGTTTGAGTCATGCAATATATATGTAAACCCTCCATTCTGTTCCTCAATCTTTCCAGCTATAAAAAAGTGACCACTTGCTGTAGAACCACCTTTTATACACCTGTCGCCAAGAAACAATTCCTCTTGAGAGAAAAATCTGTCATTATCTAAAACATCAATACTAAAGCTTGGTGATACTAAGTTGCTTCTGTCTCCTTGGTGAAATCTCCCAATTTGGTCGAGAGCTCCTGTGGGGTTATCAATAATATCATACTGTTGTCCTATCTCGTAGTAAACCTTTTCCTCTAGATTTTTTTTAGGTGTGGCAATCTCGATAAGACATCTTTGCGAGAAGTAAGCGTCTCCCTTTATTACAGCAGACCTACCAAAACCTGGGGTTCCGTTATCCTGAACTATTAAAAAGAACCCAGTCCTTCTGTATCTATTTCTTGAATTATTTTCTGCGGTACTACCTCCAGTTGTTTGGTCAACCAGTTCTACTGGATTGTTTTCATCATCAGCGTAATACCTATAACCAAGAACTCTAAATTCATGAAGTGGTCGTTGCAATGCTCCATTTTCATCTTGATACTCAAGAACCCTAATTATATCCCCCTCTTGGAATTTGTAATCTATCAAAGCACCCTTACCATCCTTGTATGAGTTTGGCTTACCCTCAAGACCTCTAAGACTAAGTAGTATAGCCTCATCACTTGATGATACACCTGCATCCGTTACGGCTCTTTTTTTAGCATCATCACTTGCGCCTGGACTTAAAATATCAATGAATGATTTTGCGTTAGGTAAACACGCCTCTGCAACAGTACACTGTAAAAATCTTTCATAGCTAGTATTCTTACTATACACTGGAGCCCACTTGGTTGCCCAGACTGGAGGCTCATGTGTTATGCGCATGTCCATTGTGGTCCTTCCGTTATTACCAAACCTTCCTGCCTGACCAAAATGAGGTACGTCTATACTCTGTATAGCTTGAACACCACTGCATCTATTTCGATGGTCATAGTAAACAATACCTAGTTCATGTGCAGCACCTGCCTTGAATGTCTTATTATCTAAATCATTATTGAAAAGTAAAAACTCATTTACGACATCAAACTTTCTCAATGCATGATAAATAACATTGTTTGCGTGTGTACTATCAACCACATGCTGACCAAGAGCATTTGTTAATTCTGAGTTTATAACAGCTTGAGTGTTTGCGTTGCTAAATTGTGTAAGTGTGCCATTTGAATGGGTTTCGATAGTTGAACCATTAGCTTCTAACGATATATCAGTCATTCTGATTTGTAATACAAGCTTGTTGGTTTGCTGATTAAATGAAAAGTTTTCGATAGTAAAAACCAAAGACCCATCAAACCAAAGACGAACTGTCCTATTAGTACTTCCACTTGACACTGCTGATGGTCTAAAAGGACTTCCGTTGAAGTTAGCACCATCCGTATTAAAGTATTGATACCTTGTGTTTAGTGACTCAACACGAACATTTGCAGTCTGACCAACAAGTGAATTACCAATGATTGCAGCAGCACTGGCAACATCTGTAGTATTGATAGTGCCTGAGGCAGTATAGTTCCAACCATCAACAGGTTTCAACCCAATGATACCACCATTTAAGTGAAGGTCCTCTTCAGTAGGACCTACAAATATACCACTAGTACCACCAACATTACCATTGTCCAATAAGTTAAGGGTGTGTTCAATTCCGTTTATTGTTGCAGTTAAGCTAAACTTATTAGCAGAACTTCCAGACAGCGGATTTGTTGGATGTACAGCATTAATCGCTATTTCTTTAGCTTCAATACCGAAGCCAAGATTAAATTTTAAACCATCAAGGTCTGCATTAGCTAACTGTGACAAATCCATTTCAACCGTAGTGCCAGCCCCCTGGTTAAACATAGTAATACCAGCTGACTCACCATTTAAGTATGTAGAATCCTGTATTGTACTAAAGCCCGCAGGACCTAAATTTCCAGCTTGTTGGAAAGTATATCCTCCAATCCCATCATATCCGCCAAGGACGCCTGATATTCCAAGACCAGATGGGTTCTTAAATGATGATGTGTAAAAGGTTGAAGCTACATCACCGTCTGCATCAAAAGACAGGTTTAACACTTGCCCCTTTGATATTCCACCAATCTGTTCTAAGCTTTCGGGATACCTTCCGTGTACTGGGTATGCGTGTACACTTGTATCTTCTAGGTTGTCAAACCCCTCAAGATAATTACCGTATACTAATCTGTTGTTCGTGAATGTTTGTGCTCTAGAAAGCCTAGGCACACCATCGAATATCTTGTTAACTTCTTCAGATGATATAGCAGTGTAAATACCATCATTCTTGAATACAAATTCTTGAGTGCCTGTGCCAACTTGATTGTCAACCTCACCTATCCTATAGAAGAATGTCTCGTTACCCTTTCTAGCAAGAATACGAATCTTAGAAACTGGACCATCTGAGTTTGTAAGGGTGAGTGTTAGAACATTGTTTATATTAGCACCAAAGTCTCTCTGAGGAGCGTTAAATGCAAAGTGCAAAGGGCTTGTCGCAAGCTTAGAGTACATAGATATAGCACTCACCTCACCGTCATCATAAACGTACTGATACGCAAACTGAAAAATATTCTCCTTCAGGTTGTTCTGTCTAACAGTCTCATCCGTTGAGAATGCGAACGTGATTGGAGTCTGTGGTGGTTGCTTACACGTAGTGATGTACTTATCTACAATACTGTTTGTAGCTGAATTGATGTTAGCGTTGTAACCTCCATTAAGTGCTCTCGTAGCATTAATCTTTCTAGGCTCATTCCTGTCATCAGTGAAGTACAACAGGTGGTCTCCGTTCTTGTCAAATACAATATCAGCCTTTATGAACGAGTCACCCGAAAAGTTCAAGGCACGGCTCTCGTAAACCTTTTCATATTTATTCAGAGACGTAGAATATTTGTATATCCCATGCGAGGCTTTACTATTGAATAAGAAGTAGTAAACACACTTACCAGCATCAGAACCAATACTACCAATGACTCTATTTGAACCAAGAGAAGGTATAGTGTCGGCAGTTGTTCTAGGGTCAATCTTCGTATTCCCTTTTACATTTTTTACAATACCTTGCTCCCCGTTAGCCTCATGTGAGATACGGATATTAAGAGCATCGGTCATCTCAATAGGCTTTACGAGTCTCTCATCCTCATCCTTGTTGAGATACTGGGGTATAATCTTATCAATCGCCATTAGTGTTTAGGGGATTGTTTAAAGTTCTTTCTAATTGTCTTAAGAGCTTCTTCTTTGCTGAATGCTTTCAGTCTTGCATTAGCCTTACGTCTTTCGTTGTAATACTCATCTCTAGCCCTTCTCTTTTCCATTGCTGGAACACTTGTCTTTCTTTCCACAAGTTTATAGTATATAAAGCTCCTGAGAGCCTCTTCTGCCTCGACGTGGACCGTAGGGTTAGATGAGCGAGCTTCGTCCGCTATATACTCTATAACGACCTCAGAACCTATGTTTGATGTGAGTTCAATTCTGTTCTGGTCCAGATTCAATCTGTAACCACCTTGATAATGACCTCCACCTAATCCATAAACCTGACCAACTTGATTGTTGTAAAGGTAGTTGCTGAATATAAGCTCTGATACATCTCCGTAAATGTTTGTCTGAGTAGTAGAGCCCTTGTCATCAACCCTGTCATTGACACCATCGCCATCCGAATCAATCGGGGTTCCATCAGCACTTGTGCTATACTTCTGTGAGTAGTTGATGTTTTTATTCTCTCCAAACACTCTGACCATTCCATCAGCACCAACAAACCCAATCTTTACAAGAGATACAAAGTCGTCTGGCAGTTCACATGTGTCGTTAGAGCCTATAGAAAGCTTAAGTGATTTAACCCTCTTCAGCATATCAAAGCCCAACTCCCTAATACCACGAAGTGCAAAATTCCTGATGACTACATCTGAAGCATTGTTCACGTAATCATCTGAATCAAGTGTGAGTATAAAGTCGTTTACGACATCTTCTATTGTTACTAGATTTCTAGCCATCAGCCACGCTTTTGAATTTCTCTTTCTGCAAAGTTATATATGCTGGTGTCTCGCAGATTTACACCAATTAGTCTAGCCATTTCCTCAATCAACTCAGGAACATAGTGCTCAGGCAACTCAAAGTCAATGCTGGCAGAACTACTATAAACTTCTTTGTTATTGGATGTAGTAAACCCAAACTTCGGCAAAGAAGCACTCCTTCTTCCATCGGCTGGAGTTAAACCCTCAGGCTGCTTGTAATATCTTATGTCAATCACACGCAATGTTGTTGGGTATATTTCTATCGCCTGCTCGCTTATGGATGCAGTGTGGTCCTGCTCACCAAGAAAAGCAATAGGGTTTTCGGTAGTTGGCTTGCTAAGTGTGCTACCCATCAGATAATGAAACTTATCTTCATCATACTCAATGTGAATAGGCTTGGCTACACTTGTACCATAAAGAACCCTACCAGGAGTAGACATGCTTATGATTTTAGCTAAGTCATCTGGTTTTGAGAATCTGTTAGTAGTGGCATCTCTTTCGAGCCTCACCGTCTTGGAGAAGATTGATAAGTCTTCTTTAATCTGTTTTGCAGTTGCCTTGTCTCTACCTGGGTCTATACCTCTTCTTCTTAGGTTTTCTGACTGAACCAACTTAGTAAACATCCTGTTGAAGATGTTTGTCTGTGCTATAGGTGCGAAGGCGTTAAACTCAGTGGGAGTAACGAAACCTCTCTGCTCCTTGTTAGCAATATCTCTTAATGCATTATATACCTCTCGAACACTAGCCATGATTGGGGATTGTTACGCAAATATACAGAAAAAGAGAGGGGGCTATAAACCCCCTCATATTCATACTGTGTAGTGTCGTATGTTTAGGCAATGGCTTCTAGCTGTCTCTCAAGCTCTGAGAGCACTGTAGCGCCTTTGTCTGTCATCACGAACCTAGTCAAAACCTCAACAGCATCCTGACCTACAGGGATTGATACAATCATCTTTCCTGTGTCAAACCAAACTACTGCACCATTTCTATCCTCAATGATTTGGAAATCAAGTGATTGAGAGACAACAGAGCGTGCATTAACCATAGGGCTGTCTAGCGTGCTCAAGAACTTGTCTGGATTAGACTTTGCAATCTTTATCAAAGAGTGCTTAATGGCTAAGTCTTTTTGGTTTGTGTTGATGTTAAGAGCTAATGCAACTGGTAGTAACTCATCAATAGGTCTAGCCTTGATAATACTGATTGCATCACTAACCTTAAATTCAGACTCAATGTCTTCTTCGAAGGTCTCCTCTTTGTTTACCAACTTGAAGAGTCTACCACCGTTCTTTTGATTGTCAGGGTGATGTTCCAAGAAGGCAATTAGATTAGGCTGGTCTGGATAAACTGTTAAGAATTTATTCTCAAACATTACCGAACCTATTTGAGCCAAGCCTGATTGTTCGTCTTTCCAAGGAGAATCTTCAAGGGGACAATACCTTAAAGCTCTAACTCTTCCACTCGACGGGTCAATAGCTCTTACATTTTTAGAAGCTATTTTCAGAATAAAGTTATTGCCACTTATGACCTCATAGGTCTTTGGCATGTTAGCCTCATTAGGAATTACCCTTTTGAATGTAGCTTTTTTTTGTGGGGTAGCTTTTTGTGGGGTAGTTTTTTTCTGTGGTGTACCCGTACCACGTTTTACTTGTTTTTCCATTATATAATATTTAATTAAAAAAGGTAATGGAGGGGAGAGAATCTCCCTCCCCCTCATTACAAACTAGATTATCCTTTAATCAATACGTGCTGGTTAGCAGCTCTAGTGATTAAACAGCATTCAGAACGATAGTGGAACTTAGCAATGTCAGAAGTGTCATTGGTAAACCCAAGAACACCACCACCAGTTACCCAGTGCTCCATCTCTCTGTTGTATCCGTTAGCAGCCTTGTAGTTCATCTCCAAAGCAGGAGCTCTATGACCCGTCATAGGGTCAGCTACAGTAGTCAATGGAACCAAACATCCTTTAACGATACCCTCACCAGCAGCGTTACCTAACAAGTTAGGGTTGTTAAGTAGACCCATTTTCTTCAAGTGGAAAGTATATCCACCTCTAGCGAAACTTTGGAACCCAAGGTTAATTGCCAAATCTTGATTGTTTTGGAATGCACCAAAGTTAGCAGCAACACCAGAAGTCAAAGACTGAGATGGGTCAACACCTGCACGAGAAGGCATATTGTTAAACGATGCGAAAACAGCACTGTTCAACATTGCAGCATACTCAGGAGCAGCACCTTGCTTATCAAGTAAAGCAATCAAAGTATCCAATTCAGTAATATTATCCAAATCACCAGCGGTAGCAGTTGTGATACCTCTTTCTGCAATAGCAGAGAAGTAACCTTCAGTACCGTCAATACCAGAAGGTCCACTTGCGTTTGCCATCTTCTTACCAAACAACATGGTCAACTCTCTAGCGTCAAGGAATCTCTGACGAGCGTCCATTTCACCTTTGATGTACCATCTGTAGTCTCCACCACCTACATCAATATATCCGATGTTAGTTGCAGCAGAACCACTTACTTGGTAAGTTTCTTTTACGATAGCAAAAGGATTGGTTCTCTTAACTATGTTAGACTCGATAAATCTTCCAGGTTGGTCAGTACCTTGTGCGTACATGTTACCAATGATTGGGAACTCTTTTGCACCTGCTGGGATTGCTGTCAAGTTAGCGTCAGCAAAGTTAGCGATGGTGAAAGCACCAGTTGAAGCAGTAGCAGCTGTAACGATACAAACAATCTTATCAACTGGGTGAATTACCAAGTCACCCTCTCTTACTTTGAGGATGTCTGCGTCAGCGTAGTTACCTCCGTCATTAATAACAGCGTTATCTGGAATTAACTGAGTCTTTCCAGCAGCAACTTCAGCAGGTAAAGTAACTGCTTGGATTGGGTGAAGACGAGTTTCCTCGAAGTAAGTCACCTCATCGTTAGTACCTACTGCTTTTACAGCTCCCATCAACTCAAGTAGACCAGAGATGCCTTGATTTCCAAAAGTTTTAACTAGGTCCTTTCTTACATCTGGTGCAAGAACAGAAGCTAGGTCTCCGAGAGAAGCATACTTCCCTACGGGTGCGCCTAAGTTAAAGGCGTTGTTAGTTGCCCCTTGTGGAGCATTAGTACGAGCATTTTGCCCTTGTTGCCCTAAAGCCATGATTTCTTATTTTTTAGTATCAAACATTAAAAGTTGGTGTCCCTCTACCACCTATAGCTGCTCTCAACTGGTCTGCGATGCTATTACCGCCTTGATTCGGATTGGCTTGAGGAGATTGATTGGTCACATTCGCAGCCTTCTCCACTACATTCCTTTGCCCATCACTCAATCCTTGTCGATAAACAGAATTAACAATACTGTCAATGTTGTCTATCAAAGCTCGGTGAGCGTTAAGCTTTTCAAAATTCCAATCACCCGAATCATGGATGTAATCATCGAAGTAGTTTTCGATTTGAGTGTTCTTACTAATGAGAGATTTACGATAGTTGTCATCAACTCCGAAAGTGAATTCGCCATTCGGAAGGTCGAAGACTAAGCCATCAAACTCTTTGACCTCATTAGTCATAGTGTTCACCCATTGCTCTGTTATAGGGGACTGCACCTCTCCAGCATCTTCATTAACAGGCAACTGATAGTCGTCTCTTAAATTGGATATGCTTTGACGTGCTTTTTCCGCATCAAGCTTGAGTTGTAGCTTAGACATCTGAATATCGTTCTCGTCATAGCGTTCTTCATCGAGCTTGTACTTGTTAGACACAAGGAGGTTTACCTCCTCAGGTGTAAGGTTTCCATGCTCAATCACCATCTGGTTTCTTACCGCAGTCATGTCATCCATTTCGGAAGGGTTGAGCTGCTGGTACTTATACCAATCTTCTGGCGAACGACCAGTCTTTAAAACGAAATCATTGATGGCGGCTACTCGCTCATCTATTTCTGCGGGTGTACTCTGAAACGCTTGAACTATAGAGTCGTAATCAGTCACTTCTGTGCCTAGCTTTTCGCTGACATAACGAAGGACCTCAGCATCGACATCTATATCATCGTATCCAGAGGGAGTTGTTTCTTGTATTACTTCCTGCTGAACAGATTCAACAGGTTGGTTTTCGCCTGTATCAACAGGCTGCGTATCTTCAGCAGTAGCTTGTTCAACCACCCCTTCACTTTCCATAGGAGCTGGAGTAGGCTCTGCTTGAGTTTCTTGAATATCATTTTGTTCTAAGTTTGGAGGGGTGTCGCTAATTGCGAATCCCGCATTTTCCATCGCTTGTTCTAATTCCTTACTCATAATTATATTTTATTTATATGTTTTCTTTTGTGATTTTGGAGGTGACTTTTTATTTCCTCCTGCCTTCCAAAGGAATCTGTTAGCCCAATAAGCTGCACTCCCTTTTCTAGCAATATTTTTCGCATGTCTTTTCTTGAATGCGGTCCTAGCTTTTGCGCTATAGTTGTTACCCATCTTCTGGTCACCGAACCTAATGAGCACACCATCCTCTTGACCAGGACCTAGCGTGCTGACAACAGCAGCCTTTTTAGTTGCATGGCTTCGTGTCAACTTTGGTTTGTTAACACCCTTGAATCCTAATCTCTTTGCCTTCTCTGCTGCTTTAGACATATCCTGCAAAGTTAAGTAACTTAGTTATACGCTGAATACAGCGAATATTACCTTGTTTATTAAATACCCATTTGTCCCTTGTACAGAAAGTTGACGTATTCTGTAAGGGCGTTAATTCTTTCAAGTAGCTCCTCATTAGTTGCATCAGCATCTAATAACTCTAAATCTTCCCAAGTATCTGGAATTATGTCAATTTTTTTTTCCATCTTATTAGCTAAATGTGATTGTAATTGAACAAGCGACATCCTCTCTTACTGAGTAAGATGTGTTTCTTATTGCAAAGAAAATGTAATCACCTTCGTCTATTGTTAATCCAGTAGCACCAAAACTCAATGGCTTCATTTCATCGCTTTGAGAATAATCAACAGTCGTAGATGCAATTTCTGTGGTTGCTAAAGTTCCCGTTCCTCCAGAATTAGTTCCTTTCCATAGAGAAAATTCAATAGTAACAGAATTAGATGTTAACATACTTCCAGCGATACCCTTCACATTAATTGCTGTATAGTCATTGATTGGAACCATTGCTGATACAAGTTCGAAGTAGCTTAATTGCATATTGTTATCGGAACGATTCCATGCTACATAATTCCAACCATATCTCAGGTTTCCAAAGAAGTAATTTCCACTGGTAAGTTGTGTTTCAAAACCTAATGCAAATCTTTGTGGAGTGGTTGATGAACCACCACCACCACCACCAGCAGAAGCTTCTAAGGAAATTTTACCTGAAGAGTTGTCATAAGTTAGGACGTGATTGTCTTGTCCTGCGCCTACAGTCTGGTCTACGTCAAATATAAAATTACCGAGTTTAACATCACCTGTGCCATGTGGGTTTAGTTCAATATCACCGTTTGAACCGCTTATTATTTCATGTCCGTTTACATCTAAGTCTCCACCTAGCTGTGGCGTCGTGTCTTCAACTACATTAGATATAGCTGTTCCTGCTGGTGCTGCGGCTAAATTAAATGTTACGCTAGCAACTACGTAGTTCATGTCGACTGAAGTAGACTGGTCTATACTAACACTAAACGTATCTCCAGCAGCATAACTACCAGAATTAACCGTGAAGATTTGTATGTCGCCAGCAGAGCTCCATGTCGTAGATGCAGAAGTAAATATAGGAGAAGTACCCTTATATACTTTAATTACAGCATCCACACTACCTGCTCCAACTCTCACGCAAACAGTCCCTAGTGTTGCAGCTAGGGGAATTACCGCTTTCATTGGGTCATTCTGACTACTAAAATCTGCAAACGTCCCGCCAGTCATAGGTATAAACCTTTCAGCTGTTTGCAGGTCTACACTACCTGCCCCACAATAAGAAAGCACTGCACCCGACCCGCCCCCTCCAGAAGGAGCTTCTAAAGAAATCTTTTGAGTGCTATTGTCGTAAGTTAATACGTGATTATCCTGTCCAGAACCTACTGATTGGTCTGCATCAAACTTGAAGTTTCCTAGCAGTACATCTCCTGTTCCGTTAGGTTCGATATCAATATCACCATTGGAAGTAGATGTAATCTTGTTTCCATTGACATCAAGACTACCACCTAGCTGTGGCGAAGTATCTTCAACGATGTTAGATAAACCACCAACCCCAGAAGGAGCTTCTAAAGATATCTTTTGTGTGCTGTTGTCATAAGTTAATACATGATTGTCTTGACCTACTCCTACAGATTGGTCTGCATCAAACTTAAAGTTTCCTAGTAATACATCCCCCGTACCATTTGGTTCGATATCAATGTCTCCATTAGAAGTGCTAGTGATTTTCTTTCCGTTAACATCAAGATTACCACCTAGCTGAGGAGTTGTGTCCTCAACAAGATTTTGTAATCCGTTGCTGGTCCATGATGTATTACCAGAACCATCTGTCTTTAAAACAAACCCATCTGTTCCTCCGTCTGGAGGTAGTTGGAATGAATGGTTTCCAGAGAATTCAGCATGAGGTGGAGCCTTTACAGCTACATAATGTGCGTTACTTGATTCGCAATAGAGACGTAGCTCTGACTGTGAACCTGTATTTTTTACTCCTAAAACTCCACTAGATATTGAATTATTATTCATATCTAAGTCTCCTCCTAGCTGAGGAGTAGTATCCTCTACGATGTTTTGCATTCCATCAGCTCCTGCGGCTCCTGTAGCCCCTGGTATACCAACTGAAGATACCGTCAAGTTGTTGACAGTAGACACTGCTGTAAGAACGGTTTGTTGACTTGGGAGGTTTAGCTTTACTGTGTTACCAGTAGATATGTTTAGGGTCAAATTCATTATACGCTCACATCATCGTTTATAGTGAATGTTCCAGCAAGCCATGTGGTAGCTTCCCCACTGACTAATGCCTCAATATCATAAACGTACTCACCAGCTGCGGCAGCAGCCATATTGGTATTGCTTCCAGTAATTAATAGGCGACCAGTAGTGCCTCCATCATTGAGAGAGGTTGTTAGTTGCTTAGTACCACTACTAGCTTCTGTACTGAGTATAATCGCAGTGTCACTAGTAATGTTTGTCCCGTCAGCGTTTAAAGCATTTCTTACCTCCATCTTAATGGTGTAACCTGAAAGGTTAAGAGCAGCTCCTGCGGAGTCCGTCACATCAATAGATAGTTTGAAGGTATCTCCCTTCCTGCATGTGATATCCACACGCTTTGAAATATCAAGATTTATTTTAGACATCTCCTAGAATTTGATTTACTATATCTGTATTAGCGTCAGTCTGTTCTTCCATAACTGGACGCTCTCCTTTTCTTTGTGCTATAAGCTTAGACTGCTCAACAGCTTGCTTCTGTACCCTGCTGTCTTTTCTGTCTTCCTTAAGAACTTCAATCTTTTCCTTGAACTCTTGCTCATCAGTCTTGAATCCAAGTGATGCTTGAGCACGAATCATCTCAATCTCTTTCTTCATCTGGTGAAGGGCAGCAGCAACTTGAACATCTACCTGACCCCTAAGCTGCAACTTCTGAGCTTCTATCTGAGCCTCCATCTGCATCTTCTGAACCTCCATCTGAGCAGCAACCTGCTGCGCTTGAGAGTTTGCCTGAGCCTGAGCCTGAATGTTTTGTTGTTGCATCTGCTGACGCATTTGCATTCTCTTCCTTCTCCTAATAGCAAGTAGCCTTTGAGCTTGGTCGATATCCTTAACCTCCCTAACAGCAATAGCATCCTCAAGGTCTATCTCCTTTTGTGCTAACGAGGCTTGAAGGTTTTGCTCTAGGAATATTCTATCCTCGTCGGACATGTCTCTAACAACTCTAATACCATAGTTGTACATAGGTATCTCGTTAAAGCTGCTAAGAATATCCATGCTCATCTCACCAATAGCTTTACTGTAAACCCTATACAAGACAGAGTCAGTAGGTATTACCTGAAGACATTTTACAATATCAGAACAAACCTTCTTGTAAATAATTAAGCTAGCATTTGTTATATCGTAAAGGGCATTGTTGCCAGCGGCAAGTGCCTGCTGCCTTACACCAACAAGAGCATCACCCTTAGGTGTAGATGCATCCATGACTTCATTGATTCCCGTAGCGTCACGAATCATTCTAAGGTAGTGGTTGTACAATCCAATGTACTCGTTGATGTTTCTAATATTATTCTCAATAGAACGTATAGGAGGATTCTGGAATCCACCTTCTGGGTTTTTACTTCTATAGTAGAAGACACCCGTTTGTTCGTAAATGTCTTGAATGTCTAGCGGTTGTAGTTCACCACCCCTGCCGAGCTGTACATTCTCCAGCCCCTCGATGTCAACTAATATACCGTCAGGCTTCGCTTTAGCAATCGCCTGTTGTATCTTCAAGTGAGTAAGTTGGAGTTGGTCAGCAAAACCAATGACACCACTCACTAAAGACTTAGGCATCATCCTCCTCATGTTAGTACAAGACACACTATAAGACATCTTAGTCTTAGTTAAGTCGTGTATATTCTTAGGCATATTTGACTGAATGCCATAGTTAAATAGACAGTCGTAGCCTATAATAAAGCTACCACAGTACACCATCTGATTCTCCATCTTGACTGGCTCTCTCTCGTAAACAGAATTTGGTGACTCCTTGTACTCAGAACCCTTGAAGTAGAATCCCATATTACCATACTGAGACTCTTTACTTTCATAATATACACAGTCAACTGTTAAGAACTCAAAGTCCATAACGTCAACCAAGTAAGTATCATAACCATAATTAAAAGTTCCTGAAGCTGTTGAGTAGTCTCTTCTAGCAAATGCCTTTGAGTCATTATAACTCTTGTGCATCACAGACTTTGCTATCGCTTGATACTTCTCCTCTGAGATTTGGTCACCAGCTCTTCTCTTCAACTCCTGAATGCTAATCCTAGAAACATGACCAGCATAAACTATATCGCTTAAGTTTGGGTCCTCAGTGTAACTATGAATGAAGTTTACTGGGTCTATATACCTAGTTACGATTCCGTAGTTAGGGTCGTTATCTCTTTTGACAACGCCCATACCACATACCACTAAGTCTTCAACATTACGTCTGAATATGTCTTGGTCAAAATCATTCCAGTCCAGCGTCAAGGATGTTGCCAACTGAGCAGCAATCTCTGAGCTAGTCTTGACGTTTTGGTCCATGAAGATTTCAGCCTCCTCTGTGGTATCTGGTAAAGAGTCTGGGTCTATGTTTGGTGTAAGACCAAGAGCCTTAGCTTCCATCAATAATTCCTTATCACCAATAGATGATTCTATCTCAGCCTTTCTTGTATCCTTTTCTTGCTTGCTAATAGGGTCTATAGCCTCTACCTTTGGGTATGGCTTTCTTGACAGGACTCTGTTAACAACTACCTTAACAAACTTAGGGACGATAGGTACTGGACTCCAGTCGAGGTTCAGTAGTGTACCATCACCATTGTTTGGGTCAAGAGAGTTCAGAATCTGTTTATAGATACTGGTGTCTTGTGTCCCGTTAGCGTAATCACGACTCTTTTCGAATTCGTGCCTTCTTCGGCTGTATAGGCTGGAGCTATCCTCCCCCTTTCCCCATTGCGCCTCTATCGCCTTTGCAAATTGCAAGCCATAGCTTTGACTCATCTTTTCCATTGGTGAAGCAAACGGGTCTGGGAATCCTGCCTTATTCGTATTTTTGCTTTTATAACTCATTGTATAGATTGGAGCTCACTTGCAAATATAGCAATACATTGTCGGGTTTCAGATTACTTATATCTTCGGAAGAAAACCTTCTCCTCAAAGTTAGCAACCTTCTTCTTTTTCTTAACCTTTTGGGCAGCCAACAAAGCCAAGCCAGAGCTGATGGTAAGGTCAAACTTTGTCCTGTTGTCTATCTTAAATCCTATCCAATCTTCTAGCGTTCTATTGAAGTGCATCCTGCCTGGATTCCCCTCGTCGTCTGAACCAACATGGTTATGTATGTAGTCCTCAATGGCTGAGGCATGAGCTTGTATTACGTCTTGAGAGTTGGATGGTATACCCTTAGTCTTTACTGTCATTTGATTTTTAGAGGAGCTAAGATGAGCTGGTCTATCCATTACATAACCATCGTAACCCCTTGATTCAAAGTACCTTACGATGCCATACTTGTTGTTCTCAATCAGTAGTGGATAGCCATAGAAGACTGCTGCCATCAGAACATCTTCATAGAAGATACTAGCCATAGGTGGTCTACTCGCATACTCAGCGACGAACATGTTTGAAGCACCATCAAGATTGAACTTGTTATAAATATGGCATGCGCCTTTTGATGACCTACCGTCAACCGTAGCGTCAAGGTCATAGCTATCTACTCCACCACAACCAATGTGTGAATTAGGTGGGACTCTCTTGCCTCTTTGAGTCTTCATCACACTCCTGTCTTCCTGAGACGGCGTCCAACAGATTCTCCATCTACCATTAGGGTCTGGATTGAATATAACCTTAGTGTCCTTCACACCGTTAGCCCATTGGAAGTTTCCGACAACTACTGGACTAGGGAACAGAGCATCGTTGTATTCCATCTGCTCGTATATCTTCCCAATGTTGAAAAGGCTACCCTCTATACTATCTCTGAACGCCTCATCAGTAGTGAACGGGAACTGACGAACTATCTCATTCATCTCCCTAGCATCATGCTTTACGGCATCCCTTTCATTCTTCAAGAAGCTTTTAGAGCCCATAGTCATCATCTCACCATCAAGTGTTTGTATAGGTGATGAGGGGTCTACAGTTATTGGGTTTCCGTGTATATCAAAGAATCCCTCCAGAGCTTCATAGGCAGGGATAAATAAACGATACAGACCTGAGGTAGTTCTACCATTTGCATTCCTCTTGTTTGTGTCAGAATCCTCCCACAGCTTTTTGTACTCAGAGCCGCCCTTGTCTAAGGGATTTACCGTTGAGCCTACGAGTGCCTTCCCCACAACCCTACGACCAACAATTAAACACGTTCTCTCAATCCTCCAAGCTTCCCTGATGTCAGCAGGCTTCTCCCACTTACCAGCCTCATCCATGTATAGCATGTGCAGCTTCTCACCATCGTAAGCGTTGTTAGTGGTGTTCTTCCAGTTGAGTACCGTGTTAAGTGCGTCACCTACATTGGTGGTCTTATTGTTCTTTGTAATCCTCTTTGATGGCTCACGGAAGGCGAGCTCAACCCTTGGGTTTGTCGTACCGTCTTGAATTGGTTTGAAGAAGAATGGGTAGTTCCGAAACATCGAAACGCATTTCTTCATGAAGATATTCTCCTGAGCATCCTTACCAGTCTTCGACTGAATGCCAAGAAGTTTGTCTTTAACTTGACTAGCTTCATTAACAAGGACAGAAGCGCAGATATTAGTATAACCAGACCTACGACACTTAGTGTAAAGCTGCCCAATACAACGCGGGTCAACTTCGCAAGCAGCCATGTGAAGAAATATATCTCTTTGGAACTTGAGGTAAGAGGGGAACCCAATATCAATTTTGCTCCACTGTAAGAACATGTAGTGCCTCCCAGTGATAAAAGTAGGTACACCCTGATTGTAAAACCAAAAACCTTCACTACGCCTTCTAAACTCCTCCTCGATATAAGGACGGAACTTCTCTCGAAACTCCTTTGGAGTCTGCTGCCACTCGTCCATGCTTCTAATACGGGACAACTCCTGTGGCATAGATACCCTTCTCCACACTTGCATACTTGTCTCCAAGTCTTCACCTGAGATTCCCGACTTTGGGGTCTTTGGTAAGCCAATGAGAAGGCTGCCGATTTCCACGATATCTCCGAGCGTACCCTTGGGACAAACCTTAATAACCTTGTCATCATAACCCTCTACATCTACTAGATTACTCATTTAGAAAATTTCTCTGCAAACCCTCCTGAATAGTCTTTGGCATCCTCAATGGAGCCGTTAGCTTGTAAGTCTTTGACCATCTGCTCCAGCCTCTGTCTCTCAACGAGAAGCTCCTTGCAGTCAATCGCGGTCTGCTTGATTGATTGTAACTCTGCCTTTCTTTGCGTACCACCAGCTTCTGGGTCAACAGGCTTTCTGACCTCATCAATCATGTTATTGATTGCCACCTCCATAGACTTCATAAGTCTTTTGGCTGCTGATGTTGTGGTGAACTTAGTTGACGACATAGCTGATGTTATCTGACAACATACGATAAACTATCGTGCCGTCATCAAGCTTCATCTTATAGTCTCTGTCCTTATCAAAACCTACAGTGTCTCCAGCCTTTATGCCCTGTGCGACTAGGTCGGGATGAGGCATGAACATCTTAGCCTCCTTTTCGTATTCGACATCACTAACATCTAGGTCAACAATGATTCCAGATTCAGTAACGTCCTCAACAGACTCTACCTCTATAGGTTGTACGAAGACCCAACCAGCAAGCATGTGTAGCTCACCATCGGAATCTCTGTATGCAATAGCATGGCTTTGAGTGGTCTCCCTATCATCGTACAATACAATGTACTTGTTGTCACCAAGAGATAAACTTTTACTAATAGTGACGTGGTGATGGAAGAACAGTGTATCTCCCTTCTTCACGCCAGTGTCGTAAATTAATGGTGCGCTAAGAACTTCGCCATAGCATATCCTGTGGTCGAACTCGTTGAACCTAGTGTCTAAAAATAATTCTTTTCCCCCGACAGTGACCTTGTCATCTGTCTTCTTAGGGACCTGTACAATAAAGTGTCTTAAAGCCTTCATTCGAAATTACAATCATATTCAATTAAAATAGGTAGATTCTCAATCGTCTTCCATATGTACGTTGAGTCGTCGTCTTCTACAAAGACATGATACCTTCTTACATTATACTTATATAGGGCTGCCTCGTCTTCCTTGATGGCGCAGACATTACCCTGCCCAGCCCTCATACCGACATAGTATGCCAGTGCGTCCTTGGGGTTTGCCCCAATGACAATCTTTCTTATTAAATCCATTTGTTTAGTTTAAAAGAAAATTCATGTCACCGCTGCTTTCGTCTTCAGATGCGACATAGGCTTCAGCCTGAAGTGTCATGAACTTCTCAAATTCTTCAATATCTTTCACATTCCAACCGTAGTGTAGATTCCATTTTTGAACCCCACCTCTATCTTCCTCGATATAACCAACGGACATCGTGTACACCAACTCGACTGATGCTTTGTATTTATCAATAATGTCCTCTATGCGTTCGAACACATCTTGTAGTTCGTCGCGCATTGCTTCTTTTAGAATATCATCCATTAGGCGTTAACAAAAACTGCTGGAGTAGTAGATGCAATACTTCCTGTGGTTACAAAACTTGCCTGTACAAGCCATTGAGTTACACTAATTAATGTGCATGTAATCTCATCACCAATCTGACCACCTTTATCGTTAGCGTTACTTTGTATCTCTATAACATCCTTATCTGTTGTGCCTATCTCAACAAGTTGTATTCTTTGTGCAGTGCTATCCTTTAGTATAGCTTGACCAACAAAGTGAACAGGTCCACTTGGACTAGTATCCTTTGCTCTTATTCTATGAACAACACCATCCTTTTTTGTCTTAATGATAAACTTAAAAAACATCCCAACAAGGGCAGCTGTTGGAATAGGTAGAACTATTTCAACCTGAGAAGCCCCCATTGCATTAAGGTCTAGTTGGTATGTTCTGTTTGCGCCAGTAGTTTTACTTCTGTCTGCGGTCAGCTGAATGTCACTTGTGGATGTTATGTTTACGATTTCATCAAACCCTTTCTCTATTGTTATAACATCTGATGAAGCGTCAATGTGTGCATTGATACCATGTCCACCTGTAAAGGTTAATGTCGCTCCATCACCACCTGCTGTACCTTGAATGGCTACAGTAGGGTCAGTACCAAAGTCTGAACCAAGAGTATTACCAGCTGCTGTAGTTACAGACACACCAGAAGAACCTGGGAAGGCTCTTTTTGATATCACCCCGCTTGAGCTTATTACTAGCGAGCTTGACTCTGAAGTTGTAGCCAGTCCTGTTATTACCAAACCATCCGAACTTGCATCAAGCTGCGTAGCGTCAGTGGCTAGGCTCAATCTTGTGTCATTACCCGCACCATCACTAACTACGTGGAATCCACTAGATTTTGCTGTTAATATCGTGTTGTCAGTAGTCTTTAGTAGACCAGGATAGCTGTCTTTTATTCTGTTTCCTGAAAGATTAGTTCCCATCTTTTTAAATTTGTTACAAATATACTATAATGGGAAGAAGTCATCCAAGTAGAAAAAGACGGGACTTCAGTAAGTTGAATAACAGGTATGTCAACAAGAACTATTTAAAGAAGTGGTCTCTTGTTACCAAGGACATATCTAGCAACTACGGGGTATCTCAGACAGAACTTGAGTTCATGTTGTTTATATATGACTACGAGTTTTTCACTGTGTCACACGTGGCAAAGGTGTTGAAGAGGAGTAAGAAGAAGCTATACGACAGGACTGTGTTACCACTCAAGAGGGAGGGTCATATAGAAACGGTGTATCACGGAAAGGGAGTGGATGCATACGTCGATGCGCTGTTCCACGAGCGAGGTGTAAACAATGAAAACAGACTGAGTCTGTCACAGAAAGGTAGGTTGCTTATCCAGCGGGTGTATA